>Ga0187860_1002028_pt1 | contig 17282 bp, 17 predicted proteins | sample June2016WEW_10_4_FD_132981 | JGI IMG/M metagenome (GOLD analysis project Ga0187860, IMG submission 132981) | Peatland microbial communities from SPRUCE experiment site at the Marcell Experimental Forest, Minnesota, USA - June2016WEW_10_40 | ecosystem: Environmental > Terrestrial > Soil >... | reverse complement strand
CAACCCGGAGAGGCTGCACAGCTCGCTCGGCTACCTCCCACCGATCGAGTTTGAGGTCCTACACTCAGCACAGACCCAGACCTGACTCTTGCAAGCCTGGTCCGGAAAACGGGGTCAAGGTCATTCGAAAGAGCTGCTGCACAGCGACCACTGCGCCATCGTCGGATCCGAGGACGCCGGCCCGGCCGTAGCTCGGGCCGTGTCAGCCAGCGCGAAGGGCGATGTCGAACTCGAGGTGTTTCCCGGCGGCGTCGAGTCCGGTCAGGCCTGTTCTGCTTCGGGCGCTAGCGCCTCTTGGACGCCGGTTCCGGTGGTCGCCAGGTACGCGACCATGCCAAATATCAGTGCGCCGAAGGCCAGGGCCACCCAGCTGTTACCGAGGCCGAGACCGCTCACGTTCGTAGGCTTCCCCAGGCCGTCGGCGATCGAGGCTCCGAGAGGTCGGGTGACTACGTAAGCGAGCCAAAAGGACAGCACGCCGTTCCACTGGAACCATCTGTATCCGACAGCCGGGATAGCGATGACCCCGGCGAAGATAATGGCCGAGGAGAAGTAGCCCAGGTGGAGAGTGTAGGCACTGAAGTCACCGAGTGCGGTCCCCATGGCGAACGTGGCTACCACTGCGGCCCAGTAGAAAGCCTCCCGCCGAGGCGTGTCGATGCTGTGGATCGAGAGGGTCTTCTCGGTTCGCTGCCAGGTGACGAAGATTGCAGCCAGGACGACCGCGTACAAGATGCTCGAGGCCGTGTAGGGCACCCCCAAAGCCACATGGAGCACGTCCGCTGCCATGGTACCGAACACCCCGACCATGACCACCGCGAACCAGTACGTCCAGGCGACGTAACGGGCTTTCCTGAACTGGAGGATCAGCGCGACCACGAACCCGGCAAACCCCAACAGGACCGCCAGCACCGGAGCGATCGTGTGCACCAGGTAGTCCGAGGTGGCTTCGCCCATCGCGGTCGAGAGGCCCTTGATGACCCAGAAAGAGACCGTGATCTCGGGGACCCGCAAGACCCCCCTCGTGGTCAGCCAGGTACGGCCGGTACGCGCCATCGAATATCGCACTCGAGTACGATACGGAGTCTTCGCCGTCGAATTCATTCACCCAGGAAGAACGGCGCCAGCCCTGGACGTTCGGCGGACATTCAGCCACATCGACCTTGCAAGGCGAACATTCTGGCGAAACGGTGCAGCCGCCGCGCTCATTCGCGAGACGTTCCTCGTAGCTGAACGCCGTCAAACGCCGGGGCAAGTCCAAATCGCTCGACCCGTAAGCAGCTCGTACAGAACGCTCGACCTTGCCTAGCTGCTCGATCTCTGCTCGCTGGCCGCCGCAGTAGCTGCGCCCGATTCGTGGAAGCTCTTCACGCGGCCGGGGTTTGCCCGGCAAGGACCCGGAGGAACATGTCCGCGTCGACGTTCCCGCCGGTCTGGATCACCGCCACGCGCTTTCCGGCCGCCCAGGAGCGCTCTGCGAGCAGGCCGGCAAGCGCTAGAGCGCCTGCGGGTTCGGCGGCGTTGTGGGTGGTCGTGAACAGGACCCGCATCGCCTCGGCCGCGTCGTCCTCGCTGATCGTCAAGACGCGAGCAGCGCCGGCGCAGATGACTGCGATGGCGTCGGCGTCCGGGACTCGGCACGCAACTCCGTCGACAAACGTCTCTGCAGTCTCGGTAGTGACGACTCGCCCGGCTACCATCGAACACGCTGTCGCGGGTGCCGCCGCCGCTACGACCCCGATCACCTCGGTGCGCAGACCGAGAAGGTCTCGCACGCCGATGATGGCGCTGATTCCCGAACCCATCCCTACCGGCACGTATACGGCGTCGAGTTCTCCGGCGGCGGCGAACAGCTCGCGAGCGTACGTGGCCACGCCGAGCACCAGATCGGGGTGGTAAGAGGGGACGATCTCGAGCCCGCGCTCGACGCCGATGGCGCTGGCGTGCTCGCGTGAGGCCTGGAAGTCGTGGCCGTGCACGATCAGCTCGGCGCCGAAGGCACACATCGCCGCGTTCTTCTCCGGGCTATTGCCCTCAGGAACGACGATGGTCACGTCGAGCCCTACTACCCTCCCGGCGAAGGCCATGCTCTGACCGTGGTTGCCGCGCGTGGCGGAAACGACTCCTTTGACCTCCGGCCGCCCGATGCGTAGCCGTTCCGCGTACACGAGGCCACCCCGAACCTTGAACGCTCCGGTGGGTGTGTGATTCTCGTGCTTCACCCAGACCTCGGCTCCGAGCCTGTGGGCGAGCAACGGCCACACATACTGCGGTGTTGGCGGCACCGACCGACCGACGACGCCGGTCGCCCACGCAAGCTCTTCGGAGCCGAACTGCATCCGACAAGACTGTCACAGTGGCCACGCCAGTCGTATTTTCCCTGGTCACACGAGATCGGACGATCTGAACGCGATCAACTGCCCAAATAGTCCGTCAACCTACCCCTCTGGCCACTCCCGAACCACGACAACGCGTATTAGTCCCAATGGCACACACTGACCCGACCATTGTCTCGTCAACGAGGGCGAAGGAGCTTCCGTTGAAGCTCGCGGAGGCAACTGGGGCGGTTCGCTATGGTGGCTGCCTGCCATACCCTTCAGGAGACATCGTGACTGACGAGGAACCAGGTAATCCCGGCGAGTCCTCCCAACGGGTTCCCGGCGGTGGTCAAGCCCCGCAGCAGCCCCCCGGTTACCGGCCTCCTTCATACCCACCGCCACCATCACCGTTTCCGCCGCAGTACCCACCGCCACCGCCACAGCCGTCTACACCACCGAACCCGTACGGCCAACCCGGCCCGTGGGGACAGGCGCCGCCTTATAGCTACGGCACCCCTGGTTATCCCCCGCCCGCCGCCCCCTACGGTTACGGATATCCGTCACCGGGACCGCTCGACCCCTTAGGCCGGCCACTCGCCAACTGGTGGGAACGCGTTGGCGCTGTTCTCATCGACGGGCTCGTGGTCGGCGTCCCCGGTACCATCCTCCTCGCCATCCTCGGTGCCTTCAGGTCCGTCACGACCTTCAACCCTGCGACTGGTACCAGTTCGACGCATCTCGCCTCGAGCTTCCGCTACCTGTCGCTCATTGTCGTGATCGCCCAGCTCCTCTACTTCGCGATCCTGGACGGTCAGAGCCAGAGCGTCGGTAAGCGGGCGGTCGGCATCGCCGTTCGCGGCGAGGCCTCAGGACAACCGATCGGCTTCGGCCGCGCTCTCGGTCGTTGGCTGATCTACGTCGTGCTCTGGTACTTGTTCGCCATCCCGGGTCTGCTGAACGCTCTCTCTCCTTTGTGGGACCAACGTAGGCAGGCGTGGCACGACCATGCGGTGGGCTCTCTCGTCGTGAAGGTTCGCTGAGCCCGGCCATGGACCCGCGACTTGCCCGGCAATGAACCAGGCAGACACTCGATGCAGTGACGGGGCACCTACGGATGAGGTGGTGCACACCACTTGCCGTCCGAGGCCTGCCACCATCTGCTGACAGCGGGCGCGTATCGTCTTCAGTCGATTTGGCCGACGAACTTAGGTTAGGCTAACCTAACTTTCTGATGGCGTACAGCGCCGTTCCTTCCACCGGGGTTCCGGCCCTGGAAGCAGTTGCCTCCCGCGAGCGCTCCCGCCAACGTTGGCTCTTCACAGGACTCCTGGCGATATGGGGCCCAGGCCTCGTCGTGATGCTCGCCGACACCGACGTCGGGAGCCTCATCACGGCCGCTAAGTCCGGCACCCAATGGGGCTACCGGATGCTCCTCCCCGAGCTCGTGCTCATCCCGATCCTCTTCGTCGTCCAGGAGATGACGGTTCGTCTCGGCATCCACACCGGCAAGGGCCACGCGGCGCTCATCCGGGAACGCTTCGGCCGGGGATGGGCACTGCTCTCGGCCGGAACACTCTTGGCGTCAGTCATCGGAGCGTTGATCACCGAGTTCGCCGGCGTCGCCGGCGTGGGCGAGCTGTTCGGCATCCCCCGTGCACTCACCGTTCCGGTCGCTGCGGCGTTCCTGATAGGCATCGCGCTCACCGGCAGCTACCGGCGAGCTGAACGCATCGGCATTGCACTCGGATTGGCCGAGCTGGTCTTCATCCCTGCAATGGTGCTGGCTCACCCGAGCCTTCATGCCATCGGCAGAGGCTTGGGACACCTTCCGCTCGGAAACTCCTCGTACATAGAACTGCTTGCTGCCAACGTCGGTGCGGTGATCATGCCGTGGATGATCTTCTACCAGCAGGGGGCCGTCATCGACAAAGGGCTTCTGCCCCGCCACATCCGCAGCGAACGCCGGGACACCGCAGTGGGGTCGGTCCTCACCCAGATGATCATGATCGTGGTGGTGCTCGCCTTCGCGGCCACGGTGGGTCTTCACCGTCCCGGGGCAGTGCTCAACACCGTAGGAGACATGTCCTCTGCGCTTCAGCCATTCCTGGGGGATGTCGGCGCGAAGGTCCTCCTCGGCGGGGCCGTGCTCGGTGCCGGTCTAGTGGCTGCGCTGGTGGCGTCGCTGGCCGGAGCCTGGGGAATCTCCGAAGTCTTCGGGTGGACCCATACCTTGAACCAGAAACCGAACCGCCAGACCAAGAACTTCTACATCACTTATGCGCTCGCCCACATCGTCGGGGCGATATTCGTGCTCTTCAGCTTGAACCTCATCCATCTGGTCATCATCGTCGAAGTGATGAACGCGCTTCTCCTGCCGATCGTCCTCGGCTTCTTGCTGGCCCTAGAGGCACGCGTGTTGCCACCTCAACACCGCATGCGCGGGCCTTATCGCGTCGTCACGACGACGCTATGCCTGCTGGTCATCGCCTTCAGTCTCTGCATAGTGCCGGCAAGCCTCGGCTGGGTGTGACCGCGAGACGCCCCGTAAGCATTACGCCGTCCGTCTACATGGCGGGAAGCGGTGCGCCCATTTAGCGTGATGAGAATGAAGCTCGTCACAATTGGGCACGGCACTCTGTCCGCGGACACATTTGCGGAGTTGCTCAGCAGAGCTCGGGTCTCGTCGTTGGTGGACGTGCGAAGCGCTCCCGGAAGCAGGCGAAATCCAATCTTCCGGCGTACGGAGCTCGAACAGTGGCTCCCTCAAGCCGGACTGTCCTACCGGTGGGACCCACGACTCGGAGGATTCCGTCGGCCTCATGCCGACTCGCCCAACACTGCCCTTCGCCACTCCGCTTTTCGTGGGTACGCCGATCATGTCCGGACGCCGGAATTCGCTGACGCCCTCGACGAAGTCCTGGCGGAGGCGAACCGCCGGGTCGCCGAACCCGAAGCGGGTCTGGTCAGTGTGATGTGCGCCGAGAGCGTGTGGTGGCGTTGCCACCGCCGCCTCATAGCCGACGCCGCCACACTCGCTCACCACGCCGAGGTCGTCCACCTCATGCATGACGGCAGGTTCATGGCCCACCGGCTCACCGACGGAGTGCGGCTTGGAGACGACGGTCTGCCTGTGTACGACGCGGGAGCGACCCCCCTACAAGGCACGTGATGCTGCTCCGTGTCGGTGTCAAGGACCGTAGAGACTCGACTTGAGGCCTTGTATAACGGTGCCGCTCGGATTGCTGGGACGTTCCGGTGCATCAGCGACGTACGCGTCGGGCACTGTTTGCAGATAGGAAGGGAAACCCACTTGAATCCTGTAATACGCGACAAGGAGTAGTTGGATAGCCTCTGGCTAGCGGAAGTAGGTAGGGTCCTGTGGTGCAGCCTGGAGTGCACGCCGGCCTGTCAAGCCGCCCCGGCCCAATTCCCAAGAAAAACCACTAGTGACCAGAAGCGGCCAATAGGGCAAGGGTCCTGGGAATACGCCGTGCCAAGAGAGACCGGGACAAACCGGGAGTTACATCGGTTTCCGGACGTTTGGTTCTCAAAACGATTCTCACGGATGACCTCCGGTCTCCGCGGCCGATTGCTGTCCATAGCCATGTATCGCGCCGCCTGCCCTTAGTTGCGGAGGCGGAGCGAACGAACTGAGGGATCACCTTAGAACGGACCGGGGTAGTGGGCATGTGGGCCCCGGGGCCTGAAGCCAGGAGGGGTCGAGCCTTCACCGCCTGGGACGTCAAGAACCGCTCGTGACCGCTCGAACGCCGAAACCGCCTTCCGAAGGAGTCACAATGGACCAGTGCCATCCATCGACTTTGGTGAGCGGCTTGAAGCTATCGCTCCTGGCAGGTTCCCTGACGGCCTGCGCCGGTCACAAGTGCACGTGCTGTCCCAGTTCGCCGAGCAGCACACGGCGGCCTCCGACGTCGGAATCGAGCTACCCACCGGTGAGGGCAAGACGCTCATCGGCTTGCTCATCGCTGACTGGGCGCTCGATGAGGGCATGTCCGTCGCCTACCTGACCGGAACCCGCCAACTAGCGGATCAGGTCATGAACCAAGCGCAACTCCTGCCGGAGCTACTAGCACATCGCTTCGCCGGCGGAAGCTACCCCGGTGCTGCCCTGGACGATTACCACCAAGCCCAGGCCGTAGGCGTCATGAACTACTGGGTGTACTTCAATAGCAGCCCACGCGTCGAGCCGGCCGACCTTGTCATCTTCGATGACGCGCATCTGGCCGAACAACCCCTGGCCGGCATGTTCACATTGCGCATCCCGCGGGGTCCCGGTGGAGGACGTGAGCTGTACGAGACGATCTGCGACCTTGTTTTGCAGCACTCCCCGGACACCTACCCGACACTCAAAGCATTGCGCGACGGCGCTGCACCGCCCGGCAGTCCCCCTGAACTCGTCGCATTCAATGACTGGACCGCTGTCGCCGACAGTGCCAGGGATGCCATCACGGACTCGGAGCTTCTACAGCAAAAACAGGACCCGCGCATTGTGTGGCGCACTCTCGCACCACTCTTGCGCAGGTGCGGGGTACTGGTCGGCCCCACCGGAATAGAGATCCGTCCCTACCACCCTCCGACACAGACCGTTCCCGGCTACGCCCGAGCCAAACAGCGACTCTACCTCTCGGCTACCCTCGGACGCCCCGGTGACTTGCAGCGTCGACTCGGCACGCACTCTGTGGTCGCGATCGACACCCCAGCTGAACTGTGCACCGTGACCACGGGGCGAAGGACTCTTCTACTCAATCCCGGCTCAAGCCCTGCGTTGGCCGACGATGTTATCTCCTTTGTTCTCCACCAAGTCGACGCGGCCGCTGCTGACGGGCCGGGCAGGGTTGCGTGGCTCTGCGCCAGTAACGCGGAAGCCGATGAGGTCGAAGGGCTCCTTCAGGCGAACGAGAAGGACATCTATCGGCTCCGTTCCGGTGACGACACTCCCTTCGAGCAATGGCGAGCCAATCCGCGTGCACATCTGGTTACCGCTGGCCGCTTCGACGGTTTCGACCTGCCCGACGACACCTGCCGACTCGTCATCATCCCGAGCGTGCCTGCCGCCTCGACGGAATTCGAGCGCTTCGCAGTCGCCTACCTCAGCGACGCGACCTATATGCGACATCGCGTCGGCCAGCGCGTCACGCAAGCCCTTGGTCGCGCCAACCGCACAGCGTCTGACAGTGCCCTGTATCTCGGCCTGGATCCGGCCTTCGCAGCCACCCTCGCCGACAGTGCCGTGCGCTCCAGCATCGGTACCGACGTCAATCCCGCTGTCCGACAAGCCCTCGAGCGACACGGACAGGGCTGGGGACCTGTATTGGCGGCTGCCAACCATTTCTGGACGACACACCGGAGTTCCACCCCGGACGGTGACGATCTGTCGGACAGTCAGATGCGTCAGCGGTCGGGGCGGATCCGTCCGGGTCGAACGTATCTCGCCGCCGCTGTCTCCGAGAGTGCCAACGACGAGGTCGAGTCGGTCACGCTGCTTTGGCTCGGAGACCACACGGGCGCGGCAACTCACGCCGCGATGGCCGCCGAAAAGCTCACCGCCGCGAGGGAATCTGAGCACAGCGCGTTCTGGCGTTATGTCCAAGCCCACGCTCTCTTCGACAGCGGCCAAGACGCTAACCTCCCAGCCGCCAGGATGGCCGTAGAACAGGCGGTGATGTCCGCTCCACGAACTGCATGGTTCATACGTCTGGAGCGCACTGCGGAGAGCCTTGCCGGGCGGGCTACGGACCCTACCGCCCACGACTCTCTCTTCCTGACCTGGGATGACTGGTTGCGAGAAGCTGGCCCTCGGTTGCCGGCCCGCATCGCCGAGGCCCGCGGCAATCTCGCCGGAACCCACGACCAACGAGCCCAAGCGTTGGAAGTCCTCGCCAGACTTTGCGGGGCAGTCGGAGACCGGCCTACGGGGCAGAGTGCAACCGACGCCCGCTGGATATGGGCGACACCCCGCAAGGGCCAGCGGCGCGTTTGGGAAGTCAAGACCGGTGGCTCCGACGCCGTTCCACGCGACGATGTAAACCAGCTCCTCGGGCAGGTTCGGGAGGAACAAGACCGCCATCCACGGGCCCAGGTTGTCGGCTGCCTTCTCGTCAATCTCGACACGGTGAGAGATGACGCTGCTCGCGCCGCACGAAGCGAAGTTGCCTTCGTGCACGTCGACGCGGCTATCGCCCTCTTTGATATCGTTGCTGAACTGTTCACCGCATATCGGACCAACTGCGGTTCCGGCACCGCCCAAGAACGAGGTGCAGCTCGCGCTGCAACCGAGGTCCGGTTACCCAGCGCAGACTGGCTCACACGTCTTCTGTTGCCCACCGACGGGAGGATCCTGCGGGCGCAAGACGTTAGAGATGCGCTGAGGTCCGGGTAGTCGGTCGATACCAAGTTCCTTCGCCGCTATCAGCCGAGGTCACACTTGCTCGGCTTGCGAGGTGACCCACGGTTTCCGCAACTCGGCAGCGAGGACGTGGACCTAACCGCCGCGATCTTCTGTTCAATCCTCGAAGCCAACGATCCCGCAGTGACAGCCCGAGTATTCGATTGCGCCACTGAAGAGACACTCCCCGAGTTTTTGTTCCTCCAGTTACCCTCGCCACGATCCGAGGCGGACGGACTCGAAAAGCGTAAGTAGTCCTCTGATGGGACGGCGCCGCACGACGGCAGTTGGTTCGAGAAGGAACGATGTTAGTCGAACGTTGGTAGGACACGACACCCGACGACACCGGAAGATGCTCAGAACTAGGACAAGAATTAGGACAAGATCCCTACACCCAGAACCGCGACATGACAAGGTCTGTGGTCATCCGCAAGCTGACGAGGGCTACCGTCGGGGTTGATCTGATCCATTTCGCCTCCGACGAGCACAAGATGCGCACTCGCAACCGTCGTTCTATCACTTCGAGTTCGGCGGAACGCTGCTCTGAGGTGCAAGGCGCTCAGGCCGCGGTTTTTACGAGCATCCATTGCAGAACGGCCCAAGTCGCTTCGAGGTCTTCCCTGTTGTATGTGCAGATCTCGTCAAGCAGCTGCGTCCGCTCTTCCAGGTCCTCCGATTCGACTGCCTCGATATACCGGGCGATCGACCAGTCTCCTCCAAATGCGTCCTGACTCCGCTTAAAGCCAACATACTCCTCGACAGCTTTCAGGCTGTAGCTCGGGATGGGAAGGATTAGCGCGTCCTTCGCCAAGGGGAGTAGGTCAACAAGATGCTCCTGGAGCCGCGCCGCCACCCCTGCACGGTCCCCAAAGCGCTCGACGTACTTTCGTACATAGGTCCTTTCGTATGCGCTCCAGTGAACCCAAGGAATGTCGCTGTGCTCATTCATGACAAGCGCAGCAGCATCGAGAAACTCATACCAGGTCTCACGATCCCCATCCTCGCCTGGGCACGCGGCGACCGCGTGGGGAACTCCAGTCTTGGCCCCGAAGACCTTAAAGCCCCAGAGATAAATTCTGTCAAGGTCATCCGCGAAGGGCGGGAGTCCCTCCAGATCGAACACCACGTAGGAGTCATGCTGTGGGATCGCCAACGGCCCGAGTACAAGCGGTTCGTCCCTCTCCCACGCCTCAGCATGAAGGAGGATTCGCTCTGCCTTCTTCCCAACCTTTACGAGCTGTCTTCCCCGAGGACGCCGGAACTCAGCAAGTGATTCGATACTGAACCGGTCCGATAGCTCAGAGATGACGGAGATACCTCGATCACGTAACGCACGGGCTAGACCGACGTCGACGTCCGGGAGAATAGCAACGTCATTGCGTTCAACAGCAGGGTCCCAGCACCGGGTTCGGAACCCACATCCTTGACACTTTGACCACCCGACCGGACTGAACGGCTCCTCGGCGGCGACCTTCCCCCCCAGTACTGAGCTGAGGCTTTGAAGGAACTGATCACCCTGCCCCACCTCAATTTCGACGAGCTTCAGGTTGCCGGCGAAGACTTCAAGAGCAGCTGGTGGCAGCCCAAAGGATTGTTCGTAAAGCCACGCGTACAGCCTGAGGCTCTGGATGATCTCGGGATGCTCGCTCTCGTTGATCCGCCGGGAAAGCTTTGCATCACGGATCACGTAGCCGTCTCCGAACCGCACCAGGAAGTCCGGTTCGCCGTAGATCGTGCATGCCACGCCCAAGAGTTCCGCCTCCGCTTCGAGCGCCCCTTGGTAGATGACGGGAACGCCATCGCCTACTGCCTGTCGCGTTGTGTCCAGCCGACCGCCCTCGGAGAACCCGGTCAGGTTCAGGACCTCTCCAAGGGAGTCCAAGTACTCACGCTCATGACGGATGCCAAGGCGAAGGAGGAGCTCCTCGAACACACTCGGCGCAACCTGCGCCTCACGTCCGTAAAGCAGGTGTACTCGTAACTCGCAGGGCGCTGGCCGCATGTAGGAGTACAGATCCGATGCTGTAAGCCGCACAGTCGCCATGGGACCTCACCATCCTCTCCCGACAGCCATACACAACACCGAGACTGCGTAACCGAAGTGTCGCACTCCCGGAGTCAGCTTGCTCGGCTTCGGCTCAGTCTCTGAACTGACCAGACTCTTCCCGGTCCATGGGAGACCGACCTCGTGACATGTGTCAATGCCTGCTGAGACGCTGGCATGCCGCAGCATCTGATCCGTAGCGGGATCAACGTTGTCCCATTGTGTCCCGGAAAATCGCAATGTATCGCAATTTACCTTGCACATAAAGGACTTTTTGGAGACACCCTCTACGAGGTGACACAGCCTGGGACACGGTGAGACGTAATTGTTGGCTCGCGTGCTGGCTTCTTGACCAGCCACGTAGGGTCCTGTGAACATGGCGTCAGTTTGTAGAGGCAGCGCGTTCTCGGATACTCCGAATTCGGTTGATCGTGGGCGGCAGCTTCAACCGGCAGACGAATGGAACTGCCCGCCCCCGGCGTAGACGGGTGACACAGTGACCTCCCCGCAGTGCAATTGCTGGATGCTTCTTCCACCGTAGGGTTGGATCTGCCAGGATACTGTGATCGGCTGGTCGGAGCTGGAAGGGGTGATCTCCACCTTCGCTGAGGTCGGACAGCTTGCCGTGCCATATCCCGTGCTGTCGGAGAAGCCGAGTTCGAACGACGCCACAGCCTCCGGCGCGAGGGTGACGGTCTGTTCGGGTATGGATGGCACCGTGTAGGCAATGCCATCGGTGACCTCGGTTGGGATGGGGTGTCCGGCTTCGTCGAGCATCTTCAGGCCCGGGTAGCCGTCGAGGGTGCATGTGGCATTAGAGATGTTCTTGAAGCTGACTACGCTCCCAACGTGGCCCATGGCGGCGCCAGCAAGACCGAGCTCAACCGTGAGTTGCGAAGAAGCACACGCCTGCGCACTCGTGTTCGGAGATGATGTGGCTGACGTCGGGACCACCGCTGTAGCGCTGCTCGGCGGGCACGCATCGACCCACCGCTTGCCGCGATCCGAGGTCCTGAGAAGGTTACAGCCGGTGCCATCACTCGTTAGCACGAAAGCTGTCGAACCATCTTTCGCTAGAAGCTCTGCTACATCGCCCCCGAACTTGCTCGCTGGCACAAGGGCCCACCGCTTCCCGTCATCAGTTGTGATACTGACCTTCTTGACGTCGTGACAGCTCGAGACCACCCACCACGTCCCGCGACTTGCAATCGAAACGGCGGGGAAGCTGTTGACCATTCCGTTTGACGCCTCGCTGCAGGTGCGGATCGACGCGTCGAACACCCACGAACTGCCTGCGTCTGTCGTGGTGTAGAACGAGACTCGAGAAGTGCTCCCCGTATAGGACGCCACCGCCTCGACTCCTGAATTGCGATCCAAGAACGTGGGGAGCCCGTCGTAAGTCATCACCCCACCTGGCTGGTCCGGTGGCCGGGGCAAAGCTGCCTCCTGCCAGGAGGTCCCGCCGTCGGTGCTGCGCAAGAGCTCCCCGTAGAACGGCGAGCCGAGCGGTACCCCAGTTGGCAAAAAGTTCGCGGGGGGAAGGCCTTGGTCGGCGAAGCCCACCTGGTCCGAGCCGAACTCAACCAGAGCTGGCGCCGGCCAGCTTCCCGGAGCGCTTCGCTGGATCCACGTCTGGCCGCCGGAATCGGTGCCCTGCAGATCGGTTACGCCTGCTGCGAGTTGGAACACCTCCATCCAGACGACTCCTGCGCTTAGAGCGCTGAGAACGACCTGTACCGTCGAGCTCACCGAGTTGAGCGAACGTATCTCCTGCCATGACGATCCTCCGTCTGTTGTCCGCAAGATACGGCACTCCACTCCAGGGTTGCAGCCTGCGATCCAGCCGGTGTTCGGGTCGGGAAAGGACACGCTCTGGATCTCGTACCCGACTGGAAGCGCAGATGAGATCTCCCGCCAATGCAAGAAGTCTCGCGAGGCGAAGAGCCGGGGGACCTCGTCGGCCAAGGGACGTCGCCAGTCATCCACTCCGACTATCGCGAGCCTCGCCGACCCGACGGCCACGAGCGTGGTCACCGTCGAACCCATGGACGGCAACGTCGATGACTGAAGCGTACTGTGGCTACTGCAGCCTGTCAGCAACGCTCCTACAAGAGCTAGAAGAACCAGAGTACGAGCTGCCAGCTCACTCCTCAATCCAGATCCGCCTCGACATCCACTGTACCTCCGGACGAGTCTCGCCGAGTTATTGGGGTCGCCAGATGTTGCACCAGGTGCTCGTTCCCCAGTAGGCGTTCGACCAAGCAGTCCCAGTCACTGCTGCGGTCGCCCAGACGTAGTCGTTCCACGGAGACGGCATAGTTGTACCTACAGTCACAAGATTCGTGCAGAGGAGGTAGGTCGAACACTCCGCATTGACCGCGAGGGCCATGGATGTGCTGTACACCTGTGGCGCTGGCCAAGAACCCGAAATGATGGAGTTGTACGTTCCGACATCCCAGCCGTTCGGTTGATCTTCTGTGAAGTAATAAGACATCCCCGGGGCGCTACTCATGGTGACACGTGTATAGGCGTTGAGTCCCTCGAGTTGGGATGCAGTGAAACCGTAGCCTGGTTCCTCGTCAAACATGAATCCGGCCCAGTACCGTCCCGGGTTGGGCGCATGCGCTTCGACATCCTGGTAGATCGTGGCCATCTCGACTACGTATGAATTAATGTTCGTATAGCCGGAGCACCAATAATAAGGCGTGATCTCGGTTGCAGTCTGATAGCCGAGGGCGATCCACCATACCGTCGCATTCTCGACGTTAGTTACCGAATAATTGCTTCCCTCACATGGATAGAGGCCCTCAACAACTACTGCGTTCGGCGCGTGCGCCTCGTATGGAGCCGTCGGTGGGAAACTGTTGCCCGGGTATGAATCATATAGGTACCACGGCGGGGTTGCTTGCGCAGATGCGGGACTCGAGGCAACAAATGCAGCCCCAACGATTGACAACGGGATGACGACAATCACGCCAAGACCCGCCCGCAGGAACACACCTCGGCGAGAACGTCGCATGCTATTCTCCTTGCTTTTTGCCCTTTGCCGACCCATCACGAGCCGTTTGACTGAGCCGGACAAGAACCGGGATCTCCGGCCGGGGCAACGGTAGATAATGCCGCTGCACCGGAGGCCGATGACGGTACCGTCACCGACGGAGGGGGCGTGCCCCCAGAACTCAGCGCCGAAACCGCTGCAACACTGGTGACGTACCACGAGAGATTGGTCGTATCAATCGTGAACGGACCACACGAAGCGTCAGTTACCTGAACGAAATGAGAGCCAAACGTTGACTGCAACTTGAGCTGTCCGCTGGTAGGCAGCGGAGGATAGGACACTCCGAAATTCGAGAAGCTGTGTAGCGAATTCGGGTTCAGGCATGTGGCGTCGGTGATTTTGCACGTCTCGACGGCGACGATCCCACCACCGGAAGTCGCGGGCGGCGGAGTCGCCGACGAAGTTGTCGACATTCCATCTCCTGTCACGACCCACTGATTTGATCCCGGCAAGCTGAAGCATGAGATAGACCCAAACCGAACGGTTAGTTCAGCCATCTCCTGATCAGAAAAGAAGCCCTGCCCACATAGCGTTAGTCCTGGTACAGCGACCGGAGCTGGCCCAGTCGGATTAGTTGACGTGGGCGTTGTGCTGGTAGGAGGGACATACAGGGAGGGATTGCATTTCTCAGCTGGCACGCCCGGACCACAATTCGTCAATTGCGATGAATTTGCCGTCGGCCGAATGGAGTTATGACTCGAAGCTGGCAGGCTGACGAATATCAGGGATGCGACGACAACTGCGAAGGCGGTGAGCCCGATTGGCACGATGACCGTCAACCTCGGCATACGTTTCATTGTTGATTTCAGCATCTTCTTCATTTGCACTCCCAGCTCACGACCTTCTCAATGAAAAATGAGGGTCCTCTCGATATGCACAGTGACGTATACACCGGACCCGGACCTCTGCCTCACAACAACTGGCATCCAACGCGTTCATTTCTTCGTCCAGCCCGAGCTGCTGCTTCCCTGGCATTATCACCTCGTGTAGCGCGTACGCAAACGGTGACAGCACTTGTACTCGTCTCAGTAACCGCCGCAGACGCTACCGAAGTCGGTGTAGTTGCCGCCGCCGTTGTCCTGCCACCACGTAGAAGTCCAAGTTGTGCAATAGGTCTTCGGTCCCCAGATGACCATTTCGACGTGGCCTGCCGTGAGTGTGGCCTCCGGGCTGGAGTTAGCAATAGTGCTTCCCGGGCGGCAGGTACCTGACGATATGGCGCCAAGCATGGTGTGGCCATATGTCGAGCCTGATGCCGTATACGTATACACGGCACCCATATACGTGGTGCCGTTGATAGCCACGGGACCCACGCATGCGACACCACCCCAGATACCCCCGTAGGTGTAATTCAACATATACGGGCAGTACGCGCTGCTAGCAGGCGACACCGAGGTGGACGTACCGCTGATCGCCGCTGGTACCTGAGCTGAACTTCCACCCGAAGTCTGCGGAGTACAGCTCAGAGCCAGGGACACCGCGTCTGTGACAATTCCGGCCGGAACTGCAACGGCTCCGCTCGAGACAACGGGATCTATGCTGATGTTGTTTATCGTGCAATCCCTGGATTGCAGAACCTGAGCCCAGTTGGTTTGCTGCATCGCGCTTCGCTGTTGTGCCGCCCACGTCTCCCAGCTCGAGACTGGGGCACCTGGCAACGGAGGCAGTGGAACGCTCGATGCCGCGTCTCCTGCACCCGATACTCCACTAGATTGTGAAGACACGGCGCCAGCGGGTCCTATGCTCAAGAGCAGGCCTAAAGAGAACAAGATGCAGCCAGTTGCAAGCATCCACGGATTTCGACTCACCGGGCTTCGCGTCCGATACACGCTTGAACCTCCTGACCTCAAGTTGAGGAACCGAAACCCGTCAGTCCCAATCGTCTGTGTCCTGAAGGGGCACCAGTTCCACGCCTGACTCTGACCGCCAACTACTCGACACCAACGATAAGTCTACGTTCTAGACCTCACCAGGTCAACGCCCGACGAACAATCCGCCAATTGCTCCTCAACCCGCACTTAACCCGTGCTTATACCGACCGACGTGCCATTTCGGTGTTTGTCAAGTACCCTGCGATACAGAGTGGCAACTACAACGACCTCCAGGCCCACTTCTCATCGTGAGGGCGAGTGCTCGAGCGTCGACGAGGCTACAGCGCTCCTTCGTCACCTAAGGCGGGTTACGGCGCGCTCCAGGGAGCTGAGAAGCCAAGTGTGGATCGTGCTGACGCTCTTTGGAGCCGTGCTCCTGGTCGGAGTCGATGTCATGGGAAACCTCGGGGCGCTCACATTACCTAGGAGGATCTGCGGAGCATCTTCGCCATTGCATAGCTGTGTATCCCATTCGCTGCACAGCGTCTTTGCGATCAAGACCCAGTTAGGCGGGGTTGGGCGGGCGCCTCAAACGATCTCGCTCTCATTGTCCCTGCCCCTGGAGTGGTCGGTCGGTGATCAGTGTTGGTTCTGGATCGTGACAATTACCGCAGCCCTTGGATTTGCGTTCGCCATTCGGCTTTGGCGCGGACCTCGCCATGTCCGAAGCGCGATCACCCGGTGGTATCTGGGAGCAACGTTCGGAGCACTCTGTCTGGCTCTCGGATTGACCGGTGCTGATTGGTCGCCGCGTATGGCGGGCCTCTTCTCGATAGGGTGTGCTCTCGGCCTACTGTCCGTGTACGAACGAAGCAGGACCCTTCTGGGCATGGGCGGGCTTCTTCTTTTGGCTCCCATTCTTCTTTGGCATCCACCACTTCTCCCAACCATGCCTAGTGCAATTCCCCCATCGTCGGCTCTTCAAGCCTTCTGTGGCATTGCACTTCTGGGGGCAGGAGTGATCTTGCGCGTCCGGGCGGCTCTCCCTTCGCCCGGCGAAAGAGCGCCACTGAACTCGCTCTTGATGAGAATGAGCGGAGCACACGCCCAATGACCGTAGAACCCACCGGTTCATCTGCAAGCCCTCTGAGGAATCTCTCCGATCTCGTGCATCAGCGCAGTCGGCTTTCTATCCTGGCCGCCCTGCATGAAATCGGCGAAGCAGAGTTTGCGTTGCTCACAAAGGCGACCGGTTTGACCGAGGGGAATCTCTCTCGTCACATCCAGATCCTTGAAGACGCCAGGCTGGTGCGCGTCAAGAAGGGTTACGTGGGTCGGCGACCGCGAACTTGGGTGGAGCTGACCAAGGCAGGACGCTCAGCTTTCGAGGACGAAGTCCGGATCTTGCGAGGTCTCGTGGTGGCGACAGAAGGTGCCGCCCTGAGTGGTACCAGGATGAGAGCTCGACACCGCCCTACCCGTTCGCGCGACTCTGTTGGCGCCGTTATTCCGGAGTTGCCTTTGACCGGACCCCGATTGTTGAGCCACCCGCTATGCGAGCTGTAGTTGTTGTTGGTTGAGCCAAGCCTCGACGAACTCGACCGGGGTGAGCCAGCCGTGTGCGCTGTGCGGCCTGTTGATGTTG
>Ga0187860_1002026_pt1 | contig 17284 bp, 17 predicted proteins | sample June2016WEW_10_4_FD_132981 | JGI IMG/M metagenome (GOLD analysis project Ga0187860, IMG submission 132981) | Peatland microbial communities from SPRUCE experiment site at the Marcell Experimental Forest, Minnesota, USA - June2016WEW_10_40 | ecosystem: Environmental > Terrestrial > Soil >... | reverse complement strand
TGTCCGCCGAGGTTGTTCATCAAGGCGGCAAGCTCGTCGTCGGAGCGCTTGTCGATGAGCTGGCTGACGTCGCCCTGATCGCCGATCTCGTCGGTGAGGCGCTTGCGCCAGGCGGCGCCTCCGGCAAACACCAGCGCGGAGTAAAGCGGGTTCGGACAATTGTCGATCCAGCGGCGTAGCTTCTCGCCGCCCGGCTCCTTGAACGCGGCCTGCTGCAGCGAGCCATATTTCAGAATGACGACGTCCCAGCCGAAATTCTTGAATAGTTGCTCGTAGCGCTCCCACAGCCCTTCGCGCACGACGGCATCAAGGCTCTGCCGGTTGTAGTCGACGATCCACCAGCAATTGCGCAGGCCCTGCTTCCAGCCTTCGAGCATTGCTTCGAAAATATTGCCCTCGTCGAGCTCGGCGTCGCCGACCAGCGCCACCATGCGGCCTTCCGGCCGATCGAGGCCCCAGCCATGCGCGCGCACGTAGTCCTGCGTCAGCGACGAAAACAGCGTCTGCGCCACGCCCAGCCCGACCGAGCCGGTGGAGAAATCCACGTCGTCGGCGTCCTTCGTGCGGGACGGATAGCTCTGCGCCCCCTTGTAGCCGCGGAACGCTTCCAGCCGTTCGCGCGTCTGTTTGCCGAGGAGATATTGAATGGCGTGGAAGATCGGGCTGGCATGCGGCTTGACCGCCACGCGGTCCTGCGGCCGCAGCACCGCGAAATAGAGCGCGGTCATGATGGTGGCGAGCGACGCCGAGGATGCCTGATGGCCGCCCACTTTCAGGCCGTCGTCGTTCTCGCGCAGATGATTGGCGTTATGGATGGTCCAGCTCGCGAGCCAGAGCACCTTCTTTTCCAGTTCGCGGAGGACGGCGACGTCGTCGGTCATAACTGGGAATTCCCGGATAACTTGCGAAACAATTGGCGTTCTGGTCCGAACAGATCGATGGTGTCCTGCTTTGTTCAGGATAGAAAGCGGAAAAGCCATGAACAAGAGCGATCGCCCGAACGCAATGGCGCAGTGGATGTGGGACGCGCGGCGGCGGCGGCTACCCTTTCGCAACCTGCCGGACGAATTGCAGCCGGAATCCATCGCCGAGGCCTATGCGGCGCAGGAAGCTTATTACCGATTGGCTGAGCCGCTATACGGCGCGGTGGGTGGCGCCAAGATCGCCACCACCACGAAGGTGATGCAGGAGTTGATGGACATCACGCATCCCTGCGGCGGAGCGATCTTTGCGCGCACGATCCATACCTCGCCGGGAAGCCTCCGGACCGCGGATTTCGTCAACCTGCGCATCGAAAGCGAGATCGCCCTGAAACTCGGGGCGGATTTGCCGGCATCCGGCGCGCCCTGGACGCGTGAGGCGGTGGCGCCCGCGGTCGCGGGTGCGATGCCCGCGTTCGAGCTGATCGAGGACCGCAATGCGGATTACGTGCACACCGAAGCCTTGTCGTTGATCGTCGAGAATTGCTGGAATGGCGGCGTGGTCGTCGGTGCGCCCAAATCCGTACCGGTTGCGGCTCTCGTCGGGATTGCCGGGCGCCTCACGATCGGCGGCAAAGCTGTCGGCGAGGGCAGCGCCGAGGATCCTTGTGCGACGCTCGCATGGCTCGCCAATCATCTCGCCGCACGCGGCCGCGATCTGAAGGCCGGCATGGTGGTCATTACCGGCAGCTTGATTCCGACGATTTCGATCGTGAGCGGCGAGCGCGCGGTGTTCACGGTCGAGGGGCTGGGCGAAGCCGCGATGGATGTCCTCTGATATTACTTCCACATCAGAGTGATGTGGCGATGGAGGGGGGGACGCAGGCATTTGTCTTACTTGGCTTTTCGGCGTGGCATGCGATATTTGCAAACCCCGCGCCCCGCGACGCCGCCAACGCCGAGACTTTCGTTGCATAGCCCGACGACCATCGAGACATCCTGGCCCGACGCGATTTACGCCCATTTCCGGCGCGTCGGCATTCGCCAAGTCGGCTACGTGCCCGACGCCGGGCATAGCCGGCTCATCGCGCGCTGCCGCAGCGATCCGGACATCGCCGATGTGGTGCTAACGACCGAGGAGGAGGGCGTGGGGCTGGTTGCCGGCGCCGCGCTCGGCGGGGAGCGCGCGGCGTTGCTGATGCAATCGAGCGGCGTCGGCAACTGCGTCAATATGTTTTCGCTGTTGCGCAATTGCGGCTTCGGCTGCGTCGTGCTCGTGACCATGCGCGGCGAGTTCGGCGAATTCAATCCGTGGCAAGTGCCGATGGGCACGATCACCGAGGACGTTTTGCGGCTCGCCGGCTTTCTCACCCGCCGGATCGAAAGCGCCGACGCCGTCGACGAGATCGTCGGCGCCGGTTGCGATATGGCGTTTAACGGCAATCTCCCGGTCGCTATCCTTTTGTCGCAGCGGCTGATCGGCGCCAAGCAATGGACGCGATAATGCTCGACCGGCGGGATTTTGTCGGCCAATTGCTCATTGACCGCGGCGAACTCCTTGTCGTTTGTGGGCTGGGCTCAGCGACCTACGACGTCGCCGCGGCCGGGGACCATCCGCTGAATTTTTATCTCTGGGGCGCGATGGGTGGTACCGCAATGATCGGGCTCGGACTGGCGCTGGCGCGATCCGACCGCCGCGTCGCCGTCATCACCGGCGATGGCGATATGCTGATGGGCATCGGCAGCCTCGCCACCATCGGCGTCAAGCAGCCGAAGAATCTCGCCATAGTGGTGCTCGACAACGGCCATTACGGCGAGACCGGCATGCAGCCGAGCCACACCGATGCGGGCGTCGATCTCGTGGCCATGGGGCTTGCCTGCCGGTTCAAGCATGCGCGCGCGGTTTCGCGCATCGACGAGGCCGCGGACGTCCGTGCATTGTTGCATGCGGGCGAAGGCCCGATCCTGGTTAATGCCCGCATCAAAGCCGAGGATGTGCCGCGCGTGCTGCCGCTTCGGGATGGGCACGCGATCAAACAGCGTTTCGTCGAGGCGTTGAATTCGCTCTGACACGCCTTGCGCCGCCGCGTACAGAAGCGAATAATTTTCCGACTTATATGGAGACGGCGGATGGTCGGGACCTTCCTGCGGCATGGCTCCAACGTCTGGCTCGCTCTTGGGCTCGCGGCCCTCGTTGTCGGGTTTGTCGCCGGCGTCCTGCCGTTTTCGTTGCTCTGGGTCGTCATCGGCGCTTTGACATTCTATGTCAGCGAATACGGTTTTCACCGTTTCGGCTTTCACGCCGAGCCGTCGCGCTTCACTTTCATCCGCAAAATGCTGCATCGGCTGCACTACGATCATCACGCCCAGCCCGACCGGCTTGATCTTCTGTTTTTGCCGGTCTGGTTTTTGGTCCCCAATCTAGCGCTGACGGCGCTCGGGTTCGCACTCCTCTTCGGCTGGGCCCCGGTCGCCTCGGCGATGTTCGGCGTGACGCTGGCGATCTTCCACTACGAATGGGTGCATTACGTCGCCCACATCCCGTACCAGCCGCGCACCCGGATCGGCCACTGGATGAAGCAATATCACCTGCGTCATCATTTCATCAGCGAGAAGTTCTGGTTCGGTGTCAGCAACCCGTCGATGGATTTCGTCGGCCGCACCTACAAGACCGCGCGCGAGGTGGAACGCAGCGGCACCACCCGGAAACTTTACGGTAGAGCTAAGACGCGCGCCGATAGCCGGACATACGGCGGACATTGCGGAACCGACGCGAATGACCCCACAACAGCCATCTCCCAAGAGGTTCATCGAGAGCCGCCCCTATCGTCTACTACCGGTCTCGATGCGAGGGTCGCGACCGAAATCAGCTCAGACGGAAAAGCTCCTCGATACCCGCCGTCATCAATCTGATACCAAGGCGCACCGCCGTGATCGCATGACTTCGTCGGCGCTTTGGCCCCCGCTCGATGTATTCTTTCACAATTGCATTTCAAACTCGTCGGCGACCGACGCAATTTGGGCAAGGGTCGGCAAGCCCGCCTCATTGCCGAGATGTTGGATCTTGTAGGCGGCTGCGGCTTGTGCGAAGCGGAAATGTTTCTCCCAAGTCTTCGCCGGATTGGCGAGGTAGGAATAAATGTAGGCGCCGTGGAAGACGTCTCCGGCTCCACTGGTATCGAGAACGCGAGCGGACGCTACGGCAAGGGCCGGAAGCGTCCGAACAGCACCCGTCTCGTCGTACCAGAGCAAGCCTCGTTCTCCGAGCGTCACCCCGCCAAGCCGACAGCCCCGGTTCTTGAGATAATCAAGCATCGCTGCTGGTTCATGCCCCATCTGCTGGCAAAGGCGCTCGGCCACGATCGCCACGTCAATGAAGCCCAGGAGTTCGTGCGTATTCGATCGAAGTCCACCACCGTCGAGGGAGGTAAATATCCCCGCTTCTCGGCACAGCTTGGCGTAATGAATTGCGGCATCCGGCTGGTGTCCGTCTACGTGAAGCGCTCGGCAACCGGAGAGATTCAGGACAGGGAAAGAGTTGAGATAATCGTCGTCACGACAGCGTACGATCGCCCGCTTGCCGTCGTTGGGCATAATGAACGACAACGATGACGTTCTAACCTTCCTGGCGTGAATCGTGATCCCATATCTAGCCGCCATATCGAGGAACATGCGACCAAGCCAATCGTCAGCGATGGTTGCCAGCACGTCCGGCACAATTCCCAACTTTGCACAGCAGAAGGCAGCAGTGACCGCGTTGCCGCCGAACGAGATAGCGTAAGCAGACGCTACATGCTTCTCGTCGCCCGTCGGCATCCGGTCAGTCAGAAATGTAACGTCAATATAAGTTTGTCCAATGAAGAGGGCTTCCATAGGTCCATTCCTGGCACGATCGCCGAGTACCTCATCCACCGTATATGACCGTCATAACGGCAATCGACTCCGCGATGGCGTTGTAATCGCCGGACAAGGGTCGTCACAGTGGACCAGCTATCAGCCCACAACGGCCTGCATAAGCGCGGCAATCTTTATCGTCGCGAAATTGGAGAAGGTGTCAGATATCGCGTAAGGCAAGATGATCTGGTCGCTGTGACGCATTGCGCCGCAGGTGTAGACTACATTGGGCACGTAACCTTCGCGTTCGGTGGGCTCGGGACGAACAAGCGGCTCGCGCGATCGTGCGAGAACTTTTGACGGATCCTTTTTATCCAAGAGAACCGCCCCGATCGAATATTTCCTGACCGGGCCAACTCCGTGTGTCAGCAGCAGCCAGCAGTTGTCCAGCTCGACGGGTGAGCCACAATTCCCAATCTGAACGAATTCCCAAGGATACTCGGGCTGAAGGAAGGAATGACCACCCTCCCATGTATAAAGGTCGTCGGAATAGATCAAATAGAGGTTCTCGTTGTCCTGTCGACCGATCATCGCATAGCGGCCGTCGATTTTCCGTGGGAACAGAGCCATCCCCTTATTGCGTGCCGCAGATCCACCGAGTGGACTCATCCGGAATGATCGAAAATCCGTCGTTTCGATCAGCTCAGAGCGAATCGCCCTGCCGCTATACGCTGTGTAGGTTGCGTAGAACGTCTTTCGTGCACCGTCATTAAATTCGACGAATCGGGCGTCCTCGATGCCGTTTGCTTGAGCGTCGGTGATCGGAAAGATGGTGCGTTCGCTCAGTTCTTCGTCATCTCGGAATATCACTTCGACGTCATCGCCGTTTGGCGTTGATGTCCGGCTTCGGACCTTTGGGACTGCTGCCAGACGCGCGGTCGGATCGACCGTGACGGCTCCGTCGGCAGCTATAGTGCCGGACCGGAACGTCAGCGATGAAATATGCCCCTCGCCGACGGCGCGCAGACTTAAGATGAAGCGACAGCCATTTTTCGGCGCGCCAGCCTGATCGGGGTGTCGGACGATGCTCGGGTTGAACAAAGCCGACGCCTCGAACGAGTATTCGTTGAGAAAATATGCGCCGATCAGGCGGCGTTGTGTCTCATTCAACTCGGAATGCGGCTCCAGCGCGTCTTCCATATCCGCGGCGCGGGTCTCGAAGATATCGAGCAGATTTCTGTGACGGCCTTCGAAATTGTCGAGCACATCCCTCAACTGTCGTGCAGCGGCTTCCGCATCGAGCCGAAGTACCCTGCCAACGATATGATTGGCCCGAATCTTATCGGTAGGATTGAGGTCTCGTGGCTCCGTTGCCGGCTTGAAGGGTCTGACGACGACCCTTGCCGGGTCCGGGCGCAGATATAAGCTCTGGCGATTCATGAATCGGAATTGGGACAATGAGGCCCCCTGGGATTGTTCGAGGTGGGATTGCGCCACTAACGTCGCCGCCTACGAACTTGGATACGGGTCTCGTGCGGTCTATCGCGGTCATACGCTTGAGCTGGCGAATCTCCACAAGACTAAGGAGATACGATAGCACTGATTCTGCACCCTTGTTCTCATTGGGTCGATCCGGATGAAGCCCATCCAAGCAACTGCCTGTTTCCGGATCGGCCAATGCTGTCTGCAGGTCGTTTTCGCCCAGAAACCACTCGAACGCGCGCAGCGCTTCTATCGGCCACTCCGCGCCGTCGTCCGCCCGCCACGCGGCAACGCATGCGGAAATCGTTGCTGCCGCTTCGATTGGCTGCTGATCGAACGCTTCCGGCTTCTGGCGGAGCCTGCCGAAGCTCTTCGTCCCAACCGGTCTAAAGTATCCCGATGACGTGGTCTGAAGCGAGTTGAGCCAACGGAGCGATCGGAGGCCAACCTCGATGTACGGTGGCGTGCGGGTCGTCATGCCTGTTTGGATCAACGCCTGGGGTAGCCGCGCATTGTCATATGCGAGCAGGTCTTCAAACCAGATCCAATCCTTGGTTTCCGTCGTAGAAATCAGGGACATCAGCCTGTCAGCCAATAGTCTGCGGAGTCGGTTGGCGAGAACGTCGCCGCCGACCAGCGTGCAATAGGCGTCCAACCCCAGGAGCGAGAACGCCCAGGCGCGTGGCGACGAGAATTCCTCGACCATGGGCAGCGCAGTCTTGAAAAGCGCCACGGCCCATCTGCGGCGAGATGGATCAATGTCTTTCCGTGCGCATTCGGCCAAGGCCCAAAGCGTCCTGCCGTGGCTATCTTCCGAGCCTTGCTCTTCCAGCCATCGGCGGTCGTAGCTCATAAAATTTCGAAACCGACGGGTGTCTGGGTTCCAAGCATGCTGGATAAATGCTGCAAAGCCTGCGGTGAGGGATTTCGACAATTGCACTTCGCCAAGGTTCGCGAGCGAGCTTGAAAACAGCAGCGCGCGAGCGTTGTCGTCGGCGCAGTAGCCGTGAGAACGGTCTGGTACTGAATGGACGGCGTGTTGGAGCAGGCCCGTACTGTCGCAGAGCGAAAGGAAATGCCCGATCCGAACCTCCGGTATAATGTGTGCGTTTCTCCCAGAGACGATCCCATCAGTGGGAGGTGATATTCCAGGCCGGGCATTCTCGCTCTCAGTCTCGAAGACGGCAAGATAGCGCTTGGCCGTTTGCACCCAGGTCATCGATCGGCTTGCCGCGTACGCGCGTTTGCGCATCGAAAAACGACGGACATCGTTCGTCAGCAGACCGGCAATCTCGACGCTTAAAGCTCTGGCGTCCCCAAAAGGAACCAGAATGCCGCACCCGTCGCTCAGCAGCTCCTTTGCGTGCCAGTAGGGTGTCGAGACAACCGCCTTTCCTAATCCGAAGCTGTACGCCAGTGTGCCCGATGTCATCTGGCCTTCATTGAGATAGGGAGTCGTATAGACGTCGCACATCGAAATGAAGTCCAGCAGCGTGGCCTGATCCACGAACTGGTTGAAAAAGACGACGTGGCTTTCGATGCCGAGGTCTTGCACACGCGCCGTCAGACTGTCGCGATAGGCCTCGCCCTGCTGCCGCACAAGATTCGGATGAGTTGCGCCAAGAACGACATAGACGGCGTTCGGACAGGATTTGATGATTCCCGGCATCGCGTCGAGCATGGTCTCAATGCCCTTGTTTGGAGACAGGAGACCGAAGGTCAGAATGATCATCTTGCCGGCGAAGTCGAATTTGGCCTTGGCGTGATGCGGTTCGAGAAACGGGAAATCCGGTATTCCGTGCGGCACGACCTCGATCTTGCGAGCCGGCACGTCATGAACGGAACGGAGGAATTCGTGGCCTTTTTCCGACATGACGACGATTTTTGCCGAAATATCTAAGATCCGATGCATCACGTCATGCTGGACGGCTGTCGGTTTGCCAAGCACTGTGTGCAGCGTCGTGACAACCGGCATTTCGAGGCGCGACAAGAGTTCAATGATGTTGCCACCGGCCGCACCGCCGAAAATCCCATATTCGTGTTGAAGGGAAACAACGTCGAATCCCGCGCTGTTCAGGAACTCGGCGGCCTTGACATGATCACCGATCGTTTCGTCGTTAATCTCGAAGCGCACTGCCGGCGGATAGTCGTAGGTGCGGCCCGAATCCGTCATGGCGACGACACAAGTCTCAAGATCCGGCCGAGCTGTCGAAACCGCCCGGTGAAGGTCATGAGTAAATGTAGCGATACCGCAACGGCGCGGAAGATAATTCCCGATGAAGGCCACACGCTGAAGGAGTTTCATTTTGTCGTTTCCAGGCGGCCGTTCTTTGGCGCAGCCTTTGCTTGAGTGAGAGAAGTTGGCACCTGCGTTTCATTTGGCCGCCCGACATTGAGTGAGCCCGGCTGCGTGAGACGTTGCAGCAGGTGCGGGGCCGGGCCGCCGCCCGTGTACGCCACGAGGCCCACCATGCCGATCGCGCCGGCGTGAATGTCGACTCGGTCCGACTGAGCGAACAGGGCATCACCCTTGGCAACCTCGAACGATCCGGCGACAGCGCTGCCGCTGAGAACTAGAAGCCAAGTCTCTCGTTCCGCTTCCAGATACCATGAGGAATTTTGACTCAGATCTATCCGTTCGAATACGAAGTGTGGGTTAGAAACAAGAAGTCTCCGTTCGGGGGTAAGCCGGCTCGGTCGCACCTGAAAATCAGCCGGTCCAGCGTGCGCCACCACGATGGCGTTTTCGACGTGAAGCTCTCGGTGCCTACCTGGATCGAACAGACGGAATGTCGCGTCGCTCCGCTGTTGAAGTTCTGCAATGACAAGACCGGCGCCAATCGCGTGAATCGTCCCGGCGGGCACGAAAATGACATCGTCTGCCGACACCGCGCGCCACGCAATGAGATCGGAGATCGAGCCATCATCGATGGCCCCGCGCAATTGCTGCGGCGTCAGGCGTCGACTAAGGCCGAGGGCAACTTTGGCGTCAGGAGCGGCACTCAAGACGTACCAGGCTTCAGTCTTGCCGTTTGGGAGGCCCATCGAACGTGCAAACGCATCGTCAGGATGAACCTGGATGGAGAGTGGCTGGCTCGTAAACAGCAACTTGAGCAAGAGCGATGGAGCTACGTCAGAGCTATCGGGTCGCTCGTACCAAATTTCGCCAATAGCATTACCGTCGTGGCTTGCGTTGTACCAAGGACCTAAATCTGCGACACCCCAGGGCTTCGGTAAGGCACGCGCACGCGCTTGTTCAACCGCCATGATCCTACCTGATGTTCGATCGAGACAATTTATTTCGACTGTAGCGGTGCGTCGAAATGTCTGTATCACCAATGCCAGCGGCGTGAGTCGATCGGACGTGGATAACAGGCGTTGGGTAAGCGATGGCGAAAGAAAGCGACGTGAAGAAAAGAAATGGGCAAAACCACTATCAGCCACAGGACAGAAACGTGACCCTTGGGCTCTCTAACCGTCTGCCGCTATATGTAAATGAATAGCTACGATTTCAAGGTGTCCGAGCTTGCTAACCCGCTTCAAAAGTTCTGCAACCATCGCCTCGGTAGGGTTCTTGCGAATCGGTTGGCCTTATTGAATGCCTCGGACACGCCTGCCTCGATCGGCTCTCCGCATTTCCGCGCGCGATAGGTCGAATTTTGGGGCGGACGTTGATCCGCCGCATCATACGAATCTCCGTTTATGAGGACGCGGACTAGGAGCCGATCGAGAGGGCGTTGCCCGCGCTCACCCGCACGAAACGCACCGGCTCGCTCAAGCCGCGCAGCGCCGCTTCGTCCTTGATCAGGGGGCGCCCGGTCAGCGCCTCGCGCGCTTCGGGATCGCCCAGCACCGCTTCGGATATGATCACCTCGCCGCCGTGGCATTGGTGTTCGAGTCTCGAGGCCGTGTTCACCGCCGAGCCGAAATAATCGAGCACGCCGCCGGCGGTGACGGCGATACACGAGCCAAGATGCAGCCCGAGTTTCAAGACGATGCCGGAGTCGCTGCGGCCGCGATTGAAGCTCGCGACATCATCCTGGATCGACAGCACCGCGCGCACCGCGTCGGCCGGATCGTGAAACGCCGCCATCACCGCGTCGCCCACGGTCTTGACGAGGGAGCCGTGATGGCGCGCCACCCGCTCCGACAGAAAGGCGAAATGATCGCGCACCAGCCGGTAGGCCGAGGCGTCGCCGAGATCGTCATAAAGCTTGGTCGAACCTTGCAGGTCGGTAAACACGATCGCGACGCGGCCGATTTCGACTTCGTCGCCGGGACGCAAAAGCTGTTCGGGACAAAGGCGCCGGAACGCCGGCATCGCGATGACGGTTTCTCCGGTCAACGCGTCCTTCGCCCAATTGCGATCCTCGACGACGAAGAACAACGGCCGCTCCGTGTCGTTATTGATGACGATCTCGCCCTTATGGCCCGGCACCCGTAACAAAATGTCGGGGCCGCTCGCCGTGATCTCGGGGATCAGTCCGTCGCCGGCGATAGCCGCATCCGCTTCGCTACCTGCCTCGATGGTACGGAAGCGATAAGGACCGGGCGGCAGCGTCATCACGAACGTCCTGCTCGAATGCGGCAGGACCTCGGCCTGAAACTTAACATGCGGAGTCGTGCCCTGGCCGAGGAGGCACAGCTCGCCTTTGGGCAAGGCGCGCAACCACGGCTCCGGATGGAAAGTCAGCTCGACGTTGCGGGTGAAGTCGCGCCGATAGTCGATGTTGCAGGACGAACAATGCGCGCCATCGGGCAAATCATGCAAATGCTTGACGCTCGATTTGGCGCCGCGGCAACGCGGGCAGAGCAAATCCCACGCCATCACCAAAATACCGAGGCGCTGCGCTGCGAGGAACAGCTCCACGGTATCCTCAGGGGTCGCGTGCCACAATCGCGCTAACGTCAAGGGTCGAACGGCGCGCAGCGCCACCACCGGCGCATGCAACAGAAACTCGGCGAGCTTCGGCGCGAGGCCGTGGCTCGCCGGATCGCGATTGAGCTCATCGATGAGCGTAGCCAAGCGGCGGCGCGCCGCGGGCCTGGCCGCCTCCTCGGCGCTACTGCCCGGAATATGGTTCGGCACATCGGCCTCGGCGATCAGCCTTTCGATTGTGGCGAGGCGCTTGTCGCCCTCGCGCGTGATCTGGCCGGACAGCGTCGCCAACCGCCCCAACAAGCCGACGCACTCGATGTCGGACGAAAACACCAGGCGGCTTCCCGTGCCCTCAGGATAGAGTTCGACTGCCGCCTGGAAGCGGCGAATGGGGCCGTTGATGAAATCGCGGGTCTGGATGATACGGCGGTTTTCTTCCCACTCGCTGAAGGCGTCCTCCCACCTCAACCGCAATGGCCCGAGCCCGATGCTGGCGAGACGGTGGATGCGGCCGTCCGCGTCCGCGCGCTCTTCGACCTGATAGGCGGGCGAGCCGGCCAGCTCGTTGATGCGCGCGGTATCGGCGATGAACGGCCAGATATCTTCCGGAGGCTTGGTGTAATGCCGCTCCTTGCTGTAGCGATAAACAGTCTTCATCATCGGTTTCTCGGTCTCCGCCGTTGCTGCGACGGCACCACCGCTGCGCTATTATACGAGCGAGCAGGGAAACGGTTTCGTGACTTCTCCCTCTTGCCATTTGCCCATATTCTGCCGGCGCAGGACAGCTATATGCGCCGTGCCATCGACAGGGGAGGCCACCGTATGATCCGTACCCTATTCGCCGTCGCGGCGATTGCGCTAGGCGTAAGTGTCGCCGTTGCCCAACAGGACCCGATCGCCGCGCGCAAGGCGCTGATGAAGGCCAATGGGGATCAAGCAAAGATCGGTGCCACTATGATGAAGGGCGAGGCCCCGTTCGATCTCGACGCGGCGCATAAGATCTTTGCGGCGTGGGAGGATGCGGCGGCGAAGATGCCGGCCCTGTTCCCGGACAACTCCAAGACCGGCGGCGAAACGGCCGCGGATCCCAAGATTTGGGAAAACATGGACGACCTCAAAGGGAGATTCGCCAAGTTCGGCACCGACGCCAAGGATGCGGAAGCCAAAGTCACTGACCTCGACAGCTTCAAGGCGGCCTTCGGCAACATCGGCAAGAACGACTGTGGCGGCTGCCACGAAAAATATCGCGTCAAGAAGAGCTGACCGAAACGATGGAAGATTTTCGCTCGTCCCCGCGCAAGCGGGGACCCACCATTTGAACGTCCAGGTCCGAACTGGATTCCCGCTTTCGCGTGAATGAGCGGAAAGCATCTAGCTCATAAGGATCGGCGCGGCGATGCGAAAGCTCACGCTCATCGCGGCGGCTCTTGCCGTTGCCATCGCGCTCGTCCTCTGGGTCCTGACCATTCCGGCGATCGTGCCGGCGGCGGCGCTGCCGGCCTACACGCCCAACGTCGAAAATGGCCGCACGATGTTCAACATCGGCGGCTGCGCCTCCTGCCACGCCACGCCCAATGACGATTCCGATAAGGTCGAACGGACGCGGCTCGGTGGCGGGCTTCCTTTGAAATCGCCGTTTGGGACCTTCTACGTGCCGAACATCTCGCCCGATCCTGCCGACGGCATCGGTGCATGGAGCGAAGCAGATTTCGTCACCGCGCTCTGGAAGGGAACCTCGCGGCGGGGGCGGCATCTCTTTCCGGCGTTCCCCTACACGTCCTATGCCCGGATGGAGCTCAGCGATGTACGCGATCTCTTTGCTTATCTGAAGACTTTGCCGGCAGTGCAGGGGCGGGCGCGTAGGCACGATTTGGCGTTTCCCTTCAGCATCCGTCGCTTGGTCGGGGTGTGGAAACTTCTCTTCTTCCACGGCGGTCCGTTCGTGCCTGACACATCGAAGTCGGCGGAATGGAATCGCGGCGCTTACCTGGTGAACGGACCCGGACACTGCGCCGAATGCCATAGCCCGCGCAATTTTCTCGGCGCCATCGTCGAGAGCGAACGGTTCGCAGGCGGACCTGCGGCGGACAGCAAGGGTTGGGTCCCTAACATCACGGCGGCCGGATTGCAGCATTGGTCGGAGGACGACACCGCCTGGTCGGATAGGGATACCGCCAATTATCTCGGCGACGGCATGAATCCGGCGGGCGACTATGCCGGCGGCGCGATGGCGGAAGTTATTCGCAATACCCGTGTGCTCGGCACCGCCGACCGCGCCGCGATCGCGGCGTACATCGTTTCGCTGCCGCCGCGGCAGGGCCCGAAGCCGCCGAAGAATAGGAAATAATCCGCGCTGCTGCGGCCCTACGACCCACCGAACGCCTTGAATGTGATGATGGTGCGCGTGTCGGCGATACCGGGGATGGTTTGCACCTTCTGGGCGATGAAATGACCGATGTCGGTCGCCTGCTCGACATAGAATTTCACCAGCAGGTCGAAATCGCCGGCGGTCGAGTAGATCTCCGAGGCAATCTCGGCATCCGCGAGCCTATTGGCCACCTCGTAGGACTTGCCGAGCTGGCACTTGATCTGCACGAAGAAGGGAACCATGCGCACCTCCGAACCGTCGGAAGCATGCTTATAGCATGCAAATCGGCTCGTCATTCCCGGCCCGAGCGCTACGCGAAGTCCGAATCCATAACCCCCACGGCTGCCCCCAACTGGCAGGTCGCCGTGATATATTTTGCATGGTCGAGAAAGACGACAAAAATGCATGCACCGGTCGAACTTGCCGATGTTGCCGCCGACATCCTCGCGCGCATCCGCGCGCGAGCGCCGCGGGTGCATTGCATCACCAACACCGTGGCCCAGCAATACACCGCCAACATGCTGCTTGCGGCCGGCGCAGTGCCGTCGATGACGATCTCTCCCGATGAGATTGCTTCGTTCGTCGTCAGCGCCGACGCGCTCCTGGTCAATCTCGGCACCTTCGACGCCGAGCGGCGCGCGGCAGTCGAGGTCGCGGTTGGCGCTGCCAATGCGGCGCACATTCCCTGGGTGCTCGATCCTGTCTTTATCGATCGGGCGCCAGCTCGCGCCCAGTTCGCGCGCGAACTTCTCGCTCGCGGGCCGGCGGTGGTACGCCTCAACACTTCGGAGTTTGTCGCGCTCTCCGGCGCCGATGCGGCGGCCGACGCGCCGGCGCGTTTCGCCAAAAGCCATGCGACGGTCGTCGCGCTCACGGGCGGCACCGATCTTGTGACCGATGGCGCGCGCCGCGCGGTGATCGCCAACGGCGATCACTTGATGGGTATGGTGACGGCGATGGGCTGCGCCGGTTCGGCGCTGGTCTGCGCGGCACGCGCCGTCGAGACGGACGCGTGGCTCGCCGCAAGCACAGCGCTGATGGCTTTCGGGGTCGCCGGCGAAGTCGCCGCACAGGACGCTCGTGGACCGGGCAGCTTCGCGACCGCCATCATCGACACGCTGTACGGCCTCGATGGCGCCACGTTACGGACCCGCGCGAGAGTAACGTGATGGGCATCGATCTGCGCCTCAATGCCATCGTCGATCCGGAACGCGCCGGCGGGCGCGATCTCGCCGATCTCGCGCGTCGCGTCGCCGAGGGCGGGGCGACGCTGGTGCAATTGCGCGACAAAAAGAGCGAAACGCGAACCATGGTCGAGAAGGCGCGGGCGATCAAGGCGGCGCTGAGGCCGTATGCGATCCCGTTCGTCGTCAATGATCGCATCGATGTAGCGCTCGCCGCCGACGCGGATGGCGTACATGTCGGGCCGGATGACATGACCGTCGAAGATGCGCGCCGCCTGCTTGGACCGAACGCGATCATCGGCCTGTCGATCAAGACCGTCGAGGAGGCCGCCACGGCGCCGCTCGAACTTCTCGACTATGCCGGCGTTGGTGGCGTCTATGCGACGCTGTCGAAAGAGCAAAAGAGCGCGCCCATCGGCCCGGAAGGGTTTTCCCGTATCGCCGGCGCATTGCGCCATCGTACGCCGAAACTGCCGATTGTCGGCATCGCCGGCATCGACGCAAGCAACGCCGCGGCCGTGATCGCCGCTGGCGCCGACGGCGTCGCCGTCATCTCAGCGTTGTCGCTCGCGCCCGATCCAGCCGCCGCCGCGCGCGCCTTGCGCGCGATCGTCGACGGGATGCTGGCGAAACGAGGCGTGTGATGACCGCCATCGCTCTCACCATCGCGGGCTCGGACTCGAGCGGCGGCGCTGGAGTCGAAGCGGACCTGAAGACTTTTTCGGCGCTTGGCGTTTATGGCGCCGTGGTCACTACCGCGCTCACGGCGCAGAACACCAGGGGCGTGTTCGCCATCCACGATGTGCCGGCGGATTTTGTGGCCGCGCAGATCAATGCCGTGTTCACCGATCTCGATGTCGGCGCGGTAAAGATCGGCATGCTCGCGAATGCCTCCACGATCGACGTCGTTGCCGCCGCGCTTGATCGGTATCGTCCGCGCAATGTTGTTCTCGATCCGGTCATGATCGCAAGCTCGGGTGAAAGATTGCTGCGCGAAGACGCGATCGGCCGGCTGCGCGAACTTGTTCGCTGCGTGCGCGTCGTCACACCCAATCTGCCGGAGGCCGCGGTCCTGCTCGATACTCAGCCGGCGCGGGACGAAGACGAAATGCGCGCGCAAGCGCAAAAGCTGCTGACGCTCGGCGCCGGCGCGGTGCTGATCAAGGGCGGCCATGGCGCAGGCCCGGAAAGCGTCGACTTTTTGGTGGAGGCCAACGCCTGCCTGCGGCTGGCCGCGCCGCGCGCGGCGACGAAAAACACCCACGGCACGGGCTGCACGTTCGCCTCGGCGATCGCCGCTGGGCTTGCTAAAGGGCTTCCATTGGAAACGGCCGCGAAACAGGCCAAAGCCTATGTCAGCGCGGCCATCGCCGCGGCCGATCGGCTCGCGGTCGGCTCGGGCCGTGGCCCACTGCATCATTTCCACGCTTGGTGGTAGGCTTCCGACCCGCTCGGAAAGTTGCTACCGCTAAACGCATTGCCGGGTTCAACGGCAGAATCCTCGGCGGAGACCACAACCATGCTCTCCAAGCTTCTCTCCCTTGCCGCATTGGCGATGTTGCTCATGGTCGGTCATGCGTCCGCGGCGGAATACGAGATCGTGAACCACCCCGACATCGTTTTTGCCGAGCACGACCGGACCAAACTCGTTGGCGATCTCTATCTGCCCAAAGGCCGCGCCAAAGCGCCGGTCCTCGTGGCCATTCACGGCGGCGGATGGCAAGTCGGCAACCGGCAGTTTTACCGGTATTGGGGCCTGTTCCTCGCGCGCGCCGGCTATGCGGTTTTTGCCATCGATTACCGGCTGGGAAAGCCGGGCGTTTACCCCGCCGCGGTCTACGACGCCAAGGCGGCCGTTCAGTTCGTGCGCGCCAAGGCCGCGGAGTTCGACCTCGACCCGGACCGCATCGGTCTCGTCGGCGATTCCGCCGGAGCGCACCTTGCCGCGCAGGTAGCGCTGGCAGGCGATCAGTACACATCGGCCTATCGCGACGATGCTAACGCCGCCGTGTCTGCCAACGTAAAGTGCGTGATCGGCTTTTACGGCGTTTACGATATGCTGGCGCAGTGGACTCACGATTTGACCACGCGTCCGAACGACAAGATCGTGGAGAAATTCCTTGGCGCGTCGCCGATGCAGAACCGGCGCCTCTATTTCGACGCGTCGCCGATCAGCTACGCGACCGTCGATCACAATCAGGTGCGGTTTCTGCTCATCCACGGCACCGACGACGATATCGTCGATCCGCCGACACAGTCCGGTGCGTTCCTTGCGGCGCTCACTCAGTCTGGCTTCTTCGTTCGCCGGATCATCATCCCCGGCGCCGGACATTTCTGGTCGTCCGACCCGTTCGAAAGCGAACCGCACAGCTACAGCGCAATGGCGATCCCGCGGCTGATGCGGTTTCTCGAAAGCTCGCTCTGACCGTCGGAAAATGATGGCGGCGCAGCGGGCCCAGGCCCTTCAAGCACCGCCATAACACAAGGAGGAAATGGTCATGTTGAAATCCATCACGATCACCGGCGCCGTTGCATTCGCCGTCATGGCTTTTGTCACGCTGCCGATGCCGAGCTACCAGGCGGTTGCCGAATCCGGACCGCTTCAGGTCAACGCGGT
>Ga0187860_1002025_pt1 | contig 17284 bp, 9 predicted proteins | sample June2016WEW_10_4_FD_132981 | JGI IMG/M metagenome (GOLD analysis project Ga0187860, IMG submission 132981) | Peatland microbial communities from SPRUCE experiment site at the Marcell Experimental Forest, Minnesota, USA - June2016WEW_10_40 | ecosystem: Environmental > Terrestrial > Soil > Wetlands... | reverse complement strand
TACAGCGCCGCCGATCCGCTCGGCAACAGCACCTCCTCTTCCACCGGAAAATCCTCCGGCGCTCTTCCGTGCCCGCGCTGCTTGCTGCTCCCGTCGCGCGCCAAAAGCATGCCGGCCGAATCCAGCCGGTCTTCGCCGTACAGCCGCACCTGCGACGCGCACATTCCCGCGTCCGGCCGCCGCTCGAGCGCGCCAACCAGAGCTTCCAGCCAGCCGGGATGCGCCACTGCGTCGTCGTTCAAGGTAGCCAGATACCGGGCGCCGGAAGCCAGCAGCCCCTGGTTGATGGCCGCCCCGAACCCCACGTTGCGGCTGTTTGCGATGACGCGGATCCCGGGCGGCACTGCCTGGCACTTCACCAGGCCGCGCCCGCTGTTATCCACCACGATGACTTCAAAATCGCGCCGCGTCTGTTGCGCGAGCGATTCCAGGCATTCCAGCAGTCTTCGATCGGCAGCCAGCGTGGGGACAACTACGGTTGCGACCAGTTCCGGCAACGCACCATTCTAACAACAGGCAGAAGTCAGAAGACAGGAGACAGGAGACAGAAGTGAGGTAGGGAACGGGCACGCCCGGTCCGGCTAACCCCTTACAGGCAAACGCCGCCGCTCCCGCGCCACCAGGCCACCGGCTCCTGGCTCCCGTCTACTGACTTCCGTCTTCGGCGTTCTGCCTCCCGACTCCCGGCTTCCACATCCCACCCGGTAACGTTCCAGCATTCCCCGACGCCTAACCATTTACTATGATCAAAAAGTTGCTCTTTGTAACGACGATTTTGCTGGCGGTGACGCTCTGCCTGATGGCTGCGGACGCCAGTGGTAAATGGGTTTTTGAACAGCAGGGCCGCGGCGGCACCATGCAGGTGACCCTGAGCCTGAAAATCGATGGCGCCGCGCTCACCGGCACTGTCAGCCAGCCGGGACGCGACGGCAATGCCATGGAGACCGCCATATCGGATGGCAAGGTGGATGGCAACAACATCAGCTTCTCGGTGAAGCGCGAGTTCAACGGCAACTCGTTCGTGACCAGTTATAAGGGGACGCTCGACGGCGACAGCCTGAAACTCGAAATCAGCCGGCCGGGCAGGGACGGCAACACCCGGACCAACAACGCCGTCGCCAAGCGCGCCACCACATAAAGACGCGAGAAATCCACCAGCCCTTTCGATGGTGACCGCTCCCTGACGGTCGCGGCTCCGATGTATTTTCGCCACTCAATCGGAGCCGCGACCGAAGGGAGCGGTCGCGCCTCAGACTTCTCGCGTCCCAATTCCACAAATAACAAAAACCAGTATCAGGTCTTTTTGCCTGGTATGTTAAGCTCGGCCCATGGCGAAGCTTCCGTTACGCCGGCACGCTCGGCTGATGACCGCTCTGTTAATTGGCGTGCCACTGGCGCTACTCGTGCTGCGCCCTCTTGTCCTCCCACGCGTCATGCCGTACTTCCGCGCGTCGCGCGCCGTGTTTCATTTCAAGGATGGCGCGTGGACGCCCACTCCGCAGGTCCCCGGCGGCGCATGGGGTTTGGAGGTGTCCAGCCGGGGCGCCGTGTGGACCATCTCCATCAAGGGTGGGCTGTGCCGATTGGACGGCGACCACTGGACTCATTACGGCAAGAACCAGTTCGGCTCTCACGCGGACCGGCTCCACAGCGGCCTGGCGCTGCGCGACGAGGAAGTGTGGGGCGCCATCGGCGAAGGCGCCATCCGCTTCGACGGGCAGAGCTGGCGCCTCTATACGGATGCGGCGAAGACCCACGCGGGTTTCGACATGGTGGCCGGGCGCTCCGGCGTCTGGATTGTTGACAAGGATGGCAACCTGTCGCACTTCGATGGCGCCCGGTGGACTATCCGCAGCCTGGGCGGCGTCGTGCCGCCCGCCGGTAAGGATTCCCGTGATTACCATCCCTTCCTGGACGTGACTGGCGACGGCCGGCTGTGGGTATTCTGGCGCGGGCTGTGGACGCAGGATGGCGAAACGTGGCGCGAGGTCCGCTCACCAGGCCTGAATCTCGCCGAGGTCTGGCCGATTGGCCATGACACCGAAAACATGTGGCTGTGGTTATGGCGCACCGGGGAAGTGGCCGCGGTGGCGCCCGATGGCCGCATCGCGGCCCGCTATGGCTGGCGCGAAATGGGCCTGACCGAACCCGAGCGGTTCGATGGGCTGGTCGAATCGCACGGACGAATTTGGATCGCGAGTTCGGCCGGCCTGCTGACCTTCGACTGTGGCCAGTGGCGGAATCCAGGCGTCCCACCAAGATGCACCGCGATTACCAATGTTGCCGTGACGCCGGAGGGCAGCGTCTGGGTGCTGGCGGAAACGCGTTCGTTGGCGCGAGTTGCCATGTCTTATGGATTGCCGCTGGCAGCCTGCATGATTGGGCTGCTTGTGAGTATCCTGCTGATTTCGGCCTGGTTGCGAGGCAGGGCCGAGAACATGCTGGCGGACGAACCCGCTCTGGTGGCGGCTGCCGGGCCCCTGCCGGGCATCGATGTCGCGACTGGCCAGGCCGATTTCGACCGGCACGCCCGTCCGCTGAGGTGGAAGCTGTGCGCCTTGCTACTGGGCCTTCCAGTGGCAGGGGCTTCGGTCGAAGTGGCCGCGGAGGGAGTGTGGCCGGGCGCGCCGGCGCTGGCTCTGCGTGCAGGAGTGCTGTCGCTCATGTTACTGGCGAGCGGGGCCTTCTGGGCCTGGACCAGATGCCGCCGCCGTTCCGCTCCGGGCGCGGAATCGCCCGTACCCTCCCGATTCAGCGCGGGAATCTGGGCACCGGAGAACTGGATACTGTTCGTGGTCATTCTTCTTTTCGGCTGCATTGCGCCGTTGGATTGGGTGAATCGGTTGGTTCCGATATCCGCCCTCGCAAAGCACGCCAGGGCCCTGCTGGTCTTACTCCCGGTTGCGCTGATCCTCGTTGGACGGGACGTCGCGGCGCTTCTCCTGGCGAAGCCAGCCTGGTGCGCCGGCGACTATGATCGCGCGATCCGCTGGCTCGGCCGGCTGAACTTCGGCAGACCGAATGCCAGCCTCCTCCAAATGGAGGGTCTGAGCCATGCTCTCGCGAACCGCCCAGCCGAGGCCGAACGGTGCTACCGCCTGGCGTTCGTGAAGGGCTACGCCGCGTTAACCAGTCTGGTCAATCCGCGCTCCGACCGGGCGGGCCTGCTGGATTCGCTCGGCGAGTCGTTAGGAGACCAGCGCCGATATGAGGAAGCACAGAAGTGCCTGCAAGCCAGTATCGAGATGGGAGATACCAACTCGGGGTCGTCGCGGATCGATCTCGCGGAATTGCTGTTGGAGCAAGGGAACGAGCCGCTGAAGGCTCTCGAGTTGGTCGATGAGGCCATGCGCATCGCCAAGGGATCGGTCGCGGCAAGGGCCGAGCCTTGGCACTTGGCCACGCGTGCCTGGGCGCTAGCCGTGCTGGGCCGCCGGCCGGAAGCCGAACAAGCCATCGAGCGGGTCTTGCGTTTGCGAAGCGAGACCTACGCCTCTTTGTTCGCCAACACGCGGCTGAATGTTGGCATGGCGCTGCTGGCGATGGGTCAGCCGCAGCAAGCCATCGAGCAGTTCCGCGCCGCATACCAGGCCGACCCCAAAGGCAAGTATGGCGCCCGCGCTCTGCAACAGATCGAGCTGCACAGCGGTGAGGGCCGGTGAGAAAAGCCGCTTTCGGCTTACTGCACGGCGATATACAAGGTCTGTGTTCCGGCGGTCCCGCCCAGCGTGAAAGTCACGGGCACTGCGCTCGCGGCCGCAACCTGTGGAACCGTCACATCGAACTGATAGAGGCCGACGTAGTTCGGCGCTAGTCCGTCATACCTCACCGTGGCGGGCACCCCGCCAATCGAAATACTGAAATTGGCGGTCAATTCGTTCAGTTGTTGCACGATCTGTCCCGCCGGAATGTCCGGCGTAACCGCGCCAAATCCGACACCATAGAGAGTGATCGTTTCGCCAGGGTTGGCTGGCCGTGAGTTGACGCCCGGGATCGCACCCGTGGGAAGCACGTAAGTGCCATCGCCGAACAAAGCCACCACGTACTGGGTCCCGCCGATCTTGAAGGAGGGGGGAGCGTCGAATCCCGGTTCGATTTCGTTCACCACGATCTCGTAAGTGGAACTGGTGCCGCCGGGGGCCGTCACGGTCATCAGCAGAATGCCGGTGCCAATGCCGGAGGGCACCTGCACGTTGACCTGCCCCGGACTGATGAAGTCGAGGAAAGCTTCCTGTCCGCTGATAGTGACCTTGGTGCCACTGAGCGAAGTAGGAGCGGTGTTACCGGTGAAATCCGAGGTCTGCCAGGAACGCGAAGTGGTGGCCAGGCTCGCTCCATAAATCTCGATCCAGGAGCCGGGCGAAAGCGAAGTGAATTCACCAAAACTGCTGGCGCTTACCACGCCGCCATTGTCGATCGTGGGAGTATTGGCGGGGAGTGCCGGTGTCAGCATCCGCACCCTATTGTTGCCAAAGTCGCCAATGTAGACGTTACCGTTGGGGGCCACCGACACGCTGCGGGGCGCGTTCAATGCAGCGTCCAGCGCAGGCCCGCCGTCACCGCCGTAGCCCTCAACGCCGTCGCCCGCCACGGTCGCGATCGTGCCGCCGGTCAACAGCACGCGAATCCGGTAATTATTAATGTCCGGGATGTAAAGGTTGCCGGCGGCATCCAGGCCAATGCTGGCTGGATAACCAAATGCGGCGTCGATGGCCGGTCCGCCATCGCCGCCGAAGGCGAAGGCGCCGGTGCCGGCCACGGTGGTGATAATGCCGTTCGTCACTTTGCGGATTACGTTGTTCAACTGGTCCGAGATGTACAGGTCATCCGACGCGTTCACCGCGACGCCCACGGGATTATCCAGCGTGGCGCTGGTGGCCGGTCCCCCGTCGCCCGAATAACCCTGAGCGCCGGTACCGACCGCGGTGGTGATGGTGCCGCTCGAGTTGACCTTGCGAACCACGTCGTTGGCCGAATCGGCGATGTAGTAGTTGCCGGCGGAATCGAAGGCGACCGCCTCCGGAAAGTCCAACGCCGCGCTGGTAGCCGCGCCCCCGTCGCCCGAGTAAGCAGTATTGCCGTTGCCAGCCACGGTGGTGATGGTGCCATTGGGCGCGACTTTGCGTATGCGGTTGTTCGCGGAGTCGGGAATGTAGACGTTCCCCGCGATATCCACGGTCACGCGATAAGGTCCGTTCAACTCGGCACTGGTGGCCGGTCCGCCATCGCCCGAATAGCCGGCGGTGCCGTTGCCGGCCAATGTCGTGATGACGCCGCCTGGAGTAACCTTGCGCACGCGCTGTCCGTAATATTCCGCGATGTACAGGTTCCCGAATACATCTTCAGTAACGCCGCGCGGACCATTCAGCTCGGCGCTGGTGGCCGGTCCACCGTCGCCCGAATCGCCGGCGTTGCCGGTGCCGGCCACGGTCGAAATCGTGAATGTGGGCGCCTGGCTCCAGCCTGGAACCATGGTCCAGGCAGCCAGCGTCAGCAGTACCAGTGTTCGTTTGCATGCTCTCATGGAAGCCCTCCCAGACGCATCGAAAACCTCTAGGCGGCCGCGACCCAGGCACGCATTCCTGAACGCGGATCCCGCCTCCCCAAAATCTCTCGCCAAACATAATATCGAAACAAAGCTCTCGGCGAAAGTGGGCACGATGCCCGCGAAAAACTGTCCCCAGTTGCGCGGCCCGAGGCGTTGTGGCTGGAAGCGCGTTACTCAAAGCACAGCATTCTGGAAGCCTATCTGAACCTTGCGCCGTTCGGCGGCAACATCCAGGGAGCCGGAGCGGCCAGCCGCATTTACTTCGGCAAACCTCCGTCGCGAATCGATCTTGGCGAAGCGATCACGCTTGCCGTGATCCCGCAGCGGCCCGCCGCCAGAGCAGGTCGCGGCGTCCGGAAAAGCGGGTTGTGGACCGCGCGCGAGTTCGCCAACGCGTGGCGCGATCGCGAACACCCGACGGACTCCGACCGCCGTCAACTGGCGCCGCGGCTCACAACCCCATGCGGCGTTTCAGCGCCAAAAAGCGGGGCTCCGCGCGAAGGGTGGCCAGGAGCGGATCCACGGCCATGAAGTTGAGGTTCACGACGTGCTGCGCATAGGCGCGCTCCAGGGCATCCAGGGCCTGCGGCTTGTCGCCCAGGCCGGCGTAGACATAGGCGAGCGCCACACCCGCGCCATCCTCGGGTTCCATTTCCCTGACGATATTCTGGGCTTCCACCGTCCTGCCGGCGCGGGCCAAGGCGTAGCCCATGGGGCCAAGAACCCAGCCGCCGCGGCCCATCGTCCGGATCGTTTGTTCGAACTCGGCAATGGCGGCGGTGTAATTGCCCTTGGCGGCGAGCACCATCCCCAGGGGAACGCGCGCAAAGGCGAACTTGGGGTCGTTGCGCAGCGTTTGCCGCGCGGAAGCGATCGATTCATCGTAACGGCCGGCGCAATCCAAGGCCACCGCCAGATCGTTGCCAATGGCGTAGGAAAGGGGATCCAATGCCCGCCCTTGACGGATGTGCGCGATGGCGGCATCGAATTTGGCGCGTGTCACCAGCCCCAGGCCGTACTGGAGGTGGGCGCGAGCAGAGCTGGGATTGAGCTCCAACGCACGTTCAAAACCCCGCTCCGCACTGGCCCAATCGTGGTCGAAAGCATAACTCAACATCGCCAGCGAAGCCAGGGTTTCGGCAGAATCCGGATCGAGCTGGAGCGCACGGCCGCCCGCGCTCCGGGCCTTGGCCAATCATTCGCCGACGTCGCCCTCCATGTGGAAAGCCATGGTGGCGCAGGCGGTGGTCAAACCCGCGTAGGCCGGGGCATACTGGGGATCTGCGCGAGCCGCCTGCTCCAGGAATTGGATGCTGAGGACGCGGGTTTCATGTCCCTTGTTCAACAGATACCTTCCCCGCCAGTACGCCTCCTGGGCGCCGGGCAAGGGCGGGCGGGGCACAGTGACGGAAGTGGTTGATTCCCGCTTGCCGGGCGTCTTTCCCAAGACGCGGAGAACCGCCTTGACAATCTGCTCTTCGAAGAGTGGCGCATCGCCCGCGGATCCTTCCCAGTTTTCCGCCCAAAGGTCGAATCATACCGGAACAGCCCCAAGCTTCGATTTCGGGAACCAGCCTGCGGGCAATTATGTGCTTAAGGTAGCGGAACAAGGCAGCATTGATCCGCCATACAATGTCGAATTCAACGGTTCCATCGATCCTCCATCATCTCCCACCGTTCCTGAGCCGGACAGTTTGCTGCTGGCTGGTACCTGCCTGCTTGGGTTAGCGTGTGTCTACCGGAGAAGGGCTGGAACAAAAGCGTAAGTATTTGTCTTGAAAACAGGTTGCGAGCGGTGTGCGGGATTACCCCGGTGGCGTAATCCGCAGTTGCGCCGGGCCCGGTCGAATCCCCACCATCAGTGAAGAAGGCAGGCTCCTCAAGCGCTGGATCAGGGGCACGGTGACCCGAACGTCGAGTGGGATGTCGAAGTTCCCCCAATGGCAACTCGCTGCCGAAGAGGGATTAGGCCGGAGTGTGATGATTCGGAGCACGCTCCACCGTTTCACCGGGGGGCGAAGTAATCTGGGCGATCACATCCATCATGTGATCGGGCTGGATGGGTTTCGAAATGTAGCCGTCCATTCCCGCCGCCAGACAGCGCTCCTCATCGCCCTTCATGGCGTGTGCCGTCATGGCAACGATGGGGAGGTGCCGGCCGGTGCCGCGCTCCAGGGCTCGAATGGCCGCCGTGGCCTCCAGTCCGCTCATATTCGGCATCTGCACGTCCATCAGAACCACGTCGAATTCACCATCCTCCACCGCCGCCACCGCCTCGTTGCCATCGTTAGCCACCGTGACCGAGTGCCCCTGCTTCTCCAGCAGGTTGACCGCCAGTTTCTGGTTGATCGCGTTGTCCTCGGCGAGCAGAACCCGCAGCTTGCGGCGAGATTCGTTCAGTAAATGGCGGGTCAGCGGCAACAACCCCGCCGCCGGCTGCCCCAGCGAGCGAGCGATGGCCTCGAACAGCGCCGATGGTTTGACCGGCTTCAGCAGGTACACCTCGATTCCGAGTTCCCTGTAGCGCACGGCGTCGCCTCGCTGCCCGGACGGGGTCAGCATGAACAGGTGCGTATCCCGCAACTCCGCTTGCGCGCGGATGCGCGCCGCCAGGGTGGACCCGTCCATGTCTGGCAGGTGGAAATCCAGGATCGCCAGCGGGTACGGGCAGCCGTCGGCTCGCGCCTGTTCGAGCGCTGCCAGCGTGGCCTCGCCGTTCTCCACTGCCAGCGGTTTCATCCCCCTCGCGCGCAGCATCTCCACCAGAATCGTCCGGTTGGTCGCATTGTCGTCCACAATCAGAACCGGCACTCCGTCCAGAGGCTCCGGGTCCGTGCGGGGGGGCGCCGCGCCTAAGGCCATGGCAACCGTGAAGTGAAATGCGGAGCCGGGCCCAGGGGCATCCGCGGCGAGATCCGCGCGCGGGCTCTCCAGCCAGATGCGTCCGCCCATCAGTTCCACCAGCCGGCGGGAGATCGCCAGTCCCAGACCCGTGCCGCCGTACTTGCGCGTGGTCGACGCGTCGGCCTGTTCGAACGCCTCGAACACTGCCTTGTGCTTCTCCGGAGGGATTCCGATCCCGGTGTCGGCCACCCGGAAATGCAGCATCACGCGCTCGCCGGCGCCAGGTTCGAGAGTGACCTCGACCGCCACTTCGCCGCGTACGGTGAACTTAATGGCGTTACCCACCAGATTGATCACAATCTGGCGCAGCCTGCCCGGGTCGCCCAGCAAGTCATCGGGCACCTCCGGCGCCACCCGGCACAGCAGATCCAGTCCATTTTCATCGGCCCGCATCGCCAGCGCGTGCAGCGATTCGGTGACACAGTCGCGCAGCCGGAAATCCACCGGCGAGATGTCCAGCCTCCCAGCTTCGATCTTGGAGAAGTCCAGAATGTCGTTCAGCAGCGTGAGCAAATTGTCGGCAGAGGACTTTGTGGTGAGCAGGAAGTCCCGCTGTTCGGCCGTCAACTCGGTTTCCAGCGCCAGGTCCGTCATGCCCATGATGCCGTTCATCGGTGTGCGGATTTCGTGGCTCATGTTGGCCAGGAACTCGCTCTTGGCGTGGCTGGCGTCTTCGGCGGCCTGCGTTGCGGCTGAGAGTTCCCGGTCGATCCGCTTGCGGTCCGTTATGTCCCGCGAGACGCCGAAGGTTCCGACGATCTGCCCGCCCGCGTCCCGGAAGGGCAGTTTGGTAGTCGAAACCCAGGTCTCGCGCCCATCCGCCCAGGTCTCCTTTTCTTCCTTCGACACGACCGGCTTGCGCCCGTGGATCAGGTCCTGCTCATCGTCGCACGCCGGCTTGGCGTGTTCGAGGGTGAAGAAGTCAAAGTCGGTCTTGCCGATGAGTTCGCTTGTATCGCGGCAACCAAAAACGGTGGACTGCGACCGGTTCACCAGCGTAAAGTGCCCTCCCCGATCCTTGAAATAGATGTGATCCGGCAGATTGTCCATCAGTTGATGGAGAAGATGTTTCTCTTCATCCAGACGCGCCTGGAGTTTCTTGCCTGCCGTCACGTCCCGGAACCCCCAGACCCGCCCGATGTTTTTTCCCCGAACGTGCTGCGGCTCCGAATGGCGCTCGAAAATGCGCCCGTCCTCCAGTTCTAGAATCTCATCGGAGTGGATTTCCGGATCGGCCAGGATCGCCTGCATCCGCGACCGGGCGGCTGCGATGTCCCTGAATTGCGGCAGCGCCCAGCTTACCAGGCGGCCGTGGTCGCGCGAATCCAGGATGGACGCCGGAACGGACCACATCTCGGCGAATTTGCCATTCCAGGCGACGATCCTCCCGGCCGAGTCAACCACCAGGATTCCGTCGGCTGTCGATTCCAGCGTGGCGCGGAGCGCTTCGGTTCGGGCGTCGACCTGTCCGCGCAGCACAATCACCCAGAGGCCAGCCAGCAGAATAATTCCCAGCGATACGCCGAGCACGATCAGGATCTTCGGAGCTGTCCACCATGAAGCCCGATCGAGGACCGCAATGTCCGCCGGAGAGCGCGGCAGAATCCGTATTGCTTTGGGCGTTTTATCGGGCAGGACTTCCACGGAGCAGATTCCGGTGATTTCCAGCGTGCTCCCGTCGCGCAGCGAGGACGCCAAGGCCTCCGACCCCGAGTCAGGCAGCGAAGCCGTGAAAGCCCGCCCATCGGCCGACAGCAGCAGATTCCACTCGCCCGGTGTCTTCGTCTGCCCGAGCAGCCGTCCGCGGATTCGCACCAACTCGGAGTCCGGGTCGCCCTCGAACCCTTCCGCGGCCGTTATCACCCGCGGCAGCGGCGGTGCCTGGCGTCCGATCCGGCGGCACTCGACATCTTCCAGCGTTGCGGAATAACCGATCACTGCCGGGAAGCCCACCACGTCAACCAGATCGCCAATCGCCAGCAGGCTCGCCTGGGGACTCTGCAGAATCATACCGCGGCCGCGGTCCATGATGGAGATCCAGCGCCCGCCCCAGCTTGAGGTGACCACCCCGGTTACCCGGATGCGGTGACCTGGCGCCGTGTCCGGCGTGTATTGCATTACGCTTCCCAGTTCCCGGACCGGCAGCGAAAACGGATCCTGCGGGCGGCGCATCACTATCCGCAGCAGCGAAAGACTAGGCGTAAATAAGTGCACGCCAATGAGCTGCCCTTTCTTGTTGAAACGGGGAGCGCAGACGCCGCGCACCACTACATCGCTGTCCACTAGGTTGTGGTACTCGATGCCGCCGGATTCCAGCGTGATCACGTCGAGGCGGCCGGCGCCAGTTGCGATGGTGAGCAGAATGTTCCCCTTACCCGAAGCGCCCTGGTCGGCATAGGCGGTCAGATGGTCCGCTTCCACCACGGACCGAACGATGCCCCCCACTTCCACCCAGATGGTGTCGTCTAGTCCGGTGAGGAGGTGATCGAGGCTGACACGGGGAGCCGGGGGAAGGGGCCGGTGTCCGGTGATCCGGATCACCGGCCGTTTCAGGATCGGCGCAAAACCTCCCGCACCGCTGATTCCCGAGATTTCCAGCAGATCGCCGGCGCGCAGCGGGAGCCGCGGCTGGCCCCGCATATCCACATAGACGCTTCCGCTGGGATCGCTGATAAACAGATTGCCGACGTCGGCGTTGTAGTAGAGAACGCAGACATCGTGCAGGTGGACCGGATACCCGCGGCGCGCCTCGTTGTTAGTCATGCCGTGGACTGCGCGCGATGTAGTCAGCGTCGGTAGAGCGGCGGCTGCATTCGCCCGAACTCCTGCCAGCACGACGGCCAGTACCAGCGTACCGAGCGCGTGAGCACACTGCGTCGTTGATATCGCGTGCGCGCTTGCCGGTCCGCGTAGCATGTTGCTCCCCGACGGAGTAACCTCTATACACTAATCGGCCGGACTGGTCCGGAACTTCAGGCTCTCTCTGTCTTTCTGCCGATGTAGTTGACCAATAAAGCCCAGATTAATGGCGATCTGCAATTGATCTACGGCTTTCTGCCGTGTGCCTATCGGCATGCATGTCTTAGCGGCATTGCAGTGCGAGCCTCGCCCCTCCTTCAGCGAGACCATCACTTCTGCCGCTTGCTTTCAGGAATGTCTTGCTAATGGTCCGTAAACGTGCCACTATTAGGCGACTCTCAAAAGCTTCAGCCGACCCTCCCGACGGCACCCGTACACCCGTTTGGTCAGTTTGCCGATCCCAAAATAGGTGCGTGGGAAGCGTCTCCGCCCGCCAAAGGCGCTTGCCTAAACAAAAGATATACAGGTCTTTATATATTAAACAGTGGGATAACACTGCGATTGGGGTTCCTATGGCTCATCCAGCCAAGACAAGTGAACAAGCAATCATTGCAGCCACGCTCGAAATCATCGAACACGACGGACTGGAGCGTCTTTCGGTGCGCGCCGTCGCACGGAAGCTTGGACTGGCGCCCAATGCGCTCTACTATCGCTTCCCGGAGCGGAAGATTCTCGAGGCCGCGGTTGCGGCCGAGGGAATGCGGCGCATCAATGCGGTCTTGAAGAGAACAGTGGCCCGCTTCGAAGGGGAGGCCGCCGTCCGGAGCGCCTGCCGCGCGTACCTGCGATTTGGCCGGCTGCACCCGGCGGTTTACGCCACGATGATGAAGGAGTATCCGAAGGTGCCGGGGTTGCTGGCCGAGAGAGAGGGTTTCCGGGAAGTCTCGGTGAGCTTGTTCAAGAGTCTGGGAGACCAGCGAGCGGCCTTGAAGGCAAGCTCCGCATGGCGGGCGTTGCTGCACGGATTGGTCGAACTGGAAATGGACGGGATGTTAGAACCCCGCGAGCTGGCGGCTGGCGCCTCGTTCGGGGTTTCGGCCCTGATGGCAGGCCTATCCACTTCGTGACGTCTTGCCGGATCCGTCCAGCACTTCGCGCACCTTTTTCGCCAGTTGCACCAGGCTGAAAGGCTTCTGCAGAAAGGGCGTGCCGTGCAATTTGATACCTACGTTGAGAACCGAGTCGTCCGTGTGGCCGGATACGAAAAGCACCTTCATTTCCGGACGCAGGAGCGCCGCGCGCTCCGCCAGTTCGCGCCCGCCGATTCCCGGCATGAGAACGTCGGTGACCAGGATATGGATCGGGCCTTCGCGACTTTCACAGACAGCGAGGCCCTCTTTGCCGTGGCGCGCCTCAATCACCGTGTAACCGGTCCTCTCCAGGATGCGCCGGCCAAGCTGCCGCACCCCATCTTCGTCCTCGACCAATAAGACGACCTCGGATCCTCGCGGCGCTTCGCTGAGAGCATCGCCCGGCGCCACCTCGCTCTTCGAGGATTCTTCGACCTGCGGCAAATAGATCCTGAAGGTCGATCCTCGTCCGGCTTCCGAATGAACCCGTATCGCGCCCCCGCTCTGTTCGACGATCCCGAGGACCACGGACAGACCGAGACCCGTGCCGACGCCCTTGGTCTTGGTGGTAAAGAATGGCTCGAAGAGATGGGCCTGGGTCTCCGCGTCCATTCCAATCCCGGTGTCGCTGACCGCCAGCATCACGTAGCTGCCGGGGGTGAGTTTCCGCTCTGCCGCCCCGGCCTCGTTCAGGCGGACGTTGCCGAGCTCCATCGTCAGGGTTCCTCCCTGCGGCATGGCGTCGCGCGCATTGAGCGCAAGGTTCATGATGACGCGCCCCACTTGCCCCGGATCCGCTTTCACTCGCCACAGCGCCGGACTGCAATTGACGATCAGCTCGATATGCTCGCCAATCAGGCGCCGCAGCATTCTCTCAAATTCGGCGATCAAGTCGCCCAGGTCCAGCACCTTTGGTTGCAACACCTGGCGCCGGCTAAAGGCGAGCAGTTGTTGGGTCAAGGAAGCGCCTCTCTCCCCGGCGCTGCGGATTGCGGCGAGCGCCTCCCGGTCCAGCGCCTCGCCTGTCGCGCCAGCCAGCAACATGTCGCTGTGCCCCATGACGACGGTCAGGAGGTTGTTGAAATCGTGGGCAATCCCACCCGCCAATCTCCCCACCGCCTCCAGTTTTTGCGACTGACGAAGCTGTTCCTCGCTGCTGCGCAGTGTGCTTTCCATGTCTCTGCGGACGGTGATGTCCTCCATCGTCAGCAGAACCATCTGGAGAGCGGTCAGCCGGCTGGCGCTGAACAGGATTACTCTCCGTCCGATCCGCGCGCAATCGCCGTCGAACTCGAAGTTCTCAAAAGAGTCCTCATGGTACAGAACCTTGTCCAACCGTGTTCGCAGCTCGGGAATGTCGAAGTGGCCGTCCCCCAGCTCGAAGAAGGAGCGGCCCTCCGTCTCCGCCGGCGACGTGTGAAATTCGCTATAGAAGGACCGGTTGGCGCTCATCACGCGCCGGTCCATCCCGAGTACCAGAAGGGGGTGCCGGATGTTGTTCACGATGGACAGCGCAAAATCGCGGGATTGCCGCAAATCGGTGTTTCGATTCTCCAGCTCGTCGTTGACCGAGGCCATCTCTTCGTTGGTAGCCTGCAGTTCTTCCTTGGCGGTCTCCAGCTCTTCATTGATGCTTTGCAATTCTTCATTGGTGGAGAGCGTCTCCTCGGCGACGCTCTGGCTTTCATCCCGGCTCACCTCGTGATCTTCGATCAACTCCAGCATGTGCTTCCTGGTGGAAGCCAGTTCCTGCTTCAGTTGGAGAATCTGGCGATTGACGCGTTCTTCCGGGCCGGCCATCGGCTGCTCGGGCCCGGCCGGCAAGGGTTGGGCGGATTCTTCGAACAATACCAGAAAGGTCGGCCGGCGGCCGGCGAGGTCGAGCGGGACTACTTCCAGGCCGATATCCCTGAATTGACCTTCCCGCTCAATCTGTACGCGGTCCTTTCGCACAGGCTCGGCTTTCTCCCGGGCTTCCCGGATAGCGGCCCGAATTTCCACCGCCAACCCCGCGTTGACGGCGATTTTGGCGAGGCTGAGGCTGGCCTTGCCGGGGGCAAACTCCAGGTAGGGGCCGACATGGCCGCGGATTTCAAGGATCTCCATGTCCTCGTCGACAACCAACCCGGGCGGGCTATATCTGGCCAACAGGACAAGGTCGACCTTTTTTTGCAGCTCCCTGCTGTTCCAGACGCCCTGGTCCACCGTCGCGGGTCTCTTAATGTCAGCCCGGCTTCCCGGCGGAAAACCGCCCGCGGCATAGTCGAAGTGGATTCTTCTGGCGACCTCTTTCCGGCAGAAGATCTTGTGCTTCTTATCCACCGTCCGAAACAGCTCGGTGAATCCGCGGATGGTCTCCGAGACACCCAGCATCAGGAATCCACCCGGCTTGAGCGCATAGTGAAGAACGGGGAGAATCCTCTTTTGAACCGGCCCCATGTAGATCAGCACGTTCCGGCAACTGATCAAATCCAGCTTGGAGAAGGGCGGGTCGCCGATGAGATCCTGCTTGGTGAAAATGCAGAGTTCCCGGACGGGCTTGCCGACCTGGTATCCGCCGTCGGCGCGGACAAAGAAGCGTTCCAGGCGCTCCGGCGATATGTCGGCGGCCACATTTTCCAGGTATGAGCCGGCCCTGGCCCTTTCGATCGCGGGCTCGCTGATGTCGGAGGCGAAAATCTGTATGGGGGCACCGATCCCCGCCTCGGCCGCGGATTCGAGCAGGCAGATCGCGATGGAGTAAGCTTCCTCGCCGGATGCGCAGCCCGGGACCCAAACGCGGATGGGCAGGTCGGGTGAGCGATTCTTCAGGATTTGAGGAATCACTTTGTCTTTGAGCGCATCGAACGCTCCGGCGTCCCGAAAGAAACCCGTAACCTTGATCAGGATTTCGTGATACAAAGCCTCCACTTCCACCGGGGTGTCCTGTAGATAGCGGACGTAATCCGGAAGCGTTGCGATCTTATGCAGGGCGAGGCGCCTGCGGATTCGGCGGCCGATGGTCGTCTGCTTGTAGAGGGAAAAATCGACTCCTTTGGCGGCCCTGAGCATGGCAAAGATCCGATGGCTCTCGTCGCCGGCTTCGGCGGCTTCGCCGGACGCCGCGGCTTCAGGATGCATCACATAGGGATGCTGACCGACGCGGGCCAGTTCCCCGGCGATCTGTTCCGGCGGCAGGACAAAATCGACGCAACCCGTTGCCAGAGCGTGCAGCGGCATGCTATCGAATCTCGCCGATTCCGCGTCTTGGGCAAAGATAATGCCGCCTTCGGCCTTGATAGCCTCCAGTCCCAGCGCGCCGTCTGAACCCGTCCCCGAGAGGATCACCCCAATCGCTTTGTTCTTGCAGCTCTCGGCCAACGAGCGCAGGAAATGGTCGATTGGCATGTGAGGTCCCGAAATCTGCTCGCGGGGTTTGAGCCGCAAGACCTGTCCGGAGATGGTCATGCTCGTGTTGGGCGGGATCACATAAACCCGGTTGGGTTGAACCGAGGCGCCATCCTGCACTTCCTCGACCGGCATTTGGGTTTCCCGCGAAAGGATCCCGGTCAGCATGCTCTCGTGTTTGGGATCGAGGTGCTGCACCAGGACAAATGCCAGGCCGGTATCCAGGGGAAGGTGATTCAGCAACTGGGTAAAGGCTTCCAAGCCGCCGGCCGATGCGCCGATACCGACCACCGGGACGATTGGGGAGCTCATGTTTCCTTTTGGGCCGTTGGCGGACGCGAGAAGGCGGCTGTTTACGGTCGGCCCGGAACCTGATGTTGAGCAGTGTACATTTTCGCCCAGATTAAGTCAAGGCGCCGCGTGGAAGTTTAAGTTGTGATGTCCGAGGGAAATAAGAACAAATGCACCGGCGGCTGAGCCGGAGCGGCCAACAGCACCCGAACTTTCGCTAGCAGAGCATGTCCATCAAAAGGTTTGGGCAGGAACGGCAGATTGACGTTTTGGCCGACGATTTCGCTCACGTCGGCGCTTGACATCACCAATGCCTTGATTTCGGGCCGCTCCTCCAACAGGTGAGCACACAAATCGGCGCCGTTTAGCCGAGGCATTTCCACGTCCGTGATTACCAGGTCTATTTTGCCCGGGTACTGGCGCGATAATGCCAGCCCTTCGTAACCATCGGCGGCAGCGAGAACGAGGTGCCCTTCCCGCTGCAATAGCAGGGTGACCAGATTGCGGATTAGGGGTTCGTCATCGGCGACAAGGATGACGGACTGGTGCGCCCCCGAACGTAGGAGGTTCGGGAGAGCGACAAGTGGACCGGTACGGCCATCGTTCTGTCCAGCAGGCTTTTCTGGCATAGTCGCGTAGCATGGGCGCGCCTCCGTTCCCAACCCTGAGGAGCAGAGACGGCGCGCCCATGCGGGGCCGGCACACGAATTCCCTCAACCGGCGCTTCGGTACACGAACTGACCCTCCGGCTCTAGCCCGTTCCGTTCGCCGGTATCCGCGCGCAGCCTGTACGCTATCAAGTCGATATCTTGTTGTCTGTTCAAAATTGCTCACTGGCCAAATTGCCGGAGAATGACTTTCACGGCCTGCGTCAGAAGTGCGGAGTTATTAGCGTCAGGTGCGGCAACCGGCCCAGTTTTAGGCAAGCGCAGTAGCATGGAAATCATGAAATCGCAGTTGCGTGATGGCGTGCAAAGGTGTGTATCCGTTCTGTTCACATGAGCCATGCCCCTCATCGACGGATTGGGTTCGCCAGGTGCCCGGCACTGGGGTCACCGGTGGGCGGCGGAGCGTGATCCTCCTTCGCCGGCGGACCGAGCAATTCGGCGAAGATTGGCTTTAGTGAATCCGCCCAGACCTGGTAGCCCTTGATGGTGGGATGCAGCTTGTCGCCGTCGTTCATCATGCCATCGAACAGCTTGCCGCCCCGATCGGCCAGCTTGTC
>Ga0187860_1002019_pt1 | contig 17319 bp, 10 predicted proteins | sample June2016WEW_10_4_FD_132981 | JGI IMG/M metagenome (GOLD analysis project Ga0187860, IMG submission 132981) | Peatland microbial communities from SPRUCE experiment site at the Marcell Experimental Forest, Minnesota, USA - June2016WEW_10_40 | ecosystem: Environmental > Terrestrial > Soil >... | reverse complement strand
GCGTAACCGTAATTGAGTAAATTATTCAACCCGCCGCTTCCGCGCTCACGCACGAACCCATCCTCATTCAAACTTTGCCCGAAAATCCGCCAGAAAAACTTCGCGCAGATCGATTCCTTGTGCGGCTTCTTGCCCAGCGCCGCCTCCCGCAAATTCCCCAGCGCTTCCGCCCCAGGCGCAAAATGCTCCGCCAGCAATAGCTGGTTTTGACACTTCGTATCCACCGTCTTTTGCCACAACTGCGCCCGCGCCCGAGGCGTCAGATTCAGCATCGCGCGGGAAAGCAGCGTATCCGTCGAACGATTGGCCGGCAGCACCAGGCTCACCGGCTTGAACGCCTCGCAGATAATCAGCGCCACACCATGCTTGGCCGCCTGGAGAAAAAGCTCGCTGTGGATCGACGCCGAAAAACTCGTGATGATGATGGACGCCACATCCTCCAGCGGAAGCTTCCGTTCCCCATCCGCCGACCTGCACGTCAACTGCCCGTCCCTGCAACTAATCGAGCACTGCGGCGCGTCTATGCTGACGATGTGGTAGGACATGACTTCCTCTCAGCCCCCGTGAGCGAAGTTTGAACAAGCCGGAAACTGCCGCGGAGTAGTGTTGCGGGATACAGCTCGACCGACCGGTCCAACTCATCCAAAAATGCGGCGTCCAAATAAAGTCCGCGCGCGCGCTGGCCCGCGCCAAAAATGCGGTAGCGAAGCAACTGGTCACCTTTTTTGAACTCGATAATGTCTCCTTTTCGGAGAATTATCGGGCGTTTTCCGTGATTACGAATCTTCAACTCCTTAAGGCGGTGCCAAACTTTGTGATGAGGAATTATAACGAATGGGCTTCCGGGATCGTCGCTTTGGTTGAGATAAGCGACGCCGAAGTTATCATTGATAACTCGCACCCCCTTGACAGCTTTTAATTTGCTTGATGCTTGATCTGACGGTAACCCGACTAATTTGTTTTGGACTTCGTCACTTGGGTTGTGGATTAGTTTGCCCGTTTTGTCGTCGCGTTTCTGTTGTCGCAAATGAACTCTGCCATTTTCAATTCTTACAATACCGCGTGTGTTTTCCTCGACTTTCAGACCGCTCATATCAGCGGGAATATGCTGGACGACCCGTTTTTCGATCAACCGTTCGGAGATTTGTCTTTTAACTGAGTCTGGCAACTCGCTAATGCGTAGAGTAAAACCTTCGCTGGCAGTTGATTGTTGCTTCTTTTCGGAGTCGTAGCCGCTAGGCGCCCAACGATAGAACTTCGGCAATCCAAGTTTGTGGCGAATCACTTCAAATTGGCTTCTTTCTTCAGCGGTCAATTTGGTCTTATGAATGAACCGAGCGAGGTCGCCATTGAGTCCGGCGTGCCCGGCGTCACCTGCTGGGACGAGCAACGCCGTGATCATGCCGAGAGAAACCGCGTCAAGCGCGTGGTGCAGGTGCGTGACCTCACGCACAGCCTTTTTGAAGTTGAAGTCACGGCCACACTTTTCAGATTCAATTTTCTGCTGGTGAAGGTTGTTGACTTTTGGGTTTGCGTTGCCCAGCAACGGCAAAAGCTTCCAACTCTTGTCACGAAATGCAGCCGTAACCGCTCCGGGGATTGAAATGATTGCCGGCTTTTGCATTTCGGGTGAGTCCTTGAATGTTGCCTCTAGTTGCTGAGCCGCCAATTTGACGATTTGTCGGGTTTTCGTGAGGTCGGCAGGTGTAAACTCGTTCTCTTCCCAAGTTTCTGTAAGTAGGAGTTGCTTGCGCCGCCAGCAGCGAGCTTCGTCGTCCGTTGCACGGGCACCACCCGCGCGGGCACGTCTGAACGGGTCGCTTTTCGGCCAAAGTGAGTCAACGAATTCTCGAAACTGTGCCTCAGTGCGGATTCCAAGTTGATCACGTTTGGCAAGATTTTCAGATTGATTCATTTCCTTGACGAACTGAAGCGCCGTGCGGGCTTTCTTCTCGGCGTTCACTTCGCGGGTGGTAATCACCAAAGCTTCCAACGCATCCGAAAGTCGTTTTGAACGCGGGATGACGTGATCTTTATCGAAGAGGCGATGAACGAGGGAAGGTGGTCCAAATATGCGTCCCGTGTAAGGGCACTGCCACTTCAGGTCGTCAGCAACCCGGGCTTTTCGAATGAGTCCAGGACTGATAACAAATGGCCGACCGTTCTCATCGCGCTCGTCTTTCAATTCTTCTGCCAGATGAGCCGCAATCTTGTGATGATGTTTGAGTTTCCCGGTCAATTCCTTGGCCTTTTCCTTGTTGTTCATGCCCGACATGGTTTGCAAATCACGCGCAACTTCCACCGTGACGCGTGAAATGCGCGCTTTGTCTCCCATGGCGAAATCCTGAACAATATGTTCATGAAGGCGTTTAAGAATCAGCAAACGATGGCGGACAAGATGATTGTTAGTTTGCCGGTCGAGTGGTTTCTCCAATGCCTCACGTCTGATTTTTTCCGTTTGTTCAAGACAGCCGCCTTTCTCAAGCGGATGAGCCGGTTTGATCTTGTCGAAGACTTGCTGGATCGCGCTGTTTAGCATATCACGGCTATATCGGGCGCGGCCATTGAGTTTATCGCAGTAAAATTCGGCATTGAAAAGCGCATAAAGCTTGCCCGAATCGGGCTTTGCCTTTTTACCCTGAGCTTCGCGTGTGGCGGTTTGCCGCAAACGTGCCGCAATTTCTGATCTTTTGATGCGCTCCAAATCTTCCAAAATCCTTTGAATGGTGAGTTTCCTCGGCCGTTCCTTTGTCCCGCGTAATAGTTGCGTGGTGTATCGGCGGCGTAGTTGATCGTCGACGTAACGCCCGTTTGCATCATGCTGCGGATCATCAAAGCAACTCCACGCGACCCGGAAGGCGGTCGTATCGCCTTTGATGGGTAACAGTTTCAATCCGTCCTTCGCGTCCGGGTGAAGTAAAAGAGTGTCAAGATTGTGGCGCTCACATTTTGTTTCCTCAATCACGATTGCGCGCAATTCATTTTTGCCGGGACGGACGACGCCGTCCTTGCCTGCCTTGTCCGGTTCAATTTTAAGAAAGCCAAGCCGTCGAACACGCGCGTCCACTTTGTGACGTTCTGCGGCCGTCAACGAACGCAGATTGGCATCCTCTTCATATTTCTCATCACCAAAACCGATGCGGATATTAGCAAGCGTCATTGCCCAGCGAAATTCGAGGAACTCATGGCAATGCCTTCCTGGCACTTTAGCGCCTGTAATCGGACACTGAGCGATAATGCGATTCTCGAAACGTGGTACCAATTGACCGAATAGCAGCCCGCCCTGAAACCGTTTTGGCAAATGAATATCAATGCTTGTCAAAAAAGCGCGATCTTCATCAGACAGCTTTCTCGCGACCAGAAGATGAATTAACTTTGCATCGCAAAAGTTATGCACTTGAAGGATCCGCAAAACTTCTGCCTCAACCGTTTTTCGCGGGAAAGCGCATTGATTGCCTTTGAATCGCTTCTGAAGATACGGAAGTGCTTTAACTTTGGTTGGTTCGGCGATTCCAAATTCAGCAAAAAGGTCGGCAAAGACGGTCTCAGCCATTGTCTGTTTGCCGTAATCGTTCATCAGTTTGATGGCGTTCTGCTCCTTTTCGAGGTCAGACCTTTTTTCTTCCTGCTCGGCTGGTGCGAGAGCATCGTCGGAGACATTCGCCCAGCGAGCGTTGCCGTCATAGCCCCGATTGTGAGCGTACCACCGCAGCACGTCCCAAAGTTCTGGCCAGCCCAGGAGAAATTCGCCATTGCTGGCGAGAATACGCGCAGCCAGTAACCAAGGCGCGGGATGGCCACCAGCCTGCTTGTGTTTTGACGCGATTTGTTCAGGCGTGAGCGCCTTGAAATGCGCCAGTAACTTCTCCATCCGTGCGATACGCTGGCGAGTTGAGCGGGCGTGACGGCGTTGGCGTCGGAAGTCCCGGCGCTTGCTGGCCAGGCAATCATCCGCACCGAATGTTACCACCCCGCAACCGAGAATGTTTATATCGAAAGGATTTGTGGCTTGCGCGGTTGCTTGGCCCACCGACTGCAGCACTGCCCAGCCGATGGAACTGTGGCCGACATCAAACGCCAGATCCAGATCAGCCTTGGTTGACTCGATTTTTTTGGTTGCATTCATGGTTGCTTTTGGCTAGTTTTACATCGTCTTAATGGAATCAAGACAAAGTTAGATAACGCAAACTGGTTCACTATCCGCCATGCGGATACACCTTTGATAAAAGCGTTTCTCAAGCAGACCCGGCCGGATCCCCTCTGACCGGGTTTGTTTTTGCCCATTCTCCCTCGCCGCCATTTCCCCGAATACTCCCAGCGCATTCATTTTCCTTGCCGTGGACCCAGTGATTCCATCGAAAATTCATGCTGACAATGCCAGAACCCCCGCATCTTGTGAAGCCTAATCCGTGGCCGCGAGAACATTTCCTCGCCAATCCCGTCAAAACCTCCTCTCCCTCAACGCCTTAACCACTCCTCACCGCGCTCCCGTCTTTGTTCAACGACATCCTGTTCATCTTGTCAATCCTGTCAAAACCTCTTCCCCCTGAACCACTTCCGACTTGATCAAATCACCAATTGACCCATTTTCCTGCCTCCATGTTTCTGCCATCAGATTCCCCCCTGCCAGCCATTCCCTTGACGTCCTTGAAAAAATCCTCAAAAAGGACTTGCAAGTCCCATAATAATATGGGACATTACACAGCGTCGGCTTGTTCTTTGACATATCGGCAAGCGCCGGTCGCCCGCCCGCCGCGCGCGCGACCCGAAACCATTCAACCCGATCCGCGTTAACGTTAAAGCTGGAAACCCCAGTCAAGCCTGGTCAAGTCAAGTCAAGGTGCCGGTCAAGGTTAGTCAAGGCAGGTCATAACCTGCTCATAATCATAATCTTAATCCTAATCTCCCCCTTCCAAGTCAAGAAGAAGTCAAGGTTAGTCAAGGCAAGTCAAGGTTTGGCCGTTCCAAGTCAAGGTGAGGTCCAGCCATGACCCATCGGCGCCGCGCAAGCCTGCTTTTTCGGATTAGCTCAGCCTCAAAAACCCCAGCAATTGCTGATAATTGCGACCCTTTGCCGCAAGTTCTATCGCAGCGAAGGCGGGTTGAGTTTTTCCTTCTCTGTTTTCTCAGCGTGCTCCTGTTGAAATTCTTTGGCTGCGGCCAACCGTGCTGTGACCCCTCTCATGTGCGTCATTTCGACCCACCCCAAAGACCAAAAATCCTCAAAAAAGCCAATGATTGCTGCTATTTGCGACCCTTTGCCGCCACTTGCGCGGGGCGCATCCGACCCCTCTTCAAATCCTTCCCTCCCCTGCCTTCCTGAATTCTCCCCAAACTTAATCGGAAGGACTAAATGGAGATTTCCGTGTCCGGTTGGCGCCCGCGCAAATACTCAACAATGTGCGCCACGCATTCGGCGACGGTGGCCTGATCGGTGCGCAATTCGATCTCCGGCGCGGGGGGCGGCTCGTAGGGGGCGGAGACGCCGGTGAAGTCCTTGATTTCATGCGCGCGGGCCTTGGCATAAAGGCCCTTGGGGTCGCGCGCCTCGCACACCTCCAGCGGGGCGTTGACATAAACTTCAATGAACTTGCCCGCCGCCATTATTCCGCGCACCAGTTCCCGGTCCGAGCGGTAGGGCGAGATGAAGGCCGTGACACAAACAATGCCCGCGTCGGCAAAGAGCTTGGCCGCCTCGCCCACCCGGCGGATGTTTTCCTTGCGGTCCCGCGGCGAAAAGCCCAGGTCCGAACACAAGCCGTGGCGGACGTTGTCGCCGTCGAGGATATAGACGTGCTGGCCGAGGTTGAAGAGTTCCCGTTCCAATTCGGTGGCGATGGTCGATTTGCCGGAGGCGGACAGGCCCGTGAGCCAGAGGACACAGCCGGAGTGGCCGTTGCGCAAATGACGTTGTTCAGAGGTCACTTTGCCGCGGCTCCAATAGATATTGTGGCTCTTCTGAAGGTTGTCGGCGGTGCGGCGGGGGTAAGCGTCCTCGGCCACGATGCCGCCGCCGGCCACCTCGAAGCCGTCAACAATAACAAATCGCCCCGTCGGCGCGATCTCCGTGAAGATGTCGAACGCCACCGGGCGTTTGGTGTGAAGATACAATTCGGCCACTTCGTTGCGGGCAACGTGCGGCTCGGCGCGGGAGACGGGTTCGAGGGTTGAGGGATCGATGACCCGCTCAATGGAATCGATTTTGCACTCGGCCTCCTGGGTCGCCAGCTTGAGCTTGTAGGTTTTGCCCGGCGCGAAGGGCGCCCGGCCCATCCAGAAAACACGGGCCTTGAAGCGCGTCAGTTCAAAGGGCGGCGCGGTCTCCAGCGAGGCTACGGACCCGCGGGCCACGAAAATCTGCTCGGTCAAGGTGATGCCGATCGATTCACCCGCTTCCGCGCGCACGGCCGGCGGGGTGTTCCATCGCTCGATGGTCTTGACAGTGCTCACCCGGCTGGCCGGGGTGAAGACCAGGCGGTCACCCACCTGCAGCGCGCCCGCTTCCACCCGCCCGACCAGGATGCGGCGGTCATCAAACTTATAGACATCCTGGATGGGAAAGCGCAAAGGCTGGCCGACCGGACGGGGCGCCGGTTCAAAACGGTCGAGCGCCTCGAGCACCGTCGGCCCCGTCCACCACGCCATGTTGGCGCCGTGCGCGGCCACGTTGTCGCCATGCCGCGCGGCAATCGGGATGAAGCAGGCGGGTTGGAGGTTGATGGACTTGAGAAAGTCTCGAAACGCCGATTCGATGGCATCGAAACGCTCGCGCGCGTAATCCAGCAGGTCCATTTTATTGACCAGGACGACGACTTGGCGGATGCCCAGGAGAGACAGGAGATAGCCGTGACGGCGCGATTGCTCGCACACGCCCTCGGCGGCGTCGATGAGAAGCAGGGCCGCTTCGGCGCTGGCGGCGCCGGTGATCATGTTTTTGAGAAATTCCTTGTGGCCGGGCGCGTCAATCAAAACATACTGCCGCCTGGGTGTCTGAAACCAGATTTGCGCCGTGTCGATGGTGATGTTCTGGTCGCGCTCGGATTGGAGGGCGTCCATCAGGTTGGCCCACTCGAAGGGGACGCCGCGCCGGCTGGCGGCGGCCTGAAGTTGTTCCAGTTTGCCAAGCGGCAACGAACCAGTGTCGTGGAAGAGACGGCCCACAAGGGTGGATTTGCCGTGGTCCACGTGGCCGACGATGACGATCTTCAACTGCTCGGAGGAGGCGTTATGCATGGTGGCTCGATTACATGTAACCGTCGCGGCGCAGTTTCTCGAAAGCATCCTCGCTTTCCTTGTCCTGGGCGCGCCCGGAGCGTTCGCTGGTGCGGGTGTGCCGCAGTTCCTCGATGATCTGGCGCACGGTGCGGGCCTCGGACTTGATGGGAAAGGTGCAGGGGGCGCAGCCCAGGCTGCGATAGCGCTCGCCATTGGCGCCGGCAAAATAGAGGGGGATGACCGGGATGTTCTCCCGCTCGATGTACTCCCATACGTTCAACTCCGTCCAGTGGAGCAACGGATGAATGCGGATGTGGGTTCCCTGCTCGAAATCGGTCTTGAACTGGTCCCATAATTCCGGGGGCTGATCCTCGACGTTCCATTCCATGTTCTTGTCGCGCGGGCTGAAGTAACGCTCCTTGGCGCGCGTCGGCTCCTCGTCGCGGCGCACGCCGACGATGACGCCCGTGTAGTGATGCTGGTCCAGAACGGCTTTGAGGGCGTCTTTTTTCAAGGTGCCGCAGCATTCCACCCGCGTGGCGCGTCCGTTGGGAAAGGTGACGCCGCTGTCGAGGACGGTTTGGTTTTTACCGACGATCAATTGGATGTTCCATTGGCGAACCAGGCGGTCGCGGTATTCGATCATGCTGGGGATCTTGTAGGACGTGTCCACATGCACCAGTGGAAAGGGGAGATGGCCCAGAAAGGCCTTGCGGGCCAGCCAAAGCAGGACGGTGGAATCCTTGCCGATGCTCCACAACATGGCCAGGTTTTCGAACTTGTTGAAGGCCTCGCGCAAGATGTAGATGCTTTGGTTTTCGAGATTTGACAGATAATCCATGTGTTGGCGCCTTTTTCGTTCGCCGCCGACTTTAGCAGAGTGCCGGCGCCAGATCAAATTTGGAAATCGATCTTGCGCGACATAAAGGTGTGAATGCCGCACTCGACCTTTTTAAAGCCCGTCCAGCGGCCGGCGCGCTCATCCTGGCCCTGGGCCGTTTTGTGCGTGCAGGGGGCGCAGCCGATCGACCTGTATCCCTGGTCGTGCAGCGGATTGTAAGGAATCTTGTGCTGGCGAATGTAGTTCCAGATCCTCTCCCGCGGCCAATTGGCCATGGGATTCAGTTTGACGATGTCCAGCCCGGCCGGGCCGTCCAGTGCGTAGAGTTCGATGATTCCGATTCCGGCCCGGGTGGACGACTGGTGGCGGCGCAGGCCCGTGATCCAGCAATCCAGGTCCCGCAGTTTTGATTGCAGCGGGAGGACCTTGCGCATTGTGCAGCAGAGGTCCGGATCGCGCCGCCACAACTCGGGGCCATAGACGTCGGCCTGCTGTTCCGCCGTCAAGTCAGGAACAAGGGATTCAATTTTGCAGCCATAGAAATCCTCCAGCCGGCGTTGCAATTCCGTCGTTTCGGCAAAGAGCAGGCCGGTGTCCAGGGTAAAGACCGGGAATGCCAGCCCCGCCGCTTTGGCCAGGTGCATCATGACCAGCCCCGACCCTTGGAAGCTGGTGCCGATGGCCGCGCGCCCGCCGAACCGCCGCCAAGCCCAAGCCAGAATGTCCTCCGACGGTAGCGCGGCGAATTGCCGGTCCAGCGCGGCCACATCGCGCGCGGTCAGCTTGCCGGGTGGCGGCTCGATCAGCCCGTCGGGAGCCGGGGCGGAAGTTTGCAAGGTCGGAGTCACGCTGGCGCAACCACGGATTTGGGCGCGGCCCCGCTGGCGGCGGCACCCGGCAACAACACGCGCTGGCAAAACTCACCGAATCGTTCGGCCCCGTTTCGCTCGCGGGCGAAACGGCTGAACAAGGGCCGCAATTCGTTGACGATGTCCTCGGTTTTGATGCTCTCTTTGTAAAGGGCGCACAGTTTGGTCCCCGAATGGTTGCCGCCCAGGTAAAGGTTGTATTTGTCTGGCGCCTTGCCGACAAATGCCACCTCGGCCGTGTAAGGCCGCGCGCAGCCGTTGGGGCAGCCAGTCATGCGAATGACGATTTCCTCATCCTGCAGGCCCGATTCCGCCAGCAAGCTCTCCAGGCGGGTCAGGACATCGGGCATCACACGTTCCGATTCCGCCAAAGCCAGGCCGCACGTGGGCATGGCCGGGCAGGCGATGGAGGCGCGGCGCACGACGCTGGCCTGGTTTTCAACCGGCACACCGTGCTCGGCCAGCGTGCGGGTGATCCCGTCCCGGTCGTCGGGCTTGACGTTGACCAGCAGGATGTTTTGCGAGGGAGTCAGGCGCAAGTCGGGCTGGAACTGCTCAACGACGCGGCGCAGCCCGCTTTTGAGGCGGTATTGGCCGGCGTCTTTTATTCGGCCATTTTCGACGAAAACGCCGAGAAAGCACTTGCCGTCAAATTGCCGCTGCCAGCCATAGAGATCGCCCTGTCGGGTGAACTCATAAGGCCGCGCCGGCTCCAGTTTGAATCCGAGGCGATTCTCCAATTCCTGGCGGAACCAGGAGACCCCGCGCTCTTGGAGGACGTATTTGAGCCGGGCGTGCTTGCGGTTGGTCCGGTCTCCAAAATCGCGGTGGATGCCGACGACCCCTTTGGCCGTGTCCAACACGCGCCCGGTCGGGATAAAACCGATGACGTCGGCCAGCCGCGGGAAGGTGTGCGCGTTGCCGTGGCTCATGCCCATGCCGCCCCCGGCCAGCAAATTGAACCCCGCCAGCCGACCCTGCTCGATGATGGCGACAAAGCCGCAATCGTTGGTGAACACATCAACATCATTGAGAGGCGGGATGGCAAACGCCACCTTGAATTTGCGCGGGAGATAGGTTTTGCCGTAGAGGGGATCGACGTAATCGGCGTCTTCCTCCGTCAGCTTTAATTCGGCTCCCTCGACCCAGATTTGATGATAGGCGCGGGTCTTGGGCAGCAGGGCGTCGGAGACGGCTTTGGCGTAGCGCTGGATTTCATCGACCACCGGGCTGGTCGCCGGTGTGGGCGCGGCCATGACATTGCGATTGACATCCCCGCAAGCGGCGAGGGTCGTGGCCATGGCCTCATTGATGGCTTTCATCAGCGCGCCTAAATTGCCTTTGGTCACGCCGTGAAATTGGAAGCCCTGCCGGGTGGTGATGCGCAGGGTGTTGTTGCCGTACAGAGCGCAAATCCGGTCGAAGGCCAGATAAACCGAGGGACTGAGCGCGCCACCGGGCAGACGGCCCCGGACCATATAAATGTACTGTTTGCCTGTCTTGCGTTTGTCCCGGTCGTCCTGCTGGTAGATGCCGTGAAACTTGAGAAACTCGCAATCGTCCTCCGAAAAACGGTCCTTGGCAGGATCGGCCAGCGACTGGTAAATGGCGCCCGCCAGGAAGGGATCATTGGCTTTAAGCCCTTCATTGCGCGTCGGCTTGGGGACTGGGTCCGCTTGAATCATAAGTGACTTACTAATAATACTAATCTTTAATCTGCCTTTCTTTTCGCCTTCTGTCAACCCGTTTTCAATGTGAATTTCAAGCCAAATCCTATGGCCGCCAAGCGCCAACGTCTGCGGCAATTCTGTTCGTCAGCGAAAATACCCCCTCCTCAGCGTAATCCAGACTTGTTCAAGCCCTGAATCATGTTAGAGTTTGTGCGTGAGCGATGAAGCGACAGGAAGCAGTAAGCCGCTGAAAATGGTCACTTGCGGCCACTGCCAATCCAAGACATTCATCTCGGGTGACTTGCCCGCGTTTGCGACGGAGGAATGCAAGAAATGCGGCCACCCCGTGATGCTGCCGGTCATGCTCCGCAATTTTGAACTGCGCACCATTATCGCTTCCGGCGGCATGGGCACCGTTTATACGGCGCTGGACACCAATTTGCAGCGGGAGGTGGCGCTGAAAATGATGAAGCGCGAAATGGCGGCCGATCCAGAGATACTGCAGGCGTTTTATCGCGAGGCCCGCGCGGGCGCCTCCCTCAACCACACCAACATCATTCATATTTACAGCTTTGATGAATTTGAGGGCCAGCCCTATCTGGTCATGGAACTGGCCAACGACGGCAGCTTGGACAGCCGCATCGAGCAACAGGGGGTCGTGTCTGAACTTGCCGTCCTGGACGTCGGGATCAAAATGGCCTCCGCCCTGGCCGCCGCTCTGAAGCACAACCTGCTCCATCGCGACATCAAACCCGGCAATATTCTCTACAACGCCGAGGGCGAACCCAAGCTCATCGACTTCGGCCTGGTACGCGCCGCCGAGGCGGGCCATGTCTGGGAGGAACACGTCTGGGGCACTGTCTATTACGTCGCGCCGGAAAAAATCGAGCGCAAAGGCGAGGACTTTCATTCAGACATGTACAGCTTGGGCGGCACGCTCTATCACGCGCTGACCGGCCATGTTCCTTTCGAGGCACCGACGGTCGAGGAGGTCGTGGCCGCGCACGTTCACACACCGTTGACTCCTCCCAATCAAGTAGTGCCGGGGATCACAGAAGCGACCAGCAACGCCTTGGTGCGGTGCATGGCCAAAAACCCGGACGACCGGTTTGAGAGCTACGACGCGATGCAAATGGAGTTGGAAAGGGCTCGCAGCCACTTTCTGGTGCAACAGCAGCTCGAGTCCGGAAGCACTCCCCCCGGCAAAAGTTTGTGGAAATGGTAACTTGACAACTGTCTGGGCAGATTGGGCTGTGACCCCGTGAGGCCGTTTTTGGGGCGGCCTTTCCCTGTGCCAGAGCCTCGGCTGACGCCGCGGTTAATGCACGCGGAAGAAAATCGAAGAGGCGGAAGAATTGGTGGAGAAGGTCTGGGCCAAATTGGTCAGCGTCACATCCCAAACCGTCTGCCAGTTGGTGGACAACAGATTTGTGACGCATTGGATTTGGAAGTTGGTGCCCGGGTTACCGTAGAGGGTGACAAATTGGGTGGAGTTTGGCCCCACAGCCGCCCCCAGCAGCGGCGCCACTCCGAGGACCACCACCTGGCCGGGCTGGCCATAGAGCGTGCCGATGGCGCTACCGTCGGCCCTTGAGGCGGTGATTGAGTTAATGAACAGCGGCACAAAGGCGGACACACCCTGAAGCGAATCAAAGGACGCGGAACCGAGCTGCGTTAAACCTTTGAGCACCTGGTTGGATTGGGTTTGAAAGTCAAAGAGGATTTGGACCAGATTGTTGGTATCCGCAGTGGCAGAGGCGAGGGCGCTGTTGGTCGTAGAGAGGCTCCAATTGGCAAGATAATCGGCCGGAACGTCCATCTCAAAACTCACGTTGGTCAACGGCACCGAGGAGTACAGGCTGAACGGCACGCTGCCGGCCGTGCCAACCTGCACGACCGTCGTGCCTATGCTGACCTCAGTGCAGTCACCCACGGCTGCGGTAAAGGTCATCGAGTTGCTTAAGGGCGGGTTGGCGCTGTCGATTGCCCAAATAGTAATCGAATTGGTGGTGCCGCCTTGGGTGCAATCCGGAAACCAGCTAAAAACCCCATCGGAGCCGATGTAGGCATTGGCAGGAGCGGAGGGATCCAGGCTGAAGTGGAGCGGCAGATTGAGGCTCTGGACTCGATTGGAAATGACCAACAGTTGCCCGATGGCCACGAATTGGCTGCGCACGGGAGTAAACCGGGGCGGGGTGGTGCTGGTCAACTCGACGACGTAGCCGTTAGTGTCAATGATAGCCGTCAGGAGGGGCGCCTCCTGGAAAACAATTTGTCCCAGTTGTGCCGGAGTCAGGCCGTCGAAATTGGTCCCGAAGCGCAGGAGGGTGGTCCCCTGCACATAGTTGGTGAGGAAGAGCGGGATCGGGCCTGGGTTGTTGGTGTTGTTGTCCAGCGACGTCGTGCTCCAGGCCATCGCGCTGCTGTCGGCAAAGGAGAGCGTGCCCGATCCGCCCAAATCAATGGTGCGGGGGACGGTCATGTCCGGCCCCTGCAAATCCAGTGGCCCGAGGGTTTGATTATGGCCGCCCGTGTTGAAGGTCGCGGGAGTGTCCACATAACCATTATCGGAGCGATCGTCGCCGTTGGCCAGGACAAGGCCATCGGTGTCGGGAATGCTTTGGTCGCAGGCCAGTTTGAGCACGCCGCCCTCGATCTCGACGAAGCCGGCAAAAGCATTGGTGGCGCCGAGGATGACGGTGCCCATTTGGTATTTGTGGAACCCGCTGCCGTCGGCGGTGGAAGTCGCGGGCGTGTTGGACAGGACGCAATCAATGGTAAAAACCTGCCCGTTACTGGCCGAGATCAAATTCAAACCCGAGGCCTGGTCCACGCCTTCGAATTCCAAAGGCTCGCCGGTGAGGGTAAGCGGGCCGACATCACACCGCAGGGCCACCGTCGTGATTTGCCCAAACGAATCGTCCACCCGAACGGTGTAAGCGTTGGTGATGATGCCATTGGCAAATACGGTGGTACTCAGTCCCGCTTGGGCGTTTGGGTAGGTTACAGGGGCCGAATCCGGGGCCGCCACCTCGTCGTCGTTTTGACTCCAATTCTCGTTGCTGGTGTCCTTGTTCCACGTGCCGGAAGGCTGCCAGGAGCTGTTGGTATTGTAAGTCGAATCTGCAGGTTCGCCGTTCCAGTAAATGAACCCAGCTTGGGCCGCGGTGGCTGAGAGAACAAAGGCCACGAGCAGGGTCAATGTGCGGGTGTTTGTCATTCCTTTCATGCGCGGCTTAACAATACCAAAACCAGGCCCGGACGCAACCCCAGATGCACACCAAAGCACGCGCGGAGCGCATTCCACTTTTTGGGTTCCTTTCTTAATCGTAATCTCAATCATTAAGATTAAGGTTACGATTAGATTAGGAGGGGAGACGGACCGGATCACGGGGGTTCAAAGGTGATCTCGCCTTTGAGGTTGTTTTGCGCTTCGATCAGCAGGCAGTAGCGCGTGTCGGCGTCCAGCGGCTCCGGCTGGGCTGTCGGCACCACGGGCTTCATGCCGGGGATGTTTTGGCCATAATCGAAGGTTTTTGTCGGCGCGGAGTTGGAAGCCGCCACAATATCCCAGAGGGCGTGCGCGTACTTGTTGGTCCGCGCCTCCTCCGCCGGCACCACCTTCACCGAGGTCAGCGCGTATTCCTTGTCCAAATAAAACATGATCGTCGGCGGGCCGGACCGCGATTGGGTCCAATATATTTGAATTTTTTTGTGCTTCCGCCAGTCAGTAAAGAAGGTCACATAGACGGCCGCCAGAATCACGGCGAGGCCGACCAGGGATACCGTTCGCGTATTCATCTCAAAGAAATGACACGATTGAGGCGGCGGTTATTCGATTTAGTTTTAGAGGGAGCATCGGAAACAAATTTATGAAAACAACGGACTCAAAACGGCGCCACGCAACGGCCGGGCAATCCCCCGCCTTCACATTGATTGAACTGCTGGTGGTCATCGCCATCATCGCCATCCTGGCGGGCATGTTGCTGCCCTCCCTGGCCAGCGCCAAGCTGGCGGGCCAGCGGATGTCGTGCATTGACAATCTCAAGCAACTGGGTTTTTCCCACACCATGTACGGGCAGGACAACAACGGCTTCTTCCCGCCCCGCAACGCCACCAACCGCTGGCCGCAAATGCTCTATCCCTATAACAAAAACGTCGCCATTCTGCTCTGCCCGACCGACGCCATCCACAAGCCGCAGAGCGCGGGGGACTCCACCAACAACGTCGCCGACAACGCGCCGCGCACCTACATGATAAACGGCTACAATGATTATTTTTTCGAGACAATGGATGCATCCGCCTTTGCCAGCTACATGGCCGGCACCTGGCCGCAAGGGTTGCGCGACAGCAAAATCCAGTTTCAGTCCGACACCGTGATCTTCGGCGAGAAACTCCCGACCTCTCCGCAGTACTACATGGACCTTCTGGAAATTGCCGCGGGCGCGGGCAATGATTACACCGAGTTGAATCAGTTTACGCACGTCAACGGCTCCGATTACTGTTACGCCGACAACAGCGCCCGCATCATGCGCCCCTACACGACCATGGGACCGAGCATCAGCCAGTGGTGTATCCTGGCCGCCGCGCGCACCAACCCGCAGTACGTTTATCACCAATAAATAAACAGGGACGCAAGCGCGAGCCGGCGTCCCTGTGGAGGTGGACATTTTTTCCCGGCCTCAGAAGCCAATCCCAAAGGGAGAAGAACGGATTTCTGCAAGGCATCAGAAGACGGCAGTGGCCGTTCCACCGAAAACAGAGAGGAACGAATCATTGGACAACCAAGTCAGTAGATCATCACCATGACGATGGCGTCCTGGACGGCTTTGACGGCGGTGTCGGGTTTGGCGCCGGCGGGAGGCGGGGAGACGAGTTGGAGGCCTTTGACGCTTTGGAGCAGGCGGCGGGCGTGGCGGGCTTTGACGGCATAATTGACGTTTTGCGGGACCATGCCGGATGTTTCCAAGACGGCCAGATCGTTTAACCGGGACACGACCACGCCGAGAACCTGGCCGTTGAGATCGCACAGGGGACCGCCGGAATTGCCGGGTTGCACCGGGACGCTGATCTGATAGTCGGCGGGGTCGTCCTGCATGCCGGTGAGGCTGCTGATTTTTCCGTCGGTGAATTTGGGGGCGACACCCTGCATTTGGATGTTGGGGAAACCGATGGTGAAAACGGGCTGGCCCAGATCAGCCGAATCGGTTGGGGAAAGGGAGAGAGCATTGAAATTCGCGCCCTCGACTTTCAACAAAGCGAGGTCATTGTCTTTGTCCACCTTGATGACTTTGGCTTGGAGCACCTGGGTATTATATTTGACCTCGATCTTTTCGGCGTCCTTGACGACGTGGTGATTGGTCAGCAGGTAGCCGTCGCGGGTGACAAAGAAGCCGGAGCCAATGCCGCGCACCCGGCGGTGGTCGGGAAGCGATTCCAAGGCGGAATGGTCGGAAGGCGCGGCAGCCGCGGCGAGTGTGGGAGCCGAGGGTGCGCCATCGTTGAGGATGGCTTGGGGAATCTGGCTGCGCGCGCAGGCGCGGCCGGCATCGAAGGCGCGGATGGTGCGCAGTTCATCGCGCCTGGTAATGTAGCTGAAGGTGCCGGTGAGTTTGGCGCGGACTGAAACGGAGTCGTTGTCGGCAAAGCCGGTCGGCAGGTGGCGGAGGAGGAGGGGTATGGAATCCTGCTGGCCAGGGGCGGGATCGACCAGAGCGCCATCGGGCAAGACTTGGAGGATTTTGCCCGAGAGGCGGAGCCATCCGGCCTGCGGCTTGCGCAAATCATAGACGACGCCCTCGACCTCCCTGAAATAGCCGGCGGCGATGGCCTGATCGAGGGACTGGGCGGCCTGCTTTTGGGCGGCTTTCCTGGATTGGTCGAGTTGATCGGCAGTGATGCCCCAGGAATCGAGGAATCCCGGCGGCAGTTTGTCGGCGGTTGTCGTGGTGCCGCCGCCGGGAAAGAGAATGACGACGCGTCCGCCGTCGCCGACATGGACGTCCTGGATTTGGGAGTAGGAGGCGCCGTCGATGGCGAGGGCGGTGATTTTATCGATCGCGAAGGAGGGCAGGGCGCATACGGCGAAGAGAATCCCTGCCAGCAATTTCATTGGGGCACTATTCCACAGAAAGGGACGCCGTTCAACCGTTGGCGCGGGATTTGACTGCGGTGAGCATCTCTGCTTTGGGGAAGGCACCACACAGCGAAAGCTGTGGCAACAGATGGGCCGAGACCTTCCCGCGGCGCGCCAGACTTCGACTCAACAACACAGGGCAGATAGATTCCAGTCCCTTTGGGAGAATGGCGCTTACCAACTCAATCCTTGTTGCAACTCAAAGGGTTAACGACTGTTACGAATGCGCCTTGGTTTTTCTTGCCGGGCGGCGGAGTTGATTGCAAAATGGGGCCATGTTCCAATGGCGCGGTCTTGCCCGTTGCGCGCTCGCGCTGGCGGCGGGATGTCCGTTCTGGCCGGGTGGCGGCGTTGCCTCCACCGCGGCGGCGGAGGCGGCGCTGCCGGATTACATGGTGCGAATATGGGGCACCGACGACGGGCTGCCGCAGAACGCGGTCACGGCGGTGGTGCAAACGCGCGACGGGTACATCTGGGTCGGCACTTACAGCGGGCTGGCGCGGTTTGACGGGGTTCGATTCACGACGTTCAACAACGGCAACACCCCGCCGTTGCGAAGCGGGCGGGTGACCAGCCTTTTCGAGGATC
>Ga0187860_1002018_pt1 | contig 17319 bp, 14 predicted proteins | sample June2016WEW_10_4_FD_132981 | JGI IMG/M metagenome (GOLD analysis project Ga0187860, IMG submission 132981) | Peatland microbial communities from SPRUCE experiment site at the Marcell Experimental Forest, Minnesota, USA - June2016WEW_10_40 | ecosystem: Environmental > Terrestrial > Soil >... | reverse complement strand
GGCATTTGGCGCAATCCTTCTCATAGAGCGCCTTGCCGTCATCGGCTTGCGCTGATGCGGCCATCAGCGCGCAGACCGCGGCCGCAACTGTTATCGTCTTGTTCATATTTCCTCCTGGAGTCCGCAGTGGCTTGGTTTCCGGCGGCGAACTCCGTTTCGCCGGATAGCGTTAAGCCGGGCTGGCGATCGTAATCCGCCCCTTCATAACTGCCCGCAACATGGCCGACGCGCTATAGCACGACTACACAGCCATTGTGAATGAGTGAACATTTATTGCACAGTGCCCATTTTGCATGGCCAAAAAATGGCGTGAAAAGCGCAACTTAAGTGGAGGAATCTCCCACCCCCCATTCTACCTTACTCCGGTTTTTAGAGAACGATGAACTTCAATCCACAGTCCTTTCTTGGCCTTGGCGGCGCCGGCGCTCCCCCGGCCTCTTTGCCCCACGCCACGACTTTCAGCCCGTTCCTCTTCCTGGCTGTTTTCGCTTTGCTCGCCCTCATTTTTGCCCTCACCCCGCTGGCCATCGCCTGGCTCTGGGCGCGGGCGTTTTCACCGCGCAGATCCGGGCCCGTCAAAAACGCCACCTACGAGTGCGGTCTTGAAGCCCGCTCCACAGGCTGGGTTCAGTTCCAGCCGGAGTACTATCTCTACGGCATTATCTTCCTCATCTTTGATGTTGAATCCATTTTCCTCCTGCCTTTTGCGGCCGCTTTCAAGGGCCTCCCGCTTGGCGCCTGCGTGGCCATGCTGATTTTCATCCTCCTGCTGGCCGAAGGTCTGGTTTGGGTTTGGGCCAAAGGCCTGTTGGCCTGGAAATAACAATGATACCCTTGTGATCGACGCAAACCTTCAAACTGAATTGGGCCGCCAGGGCATCGTGGCCACCACCATCGAAGAGCTTTACAACTGGGGCCGCAAAAACTCCATCTGGCCGCTCCAATTTGGCCTCGCCTGCTGCGCCATTGAAATGATCGCCGCCTCCATGGCCCGCTTTGACATCTCCCGCTTCGGCGCCGAGGTCTTCCGGCCCTCCCCGCGCCAAGCCGACCTCATGATCGTCGCAGGCACTGTCACAAAAAAAATGGCCCCCCAGGTCGTGCGCCTTTACAATCAGATGCCCGAACCCAAATATGTGATTGCAATGGGCGCCTGCGCCATTTCCGGCGGCCCCTTTCGCCAAGGCTATAACGTCCTCAAGGGCATCGATCTCTATTTGCCCGTCGATGTCTATATCACCGGTTGTCCCCCGCGGCCGGAGGCGCTCCTCGACGCCCTGATGGCCTTGCAAAACAAAATCGCCCATCAACACCTGACCGGCTCCAAGCTCCCACGTCACCTGGACCCCAATGCCCCGGCTGAATATCCCGTCCCCCAATTCGGGCCGCATGACCTCTTTCTCCCACCCCCTCCCGCTGCGACTCTTGATCCTAATCTTAATCTTAATCCTAATCCTCCTCCCACTCCGGAGCCCTCTTCTCCCCACCCCTCACGCGCCGCCTGATTGCCACATGCAAACTCTCCAACAATTGAAACCTCGCATCGAAGCGGCGATCCAAGGCGTGAGCCTGGAGATTATTCCCAACGGCAGTCCGGCCAACCCGCCTTCCCTCCTCGTCGATCGCCCCCATGGGCGCGCCGTGGCGGAATGGTTGCGCGACGATCCCGAAACCCGTTTGGACTACGCCTCTAACGTCACGGGCGTGGATTGGCCGGAAAAGACGGTCAAGGAAAAAACCAGAGTCAGGAAATCCATCCAAGGCCTGGACAAGGAAGTCGAAGAAATTGTGGAGAAGAAAACTCCCGGCTTTTTGGAAGCGGTCTATCACCTCTACTCAATGGCCCTCAAACACGGGCCGCTTGTCCTGCGTCTGCGAACCGAAAACCGCTCGGATCGCGCCGCCCTGCCCTCGCTCACTCCTGTTTGGCGCAGTTGCGAGTTGCAGGAGCGCGAAGTCTTCGACTTGTTCGGAATTCAGTTCCAGGGCCATCCCGACCTGCGCCGCATTCTGATGTGGGATGGTTTTGCCGATTTTCCGATGCGCAAAGACTACGTCCCGCCGGCCGACGATGACCCGGGGAGACCCAACCCATGACGGCGCTCTTCCCACAAGCCACACCGGCCCCGTTCACGCTGGACCACGACCTGCTGGAAGTTTCCATGGGTCCGCACCATCCCTCCACACACGGCGTCTTCCGCATGAACGTCACGCTGGATGGCGAAACCGTTGTCAAATTAACCCCCGTTTTCGGTTACCTCCACCGCAATCACGAAAAAATCGCCGAGCAGAACAGTTTCCTTGCCGCCATCCCCTATACCGATCGACTCGATTATATCTGCTCGATGACCAATAACTGCGCCTACGTGCTGGCCGTCGAAAAACTCGCCTCCCTCCAAGTTCCCGAGCGGGCGGAGTATATCCGTGTCATCGTCAGCGAATTGACCCGCCTTTTCAATCACACCTGCCTGGCCGGATTCTTATTGCAGGATATGGGTGCGCTGGGCACCCCCTTGATGTATGCCTTTCGCGAGCGCGAGCACGTCCTCGATCTCTTTGAATCCCTCTCCGGCTCGCGCATGATGTGTAATTTCATGCGCTTTGGTGGTTGCCGTTGCGACCTCCCAGCCGGCTGGATTGAACAGGCCGCCACCGTAACCGACCGTTACTCTCTCTTCCTCGACGAGTTCGAAGCGCTGCTTACCGACAACGAAATTGTCCGCGCCCGCACCGAAGGCGTCGGCGTCCTGCCCGCCGACTTGGCCGTCAACGCCGGCGTCACCGGTCCCATGCTCCGCGCCAGCGGCGTCAATTATGACATCCGCAAAGTGGACAACTATGGCGTTTATGGCCGGTTCCCATTTCGCGTGCCACTGGGCGAACATGGCGACACCTTTGATCGTTACATGATTCGCATCCTGGAAGCCCGTGAATCCCTGGCGATTCTCCGCCAGGCCTTGCGGGAAATCCCCGACGGCCCGGTCATCGATCCCAAGGCCAAACTTCGCAACTTCCGCCCTAAGCCGGGCGAAGCTTATGGCCGAATCGAGGCTCCCAAGGGTGAACTGGGCTTTTTCTTGATCAGTGATGGCGGACCCAATCCGTACCGCTTCCGCATCCGGCCTCCGAGTCTGATTAACCTGACCATCCTGGAAGATATGTGCCGCGGGCACACCATCGCCGACGTGGTCGTTATCCTGGGCAGCGTCGATATTGTCCTGGGGGAGGTGGATCGCTAATGCTCGGCCGCGCCATCATCCAGGGCTTTATTGAGACGGGCAGGAATTTCGTCGGCAGTTACTACGATCCCGAACGGCTGACCACCGTGCAGTACCCCGAGCAAACGCTGCCACCGGATGAACACGCGCGCACGATTCCTTTCCTGGTCTATGACGGCGATGATCCTTCCCAGGGCCTGCGCTGCACCGCCTGCACTATTTGCGAGCTGGAATGCCCCCCGCAGTGCATCTCTATCGTCAAGGATACCGTCAAGAAGCCCGATTACCTGGGCAAAATGCAATTGCAGCCCAAGGTCTTTGATATCGATATTTCCGTCTGCATGGATTGCGGAATATGCGCCGAAGTCTGCCCTTTCGATTCCATTAAAATGGACCAGGTCTTTGCCCTGAGCACGGGCGACCGCCAAGCTCTGCTTTTGCACAAGGAGCAACTCGCCAAGTCCAACCTTTACTTCCGCCAAATCCATCCGGGCGAAGCCGCCGCCATTGACGCCGCCCGCGCCGAGCAAAAGCGAAAAGCCGAAGCCAAAAAAGCCGCGATTGCCTCTGCTCCATCGGGGTTTCCCAGCCCGCTGCCATAGGGTAATCCCCTATAGTGCGGCTGCTGCACAAAATCTGTTGCACTCTTGCCAAAGGATGCGAAGCGCCCGCAACCCTCTGGCCCGATTATCCACTGAAATGGACGGTTCCATCGACCAGATCTTTGTTTCGACGCTGCACCGGATCGCCAGCCTGGCCCCCCCGGCGGCGCAACCGTTGGTCTCCATGCTTCTGATCATCGCCGGCATTATGGTCGTCTTTGGATCCTGTTTTGCCCTCACCACCATTGTCGAACGCAAAACCCTCGGCCGCATGCAGAATCGCTATGGTCCCAATCGCGTCGGCCCCTTCGGTTTCTTCCAGCCCATCGCCGACGGCATCAAAATGCTCACTAAAGAGGACATTGTTCCCTTCTCAGCCGACAAGGCCCTGCACTTCCTGGCTCCGCTCGTCCTGACCGTCCCGGTCTGGCTCGCCTTTGCCGTTCTTCCTGTCGGCCGCAATATGGCCGCCATCGATCTGGATGCGGGCATCCTTTTCTTTTTTGCCATCGGTTCCGCTTCCGAACTCTCCGTTTTCATGGCGGGCTGGTCCAGTCAAAACAAATACTCGCTTATCGGCGCCATGCGCGCCATTGCCCAAATGATCAGTTACGAAGTCCCTCTCCTCCTGGCCGCAATGCCTGTCTTGATGCTTTCCGGTTCGCTTTCGTTGGCCGACATCGTTCAGGCCCAACCGCCCGGTCATTGGTTCCTGTTCACCCCCTGGGGCCTGGCTGGCTTTGGCATGTTCCTCATTGCCGCCACCGCCGAGTCCAACCGCTCTCCCTTTGACCTGCCGGAAGGCGAATCCGAAATCATCGCCGGATACCTCACCGAGTATTCGGGCTTCAAGTATGCCTTGTTTTTCCTCGGCGAATACCTCGGATTGTTCGCCGTCACCGGGCTGGCGGTCACCTTGTATCTGGGAGGCTGGCAAGCCCCCGTCAGTTTCCTGCAATGGTTCCCATCCTGGGCCTGGTTCGCCCTCAAATTCGCCGCCCTCATCCTCCTTTTTATTTGGGCCCGCGCCACGCTGCCTCGCCTCCGCCTCGATCAACTGCTCAATTTCGCCTGGAAATTCCTCGTCCCGCTGGCGCTGCTGAATCTGCTCGTCGCCGGCATCTGGTGGTGGACCGGTCGCGCCCAATTCCCGGGCCTTCTGATTCGCTGGCTGGTCTGCTCCGCCATTTTGGCCGCCGCATATATCCTTCTGGGCCGCGGCCTCAAGGACCACAAACTTCCCCCGCACCGCTATCACTATGCTGTCTGAATTCCCATTTTACGCGCTGGCCTTGGTGACGCTCTTTGCCGCCATCGCCGCGATGACGCTGCGCAATCTGGTGCATTGCGCCCTCTGCGCGGCTGCCGCGTTCACCGGCGTGGGCGCTCTGTATTTGCTCCTGGACGCCCCGTTTGTGGGCTTTGCCCAACTGCTCGTTTACGTCGGAGCCGTCGCCATCCTTATTATTTTTGCCGTTTTGCTCACGTGCGCCGCGGAAACCGGCCCGGGCATTGCCTTCTCCTCTTCCTGGCTGGCGGGCGTCTGCGCCGTCGCGCTGGTCCTCGCCGGCTTGGTCCTGCCCATCCTCATGAGTCCAAGCTTGGACCGCCTGGCGCCGCCGGTGGCCGGCGCGCCGGTCAAAGACATTGGCAACCAATTGATGACCATCTATGTGCTGCCGCTGGAAACCATTGGTCTCTTGCTGACCGCCGCGCTGATTGGCGCCGTCGTTATTGCGATGCAGGACAAACCTGACGCCCAACCGGCGTCCGATGTCAAACCGCCCCCGCGCGAAATCGCGGACAAAGACCTGTGCTTGCGATGACCACGCCATTGTCCCATTACCTGCTATTGAGCGCGCTGTTATTCAGCGTCGGGTTCGCCGGCGCTGTCCTGCGCCGCCACGCCGTCCTGGTGCTTATTGGCATTGAACTCATGCTCAATGCCGCCAATTTGAATTTTATCGCGTTCTGGCGCTACGGCCCCCATCCCGAGGCCTTGACCGGCCTGATGTTCGCCATCTTCTCAATCGCCATCGCCGCGGCTGAAGTGGCCGTCGGCCTGGCCCTGGTCATCGCCATCTATCGCCACCGCAAAACAAGTCAAGTCGAACAATTCCAGGCGCTCAAAGGCTGATTCATGGAAGCGATTGTCAAATACCTTTGGTTGATCCCGGTGCTCCCGCTCCTGGCCGCCGGATGGGGCGCGTTGCTTCCTCGCAGCCGCAAGCGCCTGGCGGCGGCGCTGGCCATCGGCTCGGTGGCTCTTTCCGGTCTGCTGGCCCTCTGGGCCTTTTGCGCCACGCTTAATCCGCCCCTGATTCGCCACTACCGCAACTGGGTCTGGTTCGATTTCGGCGCCACTTCCCTTCAACTGGGTTGGGTGCTGGACCCGCTGGCGGCGGTCATGCTCGTCATGGTCACGCTCGTGAGCCTGCTCATCTTCATCTACAGCCTCGGCTACATGGCGCACGATGACAATGCCGCGCGCTTTTTCTGTTTCATGGCGCTGTTCGCCGCCGCCATGCTGGGAATCGTCATCGCCAACAGTCTCCTGCTGTTTTTCGTTTGCTGGGAATTGGTCGGCCTGGCTTCCTATTTGCTCATCGGGTTTTGGTTTCAAAAACCGGCCGCCGCCGCCGCGGCCAAAAAGGCCTTCATCACCACTCGCATTGGCGACCTGGGGCTTCTATTGGGTATGCTCTGGCTTTATTCGCAGAGCGGCACTCTGCTTTTCTATGACAACGGCCACGGCTGCTTGGAACAATCATCGCTGGCCCCCTTGCTCGCTCGCGCCACCCTCGGCGGGATGGCTGTCTCCACAGGCATTTCGCTCCTGATTTTCTGCGGCGCCGTTGGAAAGTCCGGCCAGGTCCCCTTGCACGTCTGGCTGCCCGACGCGATGGAAGGACCCACCCCCGTCAGCGCGTTGATTCACGCCGCAACCATGGTCGCCGCCGGCGTCTTCCTCGTCGCCCGCATGTTTCCCTTGATGAGCAACAGCCTCAATCCCGCGACCGGTTCCTCCGCCCTCCACGTCGTGACCTGGGTGGGTGCGATTACCGCCGTCTTCGCCGCCAGCATTGCCGTGGCGCAAAACGATATCAAACGCATCCTCGCCTACTCCACCGTTTCGCAACTCGGTTACATGATGATGGGCCTGGGTGTCGGCGGGGTGGCCGTCGGCATGTTTCATCTGATCACCCACGCCTGTTTCAAGGCCCTCTTGTTCCTGGGCGCTGGTTCGGTCATTCATGGATGCTCCGGCGGGCAGGACATCCGCCGAATGGGCGGCCTGCGCAAATTCATGCCCTTGACCTTTGTCACTTACGCCGTCGGCACCATGGCCCTTTGCGGCGTGCCCCTCTTCTTCGCCGGCTTTTGGAGCAAGGAAGAAATCCTCCACGCCGCCCGTCACTGGCCCGTTTCCAACATTCCCTTTTGCCTCGGCGTGGCCGCCGCCTTCCTGACGGCCTTTTATATGACACGGCAGGTCGCATACGTGTTTTTTGGAAAGCCGGCGGACGCCGCGCAAGCGCATCCCTCCCCGCGCGAAAGTCCGCCAGTCATGACCGTCCCCCTGGCCATTCTGGCGGTCCTCGCCATCCTCGTGGGTTTCCTGGGAACGCCCGCATGGCCCTGGTTTCAAAGCTATTTGACTGGAGAACCCGCTCGCTTCACGCTCGGAAAAATCTTTGACCGGCCGCAACTCAATCTGATGTTCCTCTCCACCATCGTCATTGGCGCCGCCATTGCTTTGGGCTGGCGCATCTACGCGCGCGCCGCCTCGCAAACCTCGCGCGACATCGACCCGCTGGAAAAACCCATGCCGGCCATTTTTGCCTGCCTTCGCAACAAGTTTTTCGTTGATGAATTTTACGCGCGCACCCTCATTCGCTGGACTTCGTCCTTTTCGGTCCTTGCGGACTGGCTTGATCGCTTCGTTTGGGGCGGCGCCGTCTGGGCCGTGGCCAGGCTCACTTTGCTGTTGTCCTTCTTCAACAACGATGCCGATGAATCGCTTGTCAATCAAAGTTTTGACAACGGCTGCGAAGGGCTGCGGAATTCGGGCCGGCTGCTGGCTCTTTTTCAGAACGGCCAGGTCCAGCGCTATTTGCGTGTCATCGGCGTGGCGTTTGCCGCACTGGTCTTGCTCTTGTTTTGGGGGTGCGCATGAACTCTCTGCCCTGGCTCACCATCCTGACTCTGATCCCGCTCCTGGGCGGCCTGCTCGTGGTGGCGCTGCATCCCAATCAAATAAGACTCGCCCGGAATCTTTCCTTGGCCGCCGCCTTGCTCGCCCTTGCGGTGGCGGCCTTGCTCTGGACGAGGTTCGACGCCTCTTCCGGCGGCATGCAATTCGCCGAGCGCATGCCCTGGGTGCCTTCGCTGGGGATTGAGTACCGCCTGGGAGTTGACGGGCTTGGATTGCTGATGGTGTTGCTCTCGGCGCTCATCATTCCTTTTGCCATGCTGGCTTCATGGAATATCCAGCAAAACACAAAGCTCTATTTCTCACTGCTCTTGTTCTTGGAAACCGGCTTGTTTGGCGCCTTTACCGCCCTGAATTTCATCCACTGGTTCATCTTCTGGGAGCTGAGCCTTGTCCCGGCCTTTTTCCTGATTAAAATCTGGGGCGGGCCGCGCCGCACGGCTGCCGCTTATCAGTTCTTTGTCTATACCCTGGCGGGCAGCGTCACGATGCTGCTCGCCTTCCTGGCCATGTACGCGGCGGCCGGCACGTTTGATTTTGCCGCGCTTTCCGAATCCGCGCGCAGCGGCGCTCTGGCCACCGCGCTTTTCGCCAAACTCGGCGGGGTGCTCTTTCCAACCAAAACTATTCTTGTCACCGCGATCTTTCTTGGGGTCTTCCTCGGTTTCGCCGTCAAAGTGCCGCTGATCCCCTTCCACACCTGGCTGCCGGCGGCTTACGCGGAAGCGCCCGCCGGAACGTCCATGGTGTTGACCGGCGCCATGTCCAAAATGGGTGTCTATGGTTTCCTTCGCGTGCTTTTGCCGATTTTCCCGGCCCAACTCCGCGCGCTCCAACTGCCTCTGTTGTGCCTTGCCGTGGCCACCATCGTCTTTTCCGCCGCCGCCGCTTTCGCCCAAAAGGACTTGAAACGCCTCGTCGCTTATTCCTCCATCAACCATCTTGGCTACTGTCTGCTCGGCATCTTCGCGGCCGTCCAACTGACCGGCGCCACCGCCCTTTGGACCAATGAAAAGGCCGCCGCTCTCAACGGCGTGATGCTGCAAATGTTCAACCACGGCCTCTGCGCCTCCGCCTTGTTTTATTTCCTGGGCCTCATCGAGCAGCGCGGCGGCGGCCTTCGCGGGTTGAATGATTTTGGCGGCCTGCGAAAAGCCGCCCCCGTTCTCTGCGGCCTGATGGGCGTTACCTTGTTTGCCTCCCTGGGGCTGCCCGGTTTAAACGGTTTCGTCGGCGAATTCCTGATTTTCAAAGGCGTTTTTTCCCTCGTCTCCTGGGCGGCGGCCCTTTCAACCCTGGGCTTGCTCTTCACCGCCATTTTCATCCTCACACTCGTGCAGCGGGTCTTCACCGGCGCACTGCCAAATCAATGGCGCGACTGGACCGATCTCACCCTCGCCCAGCGCCTGACCGTCGCCCCCGTGATCGCGCTCATTTTTCTGCTCGGTGTTTTTCCCCAAATCCTCATCCACGTGACCAATCCGGCCGCGCTGCAAATCATCAAGCTTTTCTGACCCATGCTTGCCTGGACCATCTACAGTTCCTTTCTCGGCGCCGCGGCGTTGATGTTCCTGCCGCCCAACAAGCCGCGGGCGGCGCGCGTCCTCGCTTTGATCACTGCCCTCGTTGGCCTGGCTCTGGGACTGGGCGGGGTGGTCGATTACGAGCACAGCGTCCAGCCTGGTGTTCTTCTTGACATTGTGAAGTGCGACTGGGTCCCCGAGCTTGGAATTGGCTTCCATCTCGCCGCCGATGGGATCAGCCTCACCCTGGTCTTGTTGACGGGCATCGCCGCGGTCGCGGGAGTGCTATTTTCCTGGAACATCGACCATCGCGCCAAAGAGTTTTTTGCCCTCTACCTTGCGCTCATTGGCGGCGTCTATGGCGTCTTTCTGAGTTTCGATCTGTTCCTGTTGTTCGTTTTTTACGAACTCGCCATCATCCCGAAATACTTCCTCATCGCTATCTGGGGATCAACGCGCCGCGAATACGGGGCGATGAAATTGGCCCTCTACTCCTTCGTGGGCAGCGCCATGGTCTTGATTGGTTTGATTGCCGCCTGTGTCGTGGCCGGCGTCAAGACTTTCGATTTGCTTGAACTGGCCAAATTCCCATATCCCCCCGCCTTCCAGAACTGGGCGTTTGTGCTCGTCTTCGTTGGCTTTGCCATTCTGGCCGGTCTTTGGCCCTTTCATACATGGGCGCCCACCGGCCACGTCGCCGCGCCCACCGCCGGCTCCATGCTCCTGGCCGGCGTGGTCATGAAACTGGGCGCCTACGGAGCCTTGCGCGTGGCCATGACGCTCTTCCCCATCGGACTGCACACCTGGCAGAACACGATCGCGCTCCTGGCCGTCATCGGCATCGTCTATGGCGCCACGGTGGCGCTGGTCCAGCGGGATTTCAAATTCGTCATCGGCTATTCCAGCGTCAGTCACATGGGGTTTGTTCTGCTGGGGTTGATGACCTTGACGCAAATCGGTTTGAGCGGCGCCGTCCTGCAAATGTTTTCCCATGGCATCATCGCCGGCCTTCTTTTTGCCGTTGTCGGCCGCATGGTTTATGACCGCGCGCACACGCGTGACCTCGCCGAACTGCAACCCCTCAATCTTCACAAACTCCTGCCTTTTGCCGCGGTGACTTTTGTCGTGGCCGCCGCGGCTTCGATGGGCTTGCCCGGTTTTAGCGGTTTCATCGCCGAATTGCAGGTCCTCGTCGGCTCCTGGCAAAGCTTCCCGCTCCTGACCATTCTCGCCGGCGTGGGCATTCTCATCGGAGTCGCGTTCACTTTGCGGGTTTTGATCAAAGCGTTTTTCGCCGATGACCTCGCTGCTCGCCCGCCTCAACCGGCCCACTTCGCGCCCATTTCCATCCCCGAACGGGCCGGCGCGCTTCTCCTTCTGGGGGCAACGCTCCTGATTGGTCTCTGTCCAAACTTGCTCCTGAATTTGATTTCACCCTCCTTCCATTCACCCCTCATGCAACCCCTCTTGAGAGGAGTCGCCCAATGACCTTGCCCGACCTCTCTCTGGATTTGCTGGGGCCCGAGGCGATCGTCGTCGCCGCCGCCTTCTTCGTTCTGACACTCGATTTGACGGTCCTGCGCCATAAGCCGGCCCTTTTCCGCGCGCGCGCCGCCGCTCTGGCCGCTTGCGTGGGCTGCGCCGCCGCCATGTTGTGGCTCGTCCTCCTGCCCGCCTGTGCTTCATCCGCCATGCTGGCGCTGACGCCGATGACGCAATTCCTGAAATTGATCTTGCTGGCCCTGACCATCTTTACCGCGGTCATTTCTCTCAATGCGCGCTTTACCCGCCACGTCGGCGAGTTTTTCGCGCTCCTCCTTCTGGCAACCGCAGGATTGATGCTCCTGATCAGTTCCGACAATCTCCTGATGATTTTCCTCGCGCTGGAATTGCTCAGCCTCCCGCTTTACGCCTTGGCCGCCTTCGACAAATCCAGTCTCCCGTCGGCCGAAGCCGCTTTGAAATACTTTTTGTTCGGCGGCATCTCCGCCGCCTTCACCCTCTTTGGCATCAGCTTGATCTACGGAATCACTGGCCAAATCCAACTCGCGGCCATTGTCCCCGTTCTTCAGGCCCAACCCGCGGAGCCGGTTTTCTATGCCGCCCTGGTCATGACGCTCATCGGCTTGGCCTTCAAGCTCGCGGCGGCGCCCTTCCACTTCTGGGCGCCGGATGTTTACCAAGGCGCTCCCACCCCGGTGGCTTCCTTCATTGCCTCGGCTTCCAAAGTCGGCGCCTTTTTCGTTCTGGCCAGGATATTGTTGACTGGATTCTGGCCCGGACGCGGCGGCGCAGCCCTGGGCGGCTTTGCCCCCGGCTGGATGCCGGTCCTGGCGGCGATCTCCGTCCTGTCAATGGTCGCCGGAATCTCGCCGCCCTGGTGCAGACCAGCCTCAAACGATTGCTGGCCTACTCCGCCATTGCCCATGCCGGCTTCGCGCTCCTCGCCTTTTTCGGGACCGCCCCGCGCGCTCTTCCCTCGCTCCTTTTCTACGTGATCACCTACGCGCTGACTGTCGTGGGCGCTTTTGCCGTCGTGGCCGCGGTCGAAACCGCTGGCGGACGGGACCGCCTCGCTGATCTTGCTGGTTTGAGCCGGCGCGCGCCTTTGCTTTCCTTCTGTATGCTCGTGTTTATGCTTTCGCTGGCCGGCATTCCGCCCCTCTCCGGCTTCTTCGCCAAATTTTACGTTTTCGTCGCCGCCGCCGCCGGCGCGCCCAATCTGGGGCTGCTCTGGCTGGTGATTGTCGCCGTTGCCGCCAGCGCCGTCTCTCTTTACTATTACCTGCAAGTCGTCAAGCAGATTTATGCCGCCGAACCTCCGCCCGGTCTCTTGCCGCGCCCGGCTCTGTCGGCCCAGCTTGCCATCGCTCTTCTGGCGGCGGCCGTCATCGCCCTCGGCTGCGCCCCATCCCTCCTCCTTTCCAAGCTCTCCACGGCCCTCCAATTCTCCGCCTTTTGATTTATGAATACACCCGTTGAACCTGACAATTCGCCCGCCGCCAAGTTTGCCACCCTCGACGGAAACGAAGCCGCCGCCTCCGTCGCTTATCGTCTGGTGGAAACCGTGGCCATTTTCCCAATCACTCCTTCTTCCCCCATGGCCGAATTCTGCGATCAATGGTCGGCCGAGGGCCGTCCCAATTTATGGGGCACCATCCCGCGCCTGGTCGAGATGCAGTCCGAAGCCGGCGCGGCCGGCGCCGTTCACGGGATGCTCCAAGTCGGCTCCCTGAGCACGACCTTCACCGCTTCGCAAGGCCTCCTGATGATGATCCCAAACATGTACAAAATCGCCGGTGAACTCCTCCCCTTCTGCATGCATGTCAGTGCCCGCGCCCTCGCCACTCATGCCCTCTCCATTTTTGGCGATCACTCCGATGTCATGGCCTGCCGGCAGACAGGTTTTGCCCTCCTCTCCTCCGCCTCGGTCCAGGAAGCCCAGGACCTGGCCTGTATCGCCCATACCGCCACCCTTCAATCGCGCGTGCCGTTCCTCCACTTCTTCGACGGTTTCCGCACCTCGCATGAAGTCTCCAAAATCCAGGTCCTCACCGACGTTCATTTGCGCCAAATGCTCCAGGAGTGCGATCTCGCCATCCAGTCCTTTCGCTCCCACGGCCTCTCCCCCGACCGCCCGTGCGTCCGCGGCACCGCCCAGAACCCCGACGTCTTTTTCCAGGCGCGCGAGGCCTGCAATCCCTTCTACGATCGCCTCCCGGCCATCGTCCAGGACGAAATGAACCGCTTCGCCGCCATCACCGGCCGCCCCTACCATTTGTTCGATTACTCGGGCCACCCGCAGGCCAGGCGCGTCATCGTGATCATGGGTTCCGGCGCTGTGACGGCCAGCCAAACCGCCGCCTGGCTCGCCGCTCGCGGCGAAAAAGTGGGGGTCCTCTCCGTGCGCCTCTATCGCCCCTTTGACATTGAGGCCTTCGTCAGCGCCCTCCCGCCCTCCACCTGCCGTATCGCCGTGCTCGATCGCACCAAGGAGCCGGGCGCTCTCGGCGAACCGCTCTACCTCGACGTCGTCGCCGCCTTGCGCGAGGCCTCCGACAAGGGCCTTGCTGCCTTCGACGCCGAGGTCCAGACCGTCGGCGGCCGTTACGGCCTTTCTTCAAAGGAGTTTACCCCGGCAATGGTCAACTCCGTGTTCGACGAAATGAAGAAACTCACTCCGAAAAACCACTTCACCGTTGGCATTGTCGATGATGTCTCCCATACCTCGCTGCCGTGCAACAGTGACTTTGACATCGAGCCGGACGATGTCGTCCGCGCCGTCTTTTTCGGTTTGGGGGCTGACGGCACCGTCGGCGCCAATAAGAATTCCATCAAGATCATCGGCGAAGACACCGCCAATTCCGCCCAGGGCTATTTCGTGTACGATTCCAAAAAGTCCGGCTCCGTCACCATTTCGCACCTGCGTTTCGGCCCGCGTCCCATTGACGCCCCTTACCTGATTAAACGCGCCAATTTCGTTGCCTGCCACCAATGGCAGTTCCTGGACCGCTATGACGTGCTCGAATGCGCGGGCGACGGCGCTGTTTTCCTGCTCAATTCTCCATACGGCCCTGACGATACCTGGAACCATTTCTCCATTGAAATGCAGCAAACCATCCTCGCCAAAAAACTCAAATGTTATGTGATCGATGCTTTTAAAGTGGCCAAAGCCGCCGGCATGGGCGGCCGCATCAACACCATCATGCAAACCTGTTTCTTCGCCATTTCCAACGTGCTCCCGCCCAAGGAAGCCATCGCGCAAGTCAAGAAGGCCATTGCCAAAACCTACGCCAAAAAAGGCCAGGCCGTCGTGGACAGGAATTTCGCCGCTGTGGACCAGACCCTCTCGGCCTTGTACCAATTGCAGGTGCCCGACGCCGTTTCCACCGCCCGGCATCAGCCCCCGGCCGTTCCGCCGGAGGCGCCGGACTTTGTCCGGCGCATCACCGCTCTCATGCTCGCCAACAAGGGCGACCTCCTGCCCGTCAGCGCATTCCCCGTCGATGGCACCTGGCCCTCCAACACCAGCCGATGGGAAAAGCGCGCCATTGCCTTGGAAATCCCGCAATGGGACCCCGCTCTTTGCATCCAATGCAACAAATGCGTCCTGGTCTGTCCGCACGCCGCCATTCGCGCCAAGTTCTATCCCGCCGCCAGGCTCGCCGGCGCTCCCCCGTCATTCCAGGCCGTCGATTTCCGCTCCCAGCAATGGCCGGACTCCAAATACACCCTCCAGGTCGCCCCGGAAGATTGCACCGGCTGCGCCCTGTGCGTCGTGGTTTGCCCGGCCAAATCCAAAACCGATCCCAAACACAAAGCCATTAACATGACAACGATGGCTCCCCTCCGACAGCGCGAATCTGTCAATTATTCCTTCTTCCTTGGCCTCCCCGCTCCCGACTCCACCGGCCTGGCCATCGATGTCAAAAGCACCCAGTTCCGCCAGCCCCTCATCGAGTTCTCGGGCGCCTGTTCCGGCTGCGGTGAAACTCCCTACATTAAGCTCCTCACTCAATTGGCCGGCGACCGCCTCATCATTGCCAACGCCACGGGCTGCTCCTCCATTTTCGGCGGCAACCTCCCCACTTCCCCCTATGTCATCAACGCCGATGGCCGCGGCCCGGCCTGGTCCAACTCCCTCTTTGAAGACAACGCCGAATATGGCTTCGGCCACCGCCTGGCTCTCGACAAACAATCTGAATTCGCTCGCGAACTCGCCCTCAAGTTGGCGCCGCAACTCGGCGAGACTCTGGTGGAGCAACTGCTTAACGCCCCGCAAAACAACGATTCCGAAATCGCCGCCCAACGCCAGCGCGTCCTCCAATTGCGCGCGCGCCTGCACCAACTTGATCATCCCCAGGCCCCCACTCTCCACATTCTTGCCGACGCTTTTGTCAAAAAATCCGTCTGGATTATTGGCGGCGACGGCTGGGCTTACGACATCGGGTTTGGCGGCCTCGATCATGTCATTGCCATGAACCGCAAAGTCAACATCCTCGTTCTGGATACTGAGGTTTACTCCAATACCGGCGGTCAGCAATCCAAAGCCACTCCCATCGGCGCGGCTGTCAAGTTCGCTGCCGCCGGCAAGCGCACCGCCCGCAAAGACCTCGGTCTCATCGCCATGGCTTATGGCACCGCTTATGTCGCCCAGGTCGCCCTCGGCTGCAAAGATTCACAAACTCTCAAAGCCTTCGAGGAGGCCGAATCCTATCCCGGCGCCTCCCTCATCATTGCCTACTGTCCCTGCATCGAACACGGCTACCCCATGGGCTTGAGCCTCGATCAGCAGAAACTCGCCGTGGACACCGGCTTTTGGCCTCTCTACCGTTTCGACCCCCGCCGTCTCGCCGACGGCCAGCCCGCCTTGAAACTCGATTCCCCCGCCCCCAAAGTTCCGCTGCAAAAACTCTGGGCCTCCGAGCGCCGGTTTCAAATTCTCGAAACCCAGGACCCCCAAGGCGCAAAAGAAATTCTCCAAATCGCCCAGGCCGCCGTGCATGACAAATTCGCCCTTTACCAGCGCATGGCCGCGCTTACACCCACAACTCCCGCCCCCGGCCCGAAAGTAACCGCGGCCCCGTAATCCATCACACGCTTTTGGTAGCGCGACCGTCCCGGTCGCCGGGGCTGGCGTCTCGCCAGCCACATTCCCGGCCCCGGGTTTTCGCATTTCCATGGTGGTCGTACCGAGATGCGCCCGTGGGCCGGCTGATTCCGCAAATCCGCCTTGGCAGCCCGGCCCAAACGCGGGACAATGCCCGCCGCATGACCTTTTTGCCCGTAGTTGAAAGGGAATTGCGCGTGGCGGCGCGCCGGCGCGAAACCTATCGCGCGCGCTTCGTGGCGGCCATCCTCGCCTCGGCCTTCACCGCCTTCGTTCTGCGGATCGCCAGTGGATCAAACGCCGAGAAGGGCGCGACCCTGTTCCAATGCCTGGCCGCGCTGGTTTTTCTTTTTGCCACCCTGGTCGGCACGGTCGTTACCGGCGATTGCATCAGCGAGGAAAAGCGGGAAGGAACGCTCGGATTGCTATTCTTGACAGATCTGAAAGGCTACGATGTCGTGCTCGGAAAACTGGTGGCGCGCTCTGTCAATTCGTTCTACGGCATGGCCGCCGTGGTCCCGGTGCTCGCGATCGCCTTCCTGATGGGCGGGGTCACGCGCGGCGAGTTGCTGCGCGTGGCGCTGGTGTCAATGAATCTGTTGTTTTTCTGTCTGAGCGCGGGCATGGTGGCCTCCGCCCTATGCCGCCGTGACCGCTCGGCGCTGGGCCTGTCGGCTGCGCTGGTGATCCTGCTCGCGGTCGCCGGGCCGCTGGCCACGCAATTGCACCCTCATCCGAACGCCTATCCGCACGCCGCGCTCATCTCCAGCCCCGTTTACGGGTGCTTCCTCGTCTTCGACGATGCCTACAAGGGAACTGGCCGCATCGACTTCGTCCTCAACGCCGTCACGACGCAACTCTACGCGTGGACCTTTCTTGGCCTGGCCTGCTGGATTACCCCCCGCTCCTGGCAGGACAAGGGGACGAACGACCGATGGCGCCAACCGCAGGACCAGGGCGCTTCTTCGCGCCGCGCCTCCTTGCGCGCCACTTTGCTGGAGGTCAATCCGTTCCTTTGGCGCGCCTCGCGGGGCAGGTGGAAGCGCACGGCCGTTTGGCTGGCGCTGGTTATCCAGGCGCTTGTCTGGCTCTGGTACGGACATACCCACTACATCGATCTGTTTGACCCGGCGACGGATGTCATGGTGCTGTT
>Ga0187860_1002017_pt1 | contig 17327 bp, 16 predicted proteins | sample June2016WEW_10_4_FD_132981 | JGI IMG/M metagenome (GOLD analysis project Ga0187860, IMG submission 132981) | Peatland microbial communities from SPRUCE experiment site at the Marcell Experimental Forest, Minnesota, USA - June2016WEW_10_40 | ecosystem: Environmental > Terrestrial > Soil >... | reverse complement strand
CTCCGCTCCGAACTGACCGCCGCCAACCAGCGGGCGATTTCGGAAATGCGCGGCTTCATCACTTTTTTGAAGGAGGAGAAACTGCCGAAAGCCACCGCCGACTTCGCCCTCGGCCGCGCCAACTTCGCCAAAAGCCTGCGCGAGGGTGAACTGATTACTCTCTCACCTGAGCGGATTCTCCAAATCGGCATGGCCGAGTTGAAGCGCGAGCAGCAACTTTTCGCAGACACCGCCGCGCGCATCGATCCCACCCGCGCGCCCATCGAAGTTTTTAACGAAATCCAGCGCGACCATCCGACGGCCGAGGGGTTGATTCCAGACACCAGAAAGGACCTCGAAACCATCCGCCGTTTCGTGGTGGAACATCACATCGTCACCATCCCCTCGGCAGTGCGGCCGCGGGTGGAGGAAACCCTCCCCTTTGAGCGGGCCGGCAGCTTCGCGTCCATGGATAGTCCCGGCCCCTTTGAGACAAACGCGACCGAGGCCTTCTACTACGTCACCCCGGTGGAGCCGGATTGGACCGCGCAACAGAAGGAAGAATGGTTGAGGGCATTCAATTACTACACGACCGACGTTGTCTCCATTCACGAAGTCTATCCCGGCCATTACGTGCAGTTCCTTTCCATGAACGCCTCCGGCGCCACGCGCCTGGAGAAAATCATGGGCAGCTACGCCTATATCGAGGGCTGGGCTCATTACAGCGAGCAAATGTTGATCGATGAAGGCTTCGGCGCAGGCGCTCCGCCGCGGGCAGGCCAGCCCGTGGACCCGCGGGCCGCGAAGTACCGCCTCGCCCAATTGGACGAGGCCCTGCTTCGCCTTTGCCGCCTGTGCGTGGCGATCAAGATGCACTGCCAGGGAATGTCGGTCGAGGAAGCCGCGAAGTTTTTCCAGGACAACTGCTATTACGGCGAAAAGCCCGCCCGTAGCGAGGCGATGCGCGGGACGTTCGACCCCGGCTATTGCAATTACACGCTGGGCAAGTTGATGATTCTGAAACTGCGGCGGGATTACCAGGCTCAGGAGGGCGCCAATTACTCGCTGGAGAAATTCCACGACGAACTCCTGCGCCACGGCATGCCGCCCGTGCCCCTGCTGCGAGAATTATTATTGACTGATAGAAGCCTTTGGGACAAGGCGCTCTGACGAGCTGTCAAACACAAACCTCGTCCACGCCCTCGCGCAGCGCCGCGACCATCCGCCGCGCCTGCGCCGGGGTCGCGCAGTAAGGCGGGATCAGGACGATGACGTTGCCCACGGGGCGCGTGAGCACTCCGCGTTTGGCCATCGCCTCGCAGACCCGGATGCCCGCCCGCTCCGCCAATGCAAACGGCTCCCGCGTCTTCCAATTCCTGACCAATTCCACCCCCGCCATCAGCCCGACCTGCCGGATGTCGCCGACGTTAGGCAGGTCCCACAACGTTTGCAAGGCCCCGCCCAGGGCTTCCCGCAGACGCCGCCGCGCCCGCGCGCAGGCGGCCGACTCCAGCAGCCGCAGGCTGGCCAGCGCGGCCGCCGCGCCCAACTGGTTGGCGGTGAAACTGTGGCCGTGAAAAAAGGTTTTGAACTCGTCATACTCTCCCAGGAAAGCGCCGAAAACCGCCTTGCTCGTCAGCGTCGCGCCCATGGGCAGGTACCCGCCGGTCATCCCTTTGGCGACGGCCATCAGGTCCGGCGCCACACGTTCTTGTTGACATGCAAACATCGGTCCGGTCCGTCCGAAGCCCGTCATCACCTCGTCGGCAATGAGCAGCGCGCCGTGGCCGCGCGCGATGTCCGCGGCCCGGCGCAGCCAGCCCGCGGGCTGCGGGACCATGCCGGCGGCGCCCTGGATGAGCGGCTCGAAAACGAACGCCGCGTACGGATTGCCCTTCCTCTTTTGCGCCCGGAGCTTGCGCTCCACCAAGTCCGTGCATTCCCACTGGCATTGGCGGTATTGCCGGGCGTCGGCGCGCTCGGGCCGCGCCCGGTTGAACGGGCAACGGTAGCAATACGGCGCCATCACACTGTCGGTCTTGAAGAGCAATCCGTGGTACGCCCCGTGAAAAAGGCCGATGTGTCCAAGGCTGACCGCCCCAACGGTGTCGCCGTGATAGGCCGACTGCAAGGAAAGGAATTTCGGCCGCCGGCTGCGCCCGGTGCGGCGCGCGAATTCGTAGGCCATCTTGAGGGCCGCCTCCATCGCCGTCGAGCCGTCGTCGCCAAAGAACACGCGCCGCAGTTTTGGCCGGCGCGGCGAATCGGCCAGGCGGACCAGTTTCTCCGCCAGGAGCGAAGCCGGTTCGCTGGCCAGTCCGAGCGCGGAAGAATGCGCGATTTTTCCAAGCTGCCGTTTGATGGCCGCATTGATGACAGGGTGGCCGTGGCCGTGGAGGTTGGTCCAGATCGACGCATTGGCGTCCAGATATTCCTTGCCTTTCTCGTCCCTTAACACGGCGCCGCGCCCGGCGACGATGACAACCGGTTCCCGCTTCATCCAGTCGCGCATTTGCGTGAAAGGATGCCAGAGGTAATCCCGATCCAACTGCGCGAGAGAAGGCAAGTTCAGGGTTTGGAAGTGAGGTTGACAGCGCGCAAGGCCGCCAGCAAAAGGTCAATGTCCGCCCGGCTGTGGCCCGCCGACACTGTCAAGCGCAAACGGGCCTGGCCATGCGCCACCGTTGGAAACCGGATGGCCGGGACGTAAACGCCGCTCTTCCGCAGCGCGGCCGCCTTGTCCATCGCCTTGCCCTCCTCTCCAATGAGCAGGGGAATGATCGCGCTGCCCTTGGAGTCTATATGGCGTGAAATCTCCGTCACGTTGCTCCAGAGCCGATTGCGCCGTTCCTCGCCGGCGGCGCCGGCCACTATTTGCACACCCGCCGCCGCCGCAGCAGCAGCAGCCGGCACGGGGGCGGTCGAGAAAATGAAGGAGCGGGCGCGATTGATCAGACAGTCAATCAGAGGGACCGACCCGCAGATGTAGCCGCCGGCGGCGCCGAAGGCCTTGCCCAGCGTGCCCATTTGAATTTCAATCTTTTCGGCCACTTCCAGTTCCTCGGCCAGGCCCCGCCGCAATTTGCCATAGAGGCCGGTGGCGTGGGCTTCATCGACCATCAGCCAGGCGCCGAACTTGTCCTTCAATGCGGCCAGTTCGCGCAAGGGCGCCGGGTCGCCGTCCATGGAAAAGATGCTCTCCGTGACGATGAGCGTGCGCGGACGGCGGGCGCTGGGGGTCAGCGGCGGCGCGGCGTGGCGGCGATCGGCCCAGCGGAGGATTTTTTCCAGGTCATTCAAATTATTGTGCCCGAAGACGCGCAATTTCGCGCCCGACAGGCGGGCCGCATCGACGATGCAGGCATGGACCAGCTTATCGACCACGATGACGTCGTTGCTGTCCAGCAGCGCGCCAATCGCGCCAAAGGCGGCGGCGTAACCGGAGGAAAACGTCAGAGCCGCCTCGGTCCCCTTGAAGGAAGCCAGGGCCTCCTCCAGGCGGTGATGCGGCGCCAAGGAGCCGCAGATCAAGCGGGAGGCGCCAGAGCCGGCGCCGAATTGTTTGACCGCCGCGATGGCGGCTTCCTTAAGCAGGGGATCATTGGCCAGACCGAGGTAATCGTTGGAGGAAAAATTGAGCAGGGGCTGGCCGTCGATTTCGATGCGGGCGTTTTGCGGCGAATCGACACGGCGCAATTGCCTGTAAAGTCCTTGTTCCCGGACATCGTTTAATCGCGAAGACAACTCCTCATCAAACGCATTCATCCACCAGAGATGACATACTGGGGCGCAATTGGCGAGCAGGTTTCTGGCGGAGCGCAAACGGGGGATGTTGATCGGACGGTAATTGCGCCGAGCCGCTTTTCGGGGCTTGCCTGGCGCAGGACTTGCTTTACAGTGTCTAACTGATGAATATCTTTTTAGCGATCCTGGCGTACTGCGTGATGGCGGCCATTCTGGTGGCCGGCGTGGTGATGGCGGTGAAGGGAACATTCTGGCTCCTGATTCTGGGCCTGGTTTGTTTTGTCCTTGGCGTGACGAAAATCGCCATCCTGCATCATTAACCTTCCTCCCCACACTGGAGCCATGCCGCCACCTGTCCTCCTTCGCCGGCACGATGCGGGCCGGCTCGCGTTGTTGTTGACCGCGTCGCTGTTTCTTTCCGGCTGCATCTGCCATTCGCCCGGCCGGCATGAGACGAGGAAGGGGGACGAGATTGTGGTTGCCGGGCAGTTCTTTCACACCGGCACTCGCGTTGTGCTGTGGATGGACCCGGGCGGATACGACGCCTACCGCGTTCAACGCCGCTTTGGCCCCTACGAGGAATCGGACTATGAAACGTCGCGGCCGCATTTGGACTCGCCGCGGACGCCCAACCGCTACGACACGCGCGACCGGAACCTGACGCCGGAGGTGATCGAGCGGGTCCGGGGCGGCGGCTGGGACCTTCCCACCCTCCGGTCCAATGTCGATCAGTTTGTCCTGCACTTTGACGTTGCGGGCACGTCCCGCAGTTGCTTCAAAGTTCTGCAGGACATGCGCGACTTGAGCGTTCATTTCATGTGCGACCTTGACGGGACGATATACCAGACGCTCGACTTGAAGGAGCGGGCGCGGCATGCCACCATATCGAACAACCGCTCGGTGGGGATCGAGATCGCCAACATGGGCGCCTACGGGGAAGGGGAAAAAGACCCGCTGGCGGAATGGTACAAGAAGGAGCCGGATGGCCGCACGATCATCACCATTCCCGCGAGATATGGCCCCAGGCCGGAACGCACCTCCGACTTCACCGGGCGGCCCGCCCGCCGCGATTTGATCGCGGGCGAAGTCCAGGGACAGCAATTGCGTCAATACGATTTTACGCCGCAGCAATACAAGGCCCTGGCCAGGCTGACGGCCGCGCTCTGCACGGTGCTGCCCCAAATCAAATGCGATTACCCGCGCGAGGCGGACGGCACACTGATGACGCACAAGCTGCCGGCCGATGAGTTGAGGAACTACAAGGGAGTGATGGGCCATTACCACATCCAGACCAACAAGGTCGATCCCGGCCCGGCGCTGCAATGGGACTACATCGTCGGCGAGGCCCGCCGCCTGATGAAAGAGAAGCCGCAGCGCACAGTGGACGGGAAAGCCACCCTGTTCCGGCCGAAACTGATTGTTGACAATTGAGGCGGCCATTCAGCTTGCCTTTGGCGCGGCGGCCGGCGGGGCGGCCGGCTGGCCGGCGGGGCGCGGGGCGGCGCCTTTGCGGCGGGCCAGGGCCTGTTTGAGAATGTACTCAATCTGGCCGTTGACGCTGCGCAACTCGTCCTGCGCCCAGGCCTCCAGGCCGGCCCAGAGGGCCGGATCGATCCGCAAGAGAAAGGGTTTGCGTTCCGCCACGTGTCAATTATAAAGTGTGCCGGTGTTGACGACGGGGTGGACTTCCGAGTCGCCGCACAACACGACCATGAGGTTGCTGACCATGGCCGCCTTCCGCTCGTCGTCCAGTTGCACGACCTGGCGCGAGGCCAGGTCCTTCAACGCCAGATCGACCATGCCGACGGCGCCCTGGACAATTTTTTGGCGGGCGGCGATGACGGCTTCGGCCTGTTGGCGGCGAAGCATGGCCTGGGCGATTTCCGCGGCGTAGGAAAGATTGGTCAGGCGGGCTTCATCGACCGCGACGCCGGCCTTGGCCAGCCGCTGCTGCAATTCCTGGCGCAGAGCGCGCGAGACTTCGTCCACGTTGCCGCGCAGCGTCGGTTCGTTGTCCTCGCTGTCGTCGTAGTAATAGGCGCTGGCGAGGTGGCGCAAGGCGGTCTCGCTTTGGGTGTGGACGTAGCCGTCGTAATTATCGACATCGAAGACGGCTTGGGCGGTGTCTTCGACGCGCCAGACGACGACGGCGGCGATATCGATGGGGTTGCCGCGTTTGTCGTTGACCTTGAGTTTCTCGACGGTGAGGGTGCGGGCGCGCAATGAAACTTTGTGCTCGCGGGTATAGAAGGGGTTGCCCCAGTGAAATCCGCTCACGCGCACGGTGCCCTTGTATTTGCCAAAGAGGAGGAGCACGCGGGCTTCATTGGGCTGCAGGGTGAAAAACCCCAATAGCATGATCACGGCCCATAATTCGCCCAGCAGCGCAGCGACCAGCAGACTCCACTGGACGTGTGCGCCGGAGCGGCTGGCGCTGATGGCGCAATAGATCAACAGGGCGACGCAACCCAGCAACAAGGCGAGGTTGAGCGGCAGCATCAGCCAGCCGCTGGGAAGGGACTTTGGCTGCTCAAGACTCGCCGCGGATTTCTCTGTATTCATAAGACCTCTCTATTATTGGTTGATATTTATATGATATCATACTGAAATCATGGATGGACGCAAGGACTATTTTCGGTTTTTTTGCGTCCGGTTCGGCCGCGACTGGTTCACGTGGGCGCCGGCGAACAGACCGGCGGGTTGGGAGCGGGGATTTCGGAAGGAAATGGCGTTCATCATTCTCGTTGCGCAACGGCAGCACTGGGTCGCAAAGCGCATTTTCTTCTTGCCTTCAGGCCGCCGGTTAAATCTGCTTTGGGCCGTTTATGCGCCGGCTTTTCCGCCGCAAGTCGCTCGACCAACTCGTGGGCGAGACCGTCGAGCCGCAACACCAGCTTAAGCGAGTGCTTGGGCCGGTACATTTGACGTTATTCGGCGTGGGGGCGATTGTCGGCGCGGGGATTTTCTCCACGGTCGGCACCGCGGCAGCGGGAGGAGCGGACCACACGGGGGCCGGCCCGGCCATCATTGTCTCATTCCTGATCGTGGCGCCGATCTGCGCGCTGGCAGGGCTGTGCTACGCCGAATTCGCGTCGATGGCGCCCGTATCCGGGTCGGCTTACACGTATGCCTACGCGACGCTGGGCGAGTTGGCGGCGTGGATCATCGGCTGGGACCTGATTTTGGAATACGCGGTGGGCAACGTCGCGGTGGCAATTTCCTGGTCGGGGTATTTTCAGGCGTTGCTGCATTATCAGTTGCCCGGCTGGCTGGGAGTGGACTTTCGCTCCGCGTTGCAAGCGGCCGCCGCGGTAGGGGACGCCACCGCCCGACACGCGGATCTTTCCACCCTGGATGCGGGCGTGTTGCGTGCCGCCCAGGCCTGGCATGACGCGCCGCAATTGTTCGGTGTGCCGATTATCTTCAACCTGCCCGCCTTTGGCATCGTCATGCTGCTGACCTGGCTGCTGGCCCGCGGCATCAAAGAAAGCGCCTGGTTCAACTCAACGATGGTCGTCCTTAAACTGGTCGTCCTGTTGTTCTTCCTGATCATCGGCGCGTTTTACGTGAAACCGGCAAACTGGACGCCCTTCGCGCCGCACGGATTGAAAGGCATTGCCAGCGGCGCGGCGATCATCTTTTTCGCTTACATCGGATTTGACGCGGTCTCCACGGCGGCGGAAGAAACCCGCAACCCAAAACGCGACATGCCCATCGGCATCCTCGGCAGCCTAGGTATATGCACGATCATCTATGTCGCCGTCGCGGTGGTGCTGACCGGGATGCTGCCTTCGAGCAAACTCGACACGGCCGAGCCGCTGGTCACCGCGTTCACCGGCTTGCGCTTGGACTGGGTGGTTGTGATTATCTCAGTGGGGGCACTGCTGGCGACTTCGTCGGTGCTGCTGGTCTTTCAGTTGGGCCAGACGCGCATTTTTTTCAGCATGGCGCGGGATGGATTGCTGCCGCCCTGGGCCTGCGCCGTGCATCCCAAATATCGAACACCGCACCTGACGACACTCCTGACGGGCATCCTGGTGGCGGCGTTTGCCGGGGTGATGAACATCGATGAGGTGGTGGACCTTTGCAACATTGGCACGGCATTCGCCTTCATCATCGTCGCTGTGGGCATTCTCATTCTGCGCAAGACGGAGCCGGACCGTCCGCGCGGTTTCAAGACGCCGTGGGTGCCTTGGGTGCCGATCATCTCGATCATCACTTGTGGCTGGCTGATGGCGGCACTGCCGCGCGTTTCGTGGTTGCGGTTCGGCATTTGGCTCGTGGTGGGCCTCGCGCTCTACTTCTGCTATGGTCGTTGGCGGAGCAAATTGAGGGATTGAAATTGTCAACTGGAAGAAAAATGACTGTCGTGGAAGAAAAATGACTTGCCGGGACTGCCCAAAGGGGATAAAAGCAAAGAAACGCCGGCGTATCGATTGCGCCAAGATACTATCGTGAGCCTGAAATGGATAGCGCGGAGACGGCACAGGGTCACTTGGACCTGCGTTTCCAACCTGCCAGATGAAGAATAACATTGAATTTGTGTCAATAGTGAGGACACCGGCATCCCCCACCGGCACCGGCACCCGGCATGACACAGTGATTTGGCTCGGTCGCTCAAGGTCCCTCCAAGGGCGCCTGAAGGCAACAGAGGTTCAAAGAGAACAAGAAAACACATAAACAACTCAAAAGAACGAAGTTATGAAGCTACAGGACATCAAAAACAGCAAGTTGGCCGTGGTTGGGGCAGCCGCCCTTTTTGCGGCCTGCGCGACAACCATACAAGCGGGCGACGCTTCGCCCGGTTTCTATATGAGCACCGACGCCGGCCTCAACATGATAACGGGTATTCGGGGCGAACACAGCGAGGTCAGGCTCGATCCCGGCATGCGCTGGGGTCTGGAGGCGGGATACCGATTCAAGCTGGCGGATCAGTTGACTCTGGGAGTGGAGGCGGAATCAGGGGCCATGTGGAACTCCCTGAGTTCGATCAAGAACGGCGGCGCGGAAACTGAGCTTGGAGGAAATACCTACCAAATCCCAATCCTCGCCAATGTGATAGTGAATTACCAACTCGGCAAGTGGACTCCTTATGTTGGGTTGGGAGGGGGCTTGGACTATATCTCTGTGAACCTCTGGTCAAGAGACGGACAATCTCACCCCGGGGCTGGCAGCGATTTTGGCCCCGCCATGCAGGGCCAGGCCGGGGTGCGTTACCAACTGAGCGAGAAGACGGAATTGGGGCTGGGCTACAAGTACTTGACGGCTTTTTCCGAAAAACTGGGCAACGATGGCAGGTTGAGCGAAGTGAATAACCACACGGTCGATCTCTCCTTCACGTACCACTTCTAGTCGCAGGCAGGACTAAGGCTGCGGGCCTTTTCCCCCATCGGCGCCCGGTTCCTCCGGCGCCGGTTGGGGCTGCGGCCGCCTCTGTTTCGGGCAGTGCCGATACAGGGGCGGCATGCCAAACCATGCGGGCGTCAATGCTGGTGTTAGTCATCTTTCTGCTTCCATGTTTCCCCTCTTCGGCTTTCTCTCTCTACGGGCAACCCGGTCGGATTTCAGTATAATCCCCCTGTTGCGTAACCCGCAAACAAGCCGAGATTAGAGGATGTATATGAAAACGCACTAGAGCAACGCGTGGTTAATTCTCATTGTGTTAGTCGCAGTCCGCGTCGAGGGCGCGCCGCCTGTGGCCAACAGCTCAGCAGCAACAGCGCAGACGACTCCTAAAGCCTTCATTCCTGCCTCGGCCGGTGGGACAATGAATCTTGGTTCCGTTGGGGGGCAGATGTCTGCCGGAGGTATTGGAGGCACGCTCAGTCCTGGCGATTTTCCCGGACCGCTCATGCCACGGTTCACGTTTGAAAATGGCATTCCGGGTGGAAGCCTTTATTTCAACCCCAACTGGGTTTTTCAGAATTTGGCCCTCATTGGCGCGCCCGGAGGAACAACGAACGGCGGTGGAGTGGGAGGAGTCAAGAGCAGCGTCATTGTCGCAGGCGGCGCCAACAATCCGCCGGGAGGAACGTTGAGTGGCAGTGGAGTAGGAGGAGTTAAAAGCACGGTCATTGTGGCAGGCGGCGCCGATGCCGCGCCCGGAGGAACATTGAATGGAAGTGGAGTGGGAGGAGCGATGAGCAGCGTCATTGTGGCCGGAGGCACTACAACGGGAGGACCATTGAACGGCGGGACGGTCGCACGGACGACAAGTTCCGTTATTGTCACGGGAGGTTCTACCAATTGAGTGAGCCAAAAGGAATCAAGCCATACTTTCGCCCAATTTCAGCGGGTTCCATATTATCGCGGGTTCACTGGCTGGCAACCTAAAATCAGGTGCTTCCTCGCAAACTGGCCGACGAAGCCATCCTACGGCGGGTCAGAGCGTGTGATAAGATTCGCCCGGTCGGGGGACCGGGCCTACAGGAGTGCGGATTTCCGAGCGTTTCCCGCCGGCGTCTCCAAGGAATTATAAAACACGCTCTCAGAGGATGTTGGCGGCCAGTTCGGCGAGCTCGGAGCGCTCGCCCTTTTGCAGCTCGATGTGGGCGGCGATGGCCTGGTCGCGGAATTTGCTGATGATGTAGTTGAACCCGTTGGAGGAGGAATCGACGTACGGGTTGTCGATCTGGTAGGGGTCTCCAGTAAAGATGATTTTTGTGCCCTGGCCGACGCGCGTAATAATCGTCTTGACTTCGAGGGGCGTCAGGTTCTGCGCCTCGTCGATCACCATGAATTGATGGGCGATGCTGCGGCCGCGGATGTAACTGAGGGCCTCGACCACGATCGTGCCCGAGCGCATGAGGTCGGTGCTGCGGCGGTGGTCCGAACCCATGTTCAGATCGCTCAGCAGTTCCAGGGCGTCGTGGATGGGCTGCATCCACGGGTTGAGCTTCTCCTCCAGCGAGCCGGGCAGGAAGCCCAATTCGCGGCCCATGGAGACGGTGGGGCGGGCGACGACGAGGCGGCGGAATTCGCGGTCCAGGACGGTGCGTTTGAGGCCGGCGGCCATCGCCATCAATGTTTTTCCGGTGCCGGCCTTGCCCATCAAGGTGACCAGTTTGACGCGGTCGTCGAGCAAGGCATCGAAGGCGAATTGCTGTTCGCGGTTGCGGGGCTTGATGCCCCAAACCCCTTCCCGGCAATCCAGAATGGGGACCACCTTGGTCCCGCTCACATCGACCTTGGTCAGCGCGGTGCGCTTGGGATTGGTCTCCTCGGTCAGCGTGCAGTATTCGTTGGGGAAATACTTGCCCTTGCCGTTGAGTTCCAGTTCGCCCTCGACGCGGAAGCGGGACATTTCTTCGGCGGGGACCGTGATCTCGATCATGCCGGTGTAAAGCTCCGTCAACAGCACGCGGTCGGTTTCGTAATCCTCGGCCGGCAGGCCCACGGTGTCGGCCTTGATGCGCAGGTTGATGTCTTTGGTGACGAGGATGGTGGGCACCTTCGGCTCGGCGTTGTGGACGGCCAGGGAGAGGCTGACGATGCGGCTGTCCACGGTGTTGGCGCCGAAGGGGCCGCCGCCCTCCCCGTTGCGGTCGTGAAAGATGATGCGCACGGTGCCCCCGTTTTCGAGCTTGACGCCCTTGTTGAGGTGACCCTTTGCGCGGAGGGCGTCGAGGGCGCGGGAAACGGTGCGGGCGTTTTGGCCCAACTCGGTGGACTCGCGTTTGAAGCGATCTATTTCCTCGAGCACCTCGATGGGGATCAGGACAGTATTGCCCTTGAAAGCCAGCAGAGAATTGGGGTCGTGCAGCAGAACATTGGTATCAAGGATGTAGTTTTTCACGGTCGATGGCGGCCCTTTTCAATTTGGACATTCGCGCCTGCCATTCATTCAAGCAAGTATGAATGGGCGGCAATTGATAATGGCCGGAGTAGAGCAACGTGGCGAGCATGCCCCAGAGGTCGAAATCCACAAAATGAGGTTCGGCGCGCAGCAGGAACGGGCGCTCGGAGAGCATGCACTCAAAGGGCACGAGGTTCCGCGCCAACTCGCCCAGCAACTGGGTTTCCTGCGTGCGCCAAAGCTCCAGGCAGCCACGGCCGAATTTCCGCTCCTTGAAGCGCAGGAAGGCCAGGCGCTCGGCCTTGGGCACGTGCTCCTCCCAGTGAATGTCGTTGAGCCTGAAGCAAGGCCCTTCGATCTGCTCTTCAATAAAGCGCCACACAATCCGATCCAGCCCCCGCAATTCCTTGGGGAACAGGTCCAACTGGAACTTGCCGTCGATATACTTGGCAATGACTTGCGAATCGTCGTCGGTCTCGAACACCACCGTGCGGCCATCCCGTATGATGGGCACGCCATAATAGCGGCGGCGCGTCAGGCGCCAGACCAAAGCGCGGTCTTGGTTGTGGATATTGGTGGTTTTGAAGCGCGCGCCCGAATACTCCAAAATGCGCCGCTGCACCAGGCAGAACGGACTCCAGGGGAATTGGATCAATTCAATCATGTTGCTGGCTGATCTCTCTGACGGATGTTATTGCCCCGTTCCGTCTCTGGCAAGGGCAAAGAAACAGAACATCCGGCGCTCCGCCAGTGCGCGGCGGGCTTCCAAATTCGCTCTCATTTTTCTTGAAATCCCACCGCCGTTCTGTCATTTTGGTGCCGTCCTATGAATTCGCCGCAGGCCAAATCAGCAGGGAAACTGGACGAGAAGCAACGACAGGCTCTAATCAGCCTGCTGGCCGACGACGATGCCAAGGTCTATCGGACTGTCCGGGAAAGGATTATTTCCTACGGGCCGGCCTGCAGTGAATGGTTGCGCGAACATACCTTGAGCAACGATCCGGTTCTGCGCCGGCGCGCCAATGAAATCGTTTATCACTTTGCCCGGCAGGGCGCCGACACGCAGTTTCTGGCTTTTTGCCTCAACCAAGGGGAGGATTTCGACCTGGAACACGGGGTCCTGCTGCTCTCGCGCACTCATTACCCGGGCATCAACATCGAGGCCTATTCCGCCTTGCTGGATGATATTGCGCGGGATTTGCGGCAGCGCCTGGATTTGAACGGGCCGGCCGACCTGATCCTGCGCGTGGTCAACGATTATCTTTTCCGCCAGTTGAAATTCACGGGCGACGAGCACAATTTCTACGATCCGGAGAACAGCTATTTCAACCGCGTCATGGATCGGCGCGTCGGCAATCCCATCAGTTTGAGCATTCTTTATTTGTTGCTGGCGCGCCGGCTGCGCCTGCCGGTGGCGGGCATTGCTTTGCCCGGCCATTTTCTGGTCCGCTACCAAAGCAGCCGGGCGGAGCTTTACGTGGATGCTTTTCACGGGGGGCGGTTGCTGACAAAGGCCGACTGTGTCAAACACGTCGTCCAACTGCGGCAGCGTTTTGAGGAGAGCTGCCTGGCCCCGGTCAGCCCGCGGCGCATCCTGCTGCGGATTTGCGCCAACCTCCATCAAATCTACACGCAGCAAAAGGCCCCCGTCCAAGCCGAACGCTTGCAGCGCTACCTGGTGGCCCTGGCCAAATAACAGGCGGCCCAGCCTTCCCGGATCGCTTGCGGCGTCATCCCTTGCGCCCGCAATGTTCGCAGGCTCGCGGCGGCGGCCCGCTTGGCCAGGCGCCGGCCCGATTCGTCCGTGACCAGCGGGCAATGATAAAATGCCGGCGCCGCATACCCAAGGGCGCGATAGAGTAACAACTGCCGCGCCGTCGAGAGCAGCAAATCCTCCCCCCGCACGACCTCCGTTATCCGCATGGCCGCGTCATCCAGAACAACGGCCAATTGGTACGACGGCACATCGTCGTGGCGCCACACGACAAAATCCCCAAAGTCCCGGCCTGCCACATAGCGCTGTTTTCCGCAACGGCCATCCTCAAACTCGATCACCTCGCCGTGCGGCACGCGCAGCCGCCAGTTTGGGGCACGAACGCCGGCCGGCTTCGGGGCCCGCCCCGCCTCGGGCCGGCAGGTGCCGGGATAGATCGGCTCCTCCTCACCGGCGTGGGGCGCTTGCAGGGCGCTCCGCACGTCCTGGCGGGAGCAATGGCAGGGATACACCCATCCCTTGGCGCGCAACGCTTCAAATCCGGCCCGATGAAATTCGTGCCGCTGGCTTTGGGCGTAGGGCGCAAACGGCCCGCCGCAATCGGGGCCTTCCTCCCACCGGAATCCAAACCATCGCAAATCCTCCAACATCGCCTCCACGAATTCCGTGCGTGAGCGCGCGGGATCAAGGTCTTCATTGCGCAGCACCAGCGTTCCGCCCGCCGCCGCCGCCCGTTCCTGCGCCGTCCAGAATGTGCGCGCGTGCCCGATATGCAGGTAGCCCGTTGGCGACGGGGCAAGTCTGCCGCGGTAGTTGGTGGCCATTTATCGCTGGATGCGCGCCGAGCCGCCTTGCATGACGTGCAGCACCTCGTCCCGCGACACTTGCGAGGTGTCGCCGCGGGTGCTTTGCAGCAAGGCCCCGTGCGCCGCGCCAAAATTCACAATCGCCTCCGGCTCCATCCCTTTGCAGAAGCCGTAGGCAATCCCGCTCGAAAAGCCGTCTCCGCCCCCGACCCGGTCCTCGATCTCCAGGTCGCGGAATGGCCGCGCCTGGTAAAACAGTCCCTCGTGCCAGAGGATGCCGCCCCAATGGTTGATCAAGCCGCTCTTGACCTCGCGCAAGGTCGTGCAGACGGCGCGGATATCCGGGTAGGTTTCGACCACGCGCAGCACCATGCGTTTGTAGGCCTCGACCGGCAACTTGGCCAGGTCGGGCGCGGCGCCCTCGACCTCAAAGCCGAGTGCTTTTTGGAAATCCTCCTCGTTGCCGATGAGCACCTGCACGTGCGGCATGATCTCGCGGGTGACGGCGATGGCCTTCTGGCTGCTCCACAATTTGCCGCGGTAATTCAAGTCGTAACTGGTGACCGTCCCCGCCGCGCGCGCCGCCTGCAACGCCGCCTTGGTCACCGCCGCGCTGCTGTCCGACAACGCCGCCAGTATCCCCCCGGTGTGCAGCCAGACCGCTCCCTGCTCGTTGAAAACCTTCCCCCAGTCTATTTCCTCCGGCTTCATTTCGCTGATGCACGAGTGCCCGCGGTCATAGAGCGTCACGCTGGGCCGCACGCCGGTGCCGACTTCGGTGAAATTCAACCCTACCCGCCCCTTGCGGCCAATGCCGTCGAACGGTTCCATCAGCACGTTGGAGACATCCATCCCGGCGGCGCGGGCGTGATTGAGGATGATGCGCGCCACGGCGTTATCGGGCAATTTGCTGATGAAGCCCGCCCTCAATCCCAGCCGGGCGCAGGCATACGCGACGTTATATTCGCCGCCGCCCACATCGACTTCCAGGACCTTGGCAAACTCGATGCGGCCATGTCCGGGCGGCGCCAGGCGCACCATGCATTCGCCCAGCGCCAGGACGTCAAACTTGCATTTGGAAGAATCGCGTAATTGCAGAGCCATGATTTCTTGCCCGCATTTTATGTCCCCCCGCGGATTTGACAATCAAATGTGAGTATCCGCGAAGCATTCTCCAGTTGTGGGGAGCGCGACAGTCCTGGTCGCATCCGTTGCCGTCCCGACAACGGAAACTATGCCCTCAGATTGAAACGGCGGTTGGGGTTGGGTTGAGAGCCGAACGCATTTTCAACTTGCAATAAACGAACCGGCCTTTGTACAACAAAGATGGAAGCTTGGTTCTGCCAGGACGAGAGAATGAAATTTAGCCTTCCACCGAAACTTGAGGCGGTACGCCATACCCTCGCACGCAGTCATAATCGGCGCGTCATGCTTCTGCTGCTGCTATTGACTGCTTTCCTTTTGGAGGGTATGCGGGTTTCTCGACATTATCACGTGGGCTTTTTCGCTGTGTGTGTGGGAGGTGTCCTAATGGAAATCTTGGGGATTATCTATATCGTTCGCCTAAGCAAGAACCAGAGTGTCGCCTTGGGTTTTGTCTGTCCGCTCTGTGGAGGCGCCCTGTATGATGGCGCATCCAACCGTCTTGGTTTTCGAGGCGAGTGTCCCCGTTGCAAGCAGTTTATAATTGAGAAACTGAACGAAAAACTCGCTTAAAATCTGCGGCGGCCGATAAGATTCTGGATCATTTCCTGCACCACACCCAGACCTTTGCCCGAGAAGAGGATAAAAATAGGAAGAGCAAATCCAAGCCCGATGAACCTGGCTGCGCCAAGGTCTTCGTTCAGCCGAGACCTTCGACCGCAGAACCGGTGAGCTGAATGGCTCGGTTTCCGGCTCACTTCATTTTACTTGTCAACTGACCGATTATGGAAAACGCTCGATTTTCGCGGCGAATCGGCCATATTGATTGCGCGGACGTTGCATAAAAAAAACGACGAGTTGCGATATGTGGGAAGAAGACCCAAGATGCCAGCAAGCAATTTACCAGCTTTTGGTTTGGACCGTAGTCGTTGGCGTGGTCGGCGGTTTCATTTTTTCGCTCTGGTCGGGTGACTGGCAGCCGTATCGAGTTCTTCTTGAGTTCTTGGGTGTAATCCTGGCGGCGCTTTGCATCTACGCCGCAGGCATCTGGACAGTCGGACATTTGGCCCGGAAGTTTTGGAACGCCCTTAAGAGGTTGGGGCACAAGCATGACAACACCTAACGTTTGTTGGAGCACTGAGTCCGCCTTGGTTTCACCCCGGGGCCGCCTGTGGCGCGTCGTTGAGCGTCAACGTCGAGCAAAACCGCAAATGAAAGTTCCAAAATGCAGATGGGTCGGACGGGCGCCGCTCGAAGGAATGGATTTTTGTGTTTCATATACGAACCATCGGTTGTATATATAAGGGATGCAAGCACCGCCATTCCATGGCACGACAGAGGCGCAGAATCACATCCGCGAGTGGTCGCGTCCGCGACCCGGAATGCAGACATCATTGTTCCTTGCGTATGGTTTTGAGGAGCACGACAAAGAGGGTCACCTTACTGCGCGGTTCGAGGGAGAGCACATCATGGTTGGGTATCACGATATTAGCACCGTGGACCAATGGCCCCAGTTCGTCCTTGGTGGGTCCGGCATTTCGATCCACCCGGACGACCTGGAGCGTTTGCGCGGCAAGACTCTGACTCTTCGGAAGCTGAACCTCAGTCGTGATTCGTCGCCCCACGTATTCCCTAAGATTCTCGTCCCGGCCTAACAAGCGCCCTTCAGGCAACAGCGGGATCGCGCTTTTGTCTGCCGCCAAATGTCTTTGCTCCGCTGTGCCTGAGTGCGAATTCTTACGAAATCGAAGCGGCATTATGTTGTGCCAGCAAAAGTGAAGTGACGAATAGGGGTCTTCGCCGCCGCTTGCGGTTGAATTTGAGTTTTCGCCCAATCCGGTTTATGTAGGGGCCATGCCGGTCGAGTTTAAAGACTATTACAGAACCCTGGGCGTCGAGCGCACGGCCAGCCACGATGACATCCGCAAGGCCTTTCGCAAATTGGCCCGCCAATACCATCCCGACGTCGCCAAGGACAAAAAGCGCGCCGAGGAAAAATTCAAGGATATCAACGAGGCCTACGAAGTCCTCGGCGACGCGGACAAGCGCAAGAAATACGACGAATTGGGCGCTGCTTGGAAGGACGGCGGTTATCGCTCCCCTCCGGGCGGCGGGGCGGACGGCGGGCGCTGCTACACTTTTCGGG
>Ga0187860_1002010_pt1 | contig 17369 bp, 16 predicted proteins | sample June2016WEW_10_4_FD_132981 | JGI IMG/M metagenome (GOLD analysis project Ga0187860, IMG submission 132981) | Peatland microbial communities from SPRUCE experiment site at the Marcell Experimental Forest, Minnesota, USA - June2016WEW_10_40 | ecosystem: Environmental > Terrestrial > Soil >... | reverse complement strand
TCTCAACCATCATGCCGGGTCATCCCGTCCAGCTGTTCGAAGGCGCCGAGGATGCGCCGGCCGGGGAAAAGGTCTGATTGGAGCCGCGCCGCCGCGACACGCGCTCTGACCGGCTAAGCTCCGTAGGCTCGGCGACCGGCCGGGCGCTGGTCATCGAGCCGGTGTTGCGACGCGCCGCTGGGCGCGCCGCTGCCGCCGACCGCACGCCAACGGCAAAGCTCGACGAGGCGGTAGGGCTTGCCCGCGCCATCGATCTCGATGTCGCGCAGGCCGGCATCGTCATGCTCCGCGCGCTACATCCCGCGACGCTTTTGGGCAAAGGCAAGGTCGAGGAGACTGCCGGCCTGGTGCGAACGCTCGAGGTCGGCATCGTCGTGATGGACTGCGCGCTGTCGCCGGTGCAGCAGCGCAATCTGGAAAAGGCCTGGAACGTCAAGGTGCTCGACCGCACCAGCCTGATCCTGGAAATTTTCGGCCGCCGCGCGCGCACCCGCGAAGGCGCGCTGCAGGTCGAGCACGCGCACCTGACCTACCAGAAAGGCCGGCTGGTGCGCTCCTGGACCCATCTCGAGCGCCAGCGCGGCGGTTTCGGCTTCCTCGGCGGGCCCGGCGAGACCCAGCTCGAAGCCGACCGGCGCCTGATCGAGGAGCGACTCGCCAAGATCGAGACCGAGCTTGCCAAGGTCAAGCGTACCCGCGAGCTGCATCGCGAGAGCCGGCGCCGCGTGCCTTATCCGATCGTGGCGCTGGTCGGCTACACCAATGCCGGCAAGTCGACGCTGTTCAACCGCATGACGCAGGCGAGCGTAGTCTCCGCCGACATGCTGTTCTCGACGCTCGATCCGACGCTGCGCGCCGTCGATCTGCCGCATGGGGCGCGGGTGATCCTGTCCGATACGGTCGGCTTCATTTCCGACCTGCCGACGATGCTGATCGCCGCGTTCCGCGCCACGCTGGAAGAGGTGATCGAGGCCGACGTGATCCTGCACGTGCGCGATGTCTCGCACGAAGACGCCGAAGCGCAGTCGCAGGACGTGGAGAACGTCTTGCGTCAGCTTGGCATCGACCAGCATGACGGGTCCCAGCACAAACGGGTGCTGATCGAAGTGTGGAACAAGCTCGATCGGCTCGATGCCGACGAACGGGCGCGATTGCGAAACCTCGCCGAACGGCGTCCGGCGGACGAACGGCCGGTGCTGGTTTCGGCCTTGACCGGGGAGGGGCTCGCGGCGCTGTCCGCCGCCATCGAGAGCCGGCTCGCCGCCGGCCGTGTCCTCATCGAGCTTGTGCTCGATAACACCGACGGCGCCGGCGTCAGCTGGCTGCATCGCCACACCGAAGTGATCCACAAGGCGGCGGACGAGAAGACCGGCCGGATCGCCATGACCGTGCGGGTCGAGCCGGAAAAGGCGAGGGCGGTAAGGGAGAAGTTTGCGGCCGCCGCGCGAAGCAACTTGTGAACCGTTCCGTCACTGAGGTGCGAGTGAAGCGAGCCAACCCAAGTCGGTTGTTGCCGACTTGGGAAGTTGAAAACCCGAAATCAGGTACACCCGATTTCGATCGGGGCGATGGCCCGGTTCCTTGGCCACATCCTTCGAGGGCCGCTTCGGGCCACCTCTGGATGATGGGTCGAGGTCAGAGGACCGCTACTCGTTCGCCTTGGCCTCGTCCCACAGCGCGTCCATTTCGGCGAGCGTGGCATCCTGCGGCGCTTTTCCGCGCGCGGCGAGCGCGCGCTCTATTGCCGCAAAACGGCGCTGGAATTTCTGGTTAGTCTGCCGCAACAGCGCTTCCGGGTCGGCGCGCAGATGGCGCGCCAGATTGACGGCGGCAAAGAGCAGGTCGCCGACTTCGGCCGCAGCTGCCACTTGATTACCATCAAGCGCTTCTTCGATCTCATCGGCCTCTTCGCGGATCTTGCGGAGCACGGCGCGCGGATCGTTCCAGTCGAAGCCGACTTTGCCGGCCTTGGCTTGAAGCTTAAGCGCGCGGGTCAGGGCAGGGAGCGCCACCGGCACGCCGGCCAGCGCGCCTTGCTCGCGCCAACTGCCGCGCGCCGCCTTTTCCTCCGCCTTGATCCGTTCCCACAGGCCTTCGACGGCCCGCGGGCTGTCCGAGTGTTCGTCGCCAAAGACGTGCGGATGGCGGCGAATGAGCTTATCGGTGATGGCCTCGACGACATCGCCGAAATCAAAGGCGCCCTGTTCCTCGGCCATGCGGGCGTGGAACACGACCTGCAGCAGCAGATCGCCCAATTCCTCCCTGAGATCGGCGAGGTCGTTGCGGGCGATGGCGTCGGCGACCTCATACGCCTCTTCCAGCGTATAGGGCGCGATGGTCGCAAAGTTCTGCGCCAAATCCCAGGGACAGCCGCTCTGCGGCGTCCGCAGTGCCGCCATGATGTCGAGGAGCCGGCCGATATCGCGCGAAGGGGTCATAGGGGAATCCCGCGTATTGCTTGCGGGAACCCCTACCAGACCCCGTCATTGCCGGCCAACCGGTCCAGCCGAAGCGGCCGGCTTGCGGCGCGTGTCGAGGGCTCGGACTTTGTTGTTCACGGCATCACCTTCGGGCTATGACGGGATGACAAACCGGCGCGGCCGCTCAGCCGAAGCGGCGGGGCGGGCTTGGTAAGCAACGCCGCCATGACGACTTTGGTTCCGTGCCTCGGCAAGGCGAGGGCTCTACCAGTGCCCGCTTCCGCTTACATCCAGTCGGTCGCTTTCTTCGTTTTGGCGGCTGTGGCCCTGTTTGCCGCGGCCGGTACAGTCGCGATCGTCACCTACTGGGTTTATCTCGCGATATTTGCCGCCGTGTTCCTGGCATCGTTCCGGTGGCTCGATCCCGATCTGGCGCGCGAGCGAATGCGCCCAGGCGGAAAGAAGCCCCCGCCGGCGCTGCGGCTGTTTTCCGGGGTCCTGTTCGTGCATTGGGTGATTGCCGGTCTTGACCACGGCCGCTTCCATTGGAGCGACAGTGTGCCGATCTGGCTGCAATGGACGGCGCTGATTGCAGTCGCGGCCGGCTACGCCTTCTGCTTCTGGGCCATGCGCGTGAACCGCTTCTTCTCGTCGATCGTGCGCATCCAAAACGATCGCGGGCAGGTTGTCATCACCACCGGCCCTTACGTCTTCATCCGTCACCCGGGCTATCTCGCCGGCATCGTCATCGTGGTGGCGAGTGGTCCGGCGCTCGACTCGTGGATCGCCGCGGCCATGCTCGTGGTCTCCACTGTGCCGTTTCTGCTGCATCGCGCCGCGACGGAGGACCGTGTGCTGCTTGCCGAATTGCCCGGCTATCGCGACTACGCGGAGCGGGTGCGCTGGCGGCTGCTGCCGGGAATTTGGTGAAGGGCGGCAGAGCCCGCGCGGCGGCGCCTTCATGCGACATCTGAACCGTCCATTCGCATAAGACATATTATGGAATATTCTGAGGCGATGTTTCACTTGACTTACCCCGTACTAGGGGTAGCCTGTGAACGCGCCCGTAAATGTTGGGCGCCCAGCCGCTCAAATATGGCGGCTTGTGTCGGGCTATCCGCCCGGCAAACGGGAAAGCCGTGGGTTTATGATTCTCGCTCCGCAGGCGGTGATTGACGATACGGGAAGTGAGCCGCAAAGCCCCATTTTTATCCTCGCTGGTTTTGTTACGTCAGCGGAGCGATGGGCTGCGTTTTCTGGCGAATGGCAAGCCGCCTTGGATGAGCCTCCGGGCCTTGAATACTTCAAGATGAGCCAAGCCGCCCGGCTCCAAGAACAGTTTGACCGCAAAAAGGGATGGAATGAGGCGAAGCGAGACGATCGACTGATTACGCTGGCGCGAATAATTAGAAAATACGCTGAGGTCCGTGTTCATGCGTCGGTGCAAAATGACGCCTTTGAAAAATACATAAAATCCATTCCCGTGCCTGAGAGGAAGTTGGGTGTTGATAGCCCTTACATCCTCGTCTTTATGCAAATCATATTGGCTATGGCGACCACTAGCAGCCTGTTGGGCGATGTTGCCCCCTGCGATTTTATTTTCGACGAACAGAGCGCGTTCGGCCAAGAAGCTCTAGCGTGGTGGCCGGAATTTAAAAGAACGCTTGATGCGGTCTCAAAATCGGATTTACCGCGTCAAGTGGGATCGCCGCCAATATTCCGCGACGATAAGCAGTTTTTGCCCCTTCAAGCGGCGGACTTGTATGCGTGGCAATTGCGAAACAATCACATTCAAAATCGCCTGCTATTGGTCCCGGCAAGTCGAGTGCTGCGTCAATTCGACGATATGCCGATGATTGGCCGCAACTACGGCGAAAAGGAACTGAAAGCACTGCGGACCGTGCTGTTGCGTGGCAGCGAAGCCTTTGCCGCCAACAATCCAAGTATTCCGCTGGTCCATGCTGGAAAGACGAAGGGTGAGCGCAGACGAATAAGGAAGAAAACTAAGGGCGCTTTGGCGCGCGCGGTTTGGACGAGGATACCACGCTCTTGAAAGCGCGATCAGCACCCTCTTTCGTTTCATCAGCTTCGGCTTTGCGCGCGGCTTCGAGGAAGCGTTTGTATTGCGCTGGATCGTCGGGCTTAGAGTTTACGCCGCTTTTCGTAGCTTTGATTGCATTCATGACAAAGCCAAATCTCCTCGGTCCATTGATTCCCCTGGTTCCCCAAAAGAGACCCTTGCATCATCAAGCGCATAGCACGCTCGCCACAATAAGGACAGGCGTCTCCCGGTTGCTTCGCCAATGCAGCCTCAAGAGCGGTAACGCGTTCCTCCAACGTAGCTATCCGCTTTCCGAGAGCAAAGACGCGGGAAAGCGCGTTCTTGGCCGTTGCCAGCAACTTCCAGCCAGAATGAATCTCGACAGGTGTTGTCATGTCTGACCAAGACGATTTTGCATTCGCCCACGCTGAGAAGGGAATGACGCGATTCCCGCCAAATGTGGAGCAAATCACGGTCGAACGCGAGTCCGTTCGAACTTGGCTTGTTACTCGCCGCAACGATACAATATTGCGTTTCCCGCTTACTGAGGCCGATTGCTGTCACTTAGCCAAGTTGCTGACGGGAGGACGTAGCTAGATGGTCGATTGCCGCTATTTTCGGAACGGTAGTTCTAGCTGGTACGGCGGCTCCGGCTCACGCTTGCGTATGAGTTGTTTGGTACGTCAGCCGCTTGCCGGGCGCACCTTTCAGAGCCAATCGCTCGCGCTTTACGTCATCAATGCCAAGCTTGGCGCGGGTGTTCATGCGGAAGTCAAATTCGGCCAAATAGCGGTCGAAATGCTTGGCGTCGATGTGCTGGTAAACGCCAATGATGCCGCGTTTGAAGATCGAGAAAAACCCCTCCAGCGTATTGGTGTGCACGTCATCGCGCGCCCATTCGTACTTGGAATGGTCAACCGCGCCGTGGCTGGCTGCGCCGGTAAACTTGAACACCGGGGCGCTATCCGTCACCAACCGGCTTTGCGTGTCGAATTGCGAATAGAAAAGGCCACCGATACCGCGATGGTCGATGACCATAGAGCGGATAGGGCCGCCGCGTTCAACGAGGCTCAGAACCTTTACGTTGCTCTTGCGACCTCCGGGCCGACTACGGGTCTTGGGCGACTTACCCATTTCCATGTCGTCCGCTTCAACCGTCTTGCCCGGTCCGCCAATCGGGCCGCTCTTGTCGGGCGTCATCATTTCGCGAATGCGGTGGCCAAGGTGCCAAGCGGTTTTCATGCCGCAGCCGAGCATCCGTTGAAGCTGGCGGGTCGAAATGCCTTTCTTCGACGCGCAAAGCAGGTGGATGGCCTGCAGCCACATTTTCAGGGGAAGGTGGCTATCCTCGAAAATCGTACCCTTGCGCACGGTAAAGGCGGGGCCACGGCAGGCGTAGCACTTGCGCAGCCCGACCTGCACGACGCCTTCGGGGTTCTTCTTGCTGGCCTTGGAGCGCACGCCTTGCAGCCGCCCAATCTTATCGCCGAATGCTCCGCAATGCGGGCAAACCGGGCCAGTCGGCCAAATCTGCGCTTCGACGTACTCGAAAGCGGCTTCTTCGCTGAAAAACCGAGGATCGGAAAGGACGGGCTTGGCCATGGCAATCTCCATTGATCGCAAGCCTATACCTAGCCGCTGGGTAAGTCAAGTGAAACATCGCCTATTCTGAGCTTCCACTGTATGGCTTGGATTGCTGTGCGTTTAAGAACTCGCGGCAGACCGCTGAAAAAGACGCCGCTATTCGCCGCGCGCGATGGGTCAATCGGCGATCGAAAATGTCATCCCGTCGTAGGCCGGCTCGACGTGCGGCGGCACCGCCTTGCGCACGGCCTCGTAATCGAGATCGGCGTGCAGGTTGGTGAGGATCGCGCGCCGCGGCTTGAGGCGCTCGATCCAGGCGAGCGCGTCGTCGAGCGAGAAATGGCTTGGATGCGGCCGGTAGCGCAGCGCGTCCACGATCCAGACCTCGAGACCGGCCAAGGCGGCCACGCTCGCGGAAGGCATGCCGCTCAGGTCGCAGGAATAGGCGAGCTTGCCAAAGCGAAAGCCGAGCGACGGGATGTCGCCATGCTGCTGCAGGATGGGGAGGGCTGTGATGGCGCCGCCCTGCCCTTCGATCGTGATCTCATGGCCTGCCACCAGGCGGTGCTCGCTCACCATCGGCGGGTACTCGCTGCCGGGCGGCGACTTGAAGCAATAGCTGAACCGGGTGTGCATCATCGCCGCGGTCTGTTCGTCGAGGTAGACATCGACCAATCGCCGCCGTCTCATGAACAGCGAACGCAGATCATCGATGCCATGGGTGTGGTCGGCGTGCTCGTGGGTGTAGAGGACGCCGTCAAGCCAATCGACGTCGGCGTCGAGAAGCTGCTCGCGCAAATCCGGCGAGGTATCGACCAAGACCCGGGTGACGCCGCCGGAATTGTGACGCTCGACCAGGAGCGACGTGCGGCGGCGGCGGTTTTTCGGATTCTTGGGATCGCAGGCACCCCAGCCCAGCGCCGGCCGTGGTACGCCGCCGGAAGAACCGCAGCCGAGAATGGTGAATTTCAACGTCATGCCGCCGGCGCACCAAGTTTGGGCGGATGATCCGCATCCGCGCTGGCCGGCCGTGGCACCTTGCTGAACAGGCGGAAGAAGTTCTCCGACGTTTGGCGCGCGATCTCGTCGAACGAGACGCCGCGGCACTCGGCGAGCACTTTGGCGATTTCAACGACATGGGCCGGCTCGTTGCGCTTGCCGCGAAACCGCCCGGGGGCGAGGTAGGGCGCATCGGTTTCGACCAGGATGCGGTCAGCCGGCAGCTCGGCGGCGATGGCGCGCAGCGCCGTCGAATTCTTGAAGGTCAGAATGCCGGTGAAGGAGATAAAAAGCCCAAGCGCGACGGCGCGGTGGGCAAGCTCGCGGCCGCCGCTAAAGCAGTGCAGCACGGCGGGGAAGGCGCCCTGCCCCGTCTCCTCCTCGAGAATCCGTGCGGTATCGTCGTCGGCCTCGCGGGTGTGGATGACCAACGGCAATCCGGTCTCGCGCGCTGCTGCGATGTGCGTGCGAAATCCGCGCTCCTGCGCCTCGCGCGGCGAATTATCGTAATGGTAGTCGAGCCCCGCTTCGCCGAGCGCGACGACCTTGCGATAGCGCGTCCGCGCGACGAGGTCAGCCGCGGTCACGTCCGCTTCCTGATGGGCGTAATGCGGGTGCGTGCCGACGGAGCAAAAAACGTCGGCAAAGCGCTCGGCGATCGCCAGCACCTCGGCGTGGCGGTGAACCCGCGTCGAGATCGTGACCATGCGGGCAATGCCGGCGGCGCGCGCGCGCGCGACCACCGCGTCAAGTTCGGCGGCAAAATCGGGGAAATCGAGATGGCAATGGCTGTCGATCAGCATGGCTATTGCGCCGCGCGCGTTTCCGGCTCGACATAACGCGGGAACACTGGCGCCGGTGCCGGAAGTTTTGCGCCCGCGGCGATGCGATGGGCTCCGCCGAGGAATGAGAACAGCCGCTCCCCGGCCGACACCGCCAGGAGATCGAGCAATTTCCCTGCCGACGCCGGCATGAACGGCTGCGCCAGGATCGCTACCTGCCGCAACACCTCGGCGGTCACGTAGAGCACGGTGCCCTGCCGCGCCGGATCGCTCTTGGCCAGCGCCCAGGGCGCCTCGCCGGCGAAATAGCGGTTAGCGTCGGCGACCACCGCCCAGACGGCGTTGAGCACCTGATGCAATTGCTGGGTGGCCATGGCGTCACGCGCCTTGCCGATCATGGCGTCGGCGGCGGCGAGGATCGTCTGGTCGGTAGCGCTGAAGGCCGCCGGCTGCGGCAGCACGCCGGCGAAATTGCGCGCCACCATGGTCAGCGAGCGCTGCGCCAGATTGCCGAGGTCGTTGGCGAGATCGGCGTTGATGCGGTTGACGATGGCCTCGTGGCTGTAGTTGCCGTCCTGGCCGAACGGCACCTCGCGCAGGAAGAAATAGCGCAGCGGATCGACGCCATAGGCCTTGGCCAGCGCGAACGGATCGATGACGTTGCCGACCGACTTCGACATTTTCTCCCCGCGGTTGAACAAAAAGCCGTGGGAGAAAATACGCCGCGGCACGGCAATGCCGGCCGACATCAGGAAGGCCGGCCAATACACGGCGTGGAAGCGCACGATGTCCTTGCCGATGACATGCAGATCGGCGGGCCAGTATTTGCGGAATTTTTCACTGTCCGTATCGGGATAGCCGACCGCGGTAATGTAATTTGTCAGCGCGTCGACCCACACATACATGATGTGGCCGTCGCGGCCGGGCACGCGGATGCCCCAGTCGAAGGTGGTGCGCGAGATTGAGAGGTCCTGCAGGCCGCGTCTGACGAAACTCGCGACTTCGTTCAGGCGTTCCTTCGGCATCACGTAGTTCGGCCGCTCGTAGAGGTCGAGCAGCTTCTGCTGGTAGGCCGAGAGCTTGAAGAAATAGCTCTCCTCCTCCACCCATTCGACCGGCGTGCCGGTTTTGCTCGCGAGGCGCTGCTTCTGCTCGTCGAGGTGGGTTTCGTCCTCGGCGTAATAGGCCTCGTCGCGCACCGAATACCAGCCGGCATATTTGCCGAGATAGATGTCGCCGTTCTGCTCCATGCGCCGCCAGATTTCTTCCGACGATCGGTGGTGGCGCTCCTCCGTGGTGTGGACGAAGTCGTCGTTCGAGCAATTGAGCTGCTTCACCATGGCCTCGAACAGCGGCACGTTGCGGTCGAGCAATTGCCGCGGCGTCAGGCCTTCGCGCGCCGCCGTCTGCTGAATCTTCTGGCCGTGCTCGTCGGTGCCGGTGAGGAAGAACACATCATAGCCGTCGAGCCGCATGAAGCGGGCGATGGCGTCGGTGGCGATCGCCTCATAGGCGTGGCCGATATGCGGCGGGCCATTCGGATAGGAGATCGCCGTGGTGATGTAATAGGGTTTGCCGGCCATTTCGCATTGTCCGCGCCGCATAATGACCAATGGCCGGGACAGGCCCGGCCAAGGACGGCGCATAGGTATCAACCGCGCGTGGCCTCGGCAAGCAAGCCGAAAACACTGAAGACCAGCGGCTTTCGCTCCAAATTGTAGGTTTCGGCGTCGCGGGCGGCTTGATTGATCCGTTCCCAGGCCTCGGCCAGCCGCACCACCCGGCCGATTTCACCCTGGTTGCGATGAAGGCGCTGCGACAACCAGGCATTGACGGTATCGACGAAGGCAGCAAGCGGCTGCGGGTCGGTTCCGGCGAGCGCTTCTCCGAGCCCATGCAGCGCGTTGCTGTCGAGCGCGGGCAGACGGTCGAGCTGATCGAGCGCGCGCTGGCGCAGCGCCAAGGCTCCCTCGTCGAGGAAGGTCAGCGCCCGCCCGACGCTGCCCTCCGCGGCGGCAGCGGCGGCCTGGATCTGCGGATCGCTGGACGCCCGCCCGACCGCCGCACCGAGCGCCGCCGCGACCTCGGTTTGCGCCAAGGGCCGCAGCGCCACGATACGGCAGCGCGAGCGCAGCGTCGCCGGCACCCGCGCCGCGGAATGGCAGACCAGCAGCAAGAGGGCGCGTTGCGGCGGTTCCTCGAGGACCTTGAGCAGCGCATTGGCGCCCGACCGGTTGAGCTCGTCGACCGCATCGATAATGGCGACCCGCCAACCCCCCTCCCCGGCGGTGGCGCCGAAAAACGACACGGTGCGGCGCACGTCGTCGACCGCAATCTGCTGGCGTAAATTGCCCTTCTCGTTGACCGTGCGCTCGATGACGAGAAGGTCCGCTTGGGCTTGCGCCGCCATCCGCCGCGCCACCGGATGTTCGGGATCGACGGCGAGCGATGTCGCCGCCTGGACCTCCGGCGCGGTCGGGTCTGGATCAGCGAGCACGAAGCGGGCCATGCGGTAGGCGAGCGTCGCCTTGCCGATGCCCTTGGGGCCGATGAGCAGGAAGGCGTGCGGAACGCGTCCGCCGCGATAGGCGGCAAGAAGCGCGGCCTCGGCGTCGGCATGGCCGTATAGCGCGTCGGTTATACGCGGGGGCGGCGCTTCCTCGGCTTCGTCCGCGGCCGGGCTCATGACGCCACGTTTTCCAGCACGGTCGCGGCACGCGCCGGTTGGAGCCTGGAATTCACCGCCTTCCACACTTGCCTTGCGACCTTTTCCTTCGGCGCGGCTGCATCGACGACCACGCAGCGCTCCGGCTCCGCTGCGGCGAGCGCAAGGTACGCCTGGCGCAGCTTGTCATGAAAATCGATTGTCTCTGCTTCAAAACGATCGGGATTGGCGCCGCCGCGCCGCCGCGCCGCCCGCTTCAGTCCCAATGCGGCGGGTACATCGAGAATGAGAGTGAGATCGGGATAAACGTCGCCGAGGGACACGCGCTCGAGCGCCTTGATCAGGCGCTGATCGACTTCGCCGAGCGCCCCCTGATAAACGCGCGTGGAATCGGCGAAGCGATCGCAAATGACCCATTGGCCCGCTTCGAGCGCCGGCAGGATGGTGCAGCGGATATGGTCGTCGCGGGCAGCGGCGAACAGCATGGCTTCCGCCTCCGGCCCGAACGGCTTCGCCGCGCCGGATAGCAAAACGTGGCGGATGATTTCGGCGCCGGGCGAGCCGCCCGGCTCGCGCGTGAGCAGCACGCGCAGCCCAAGCGATTCCAGCCGAAGCGCCAGCATCGCGGCTTGCGTCGACTTGCCGGTGCCCTCGCCGCCCTCGAAGGTGATGAACTTGCCTCTCATATCGGTCCGCGAAACCCCAAACTGCCGGTGTCAGTGCCTTCGAGGCAATTGGAAACGAAGAAAAATCAGCTTCTTATGTCTGTCTCTTCGCACACCATGGAAGCATAAAGTGGAAAAGCGACGCCGATGAACATATAGGCGCACGCGACCTTGGGCGCATGCGCGCCTCACGCCAGCGCCCATGGATCATAGCCGGTCTACGCCGGCCCGAAACAGGCCGATCATCAGCTCGGTGGCGCCGTCCATGGCGCGTTGCGGCATGCTGCCCTTCCCTACGTCCTCGGCGGCCTTCAGCGGCGCTTCGAGAGCAAGCTTATCGCCACGCCAAACCTTGAGCTTGCCGATGCTTTGACCCTTGCTGACCGGGGCGGCCACCGGCCCGGTATAGACGATGCGCGCAATGAGCCGCTCGCTGCCGTTGCGCGGCATCATCAGCCGGATGGTGCCGGGCGCGACAAGCGGGACGTAGCTTGTGCTGCCGCCAAAGACCTTGGCCTCGCCGATCGTCTGCCCTTCGGCGAACAGAACGCGGGCCTCGAAACCGTGAAACCCCCACTCGAGCATCTTGCGCGCCTCGTCGGCGCGCTCCTTCTCGGATTTCGCGCCGGTGATGACGACGATCAGGCGAAATCCGTCCTGCACCGCCGATCCGACCAGATTGAAGCCAGCCTCGGCGGTCTCGCCGGTCTTGAGCCCGTCGGCGCCGATGCCCATGGCGAGCAAGGGATTGCGGTTCTGCTGCCGGATGTTGTTCCAGGTGAAGTCGCGCTCGGCGAAATACGGATAGAACTCGGGATAGGTCTTCATGATGTGGTGCGCCAGCGTCGCCATCTCGCGTGCGGTGACGCGCAGGTTGGGATCGGAATAGCCGGTGGCGTTGGTGAAGGTCGACTTCTCCAGCCCGATCTCGCGCGCCCGCTTGGTCAGCATGGCGCCGAACTCGGGCTCGTTGCCGGCGAGCGCTTCGGCCACGGCGATGCAGGCGTCGTTCGCGGAATCGACGATGATGCCGTGGATGAGGTCGTCGAGCTTCACCCTGCTGTGGATGGCGGCGAACATCGTCGAGCCGTGCGACGGCGCCCCGCCCTTGCGCCAGGCGTTCTCGCTGATCGGGAATTCGTCGTCGAGCTTGATGTGACCTTGCTTGATTTCGTTGAACACGAATTCGAGCGTCATCAACTTGGCGAGGCTCGCCGGGGCCACGAGCTGATCGCCGTTCTTCTCGTACAGAATGCTGTCGCTTTCGGGATCGAGCAGCAGCGCGGCGGCAGCGCCGGTCTGGAAAGCCTCGTCCTTCTTGACGGTCATGTTCGAGGCGGCATGACCGGCCGCAACGGCCGCGACCAACAGGCCGGCCGCAACGGCCGCGACCAACAGGCCGGCGGCGGCGGCCCAAACCGCCCAGCGCGACAGCAAGCCTAGACGATGCCCGGTCTGCAAGAGAGTCTCCAACGCGCCGCTCGACCGTGTGACGGGTCAAATCTCACGCGAGCTTCCCGCGCGCAATAGGGCGCGCGCAAGGCACATTGCACAAACGACAATTAGGGAGAAATACGGATCAGTAGAGGCCGCGGCCGTTGAGGAACTGCTCGGTGCCGTCGCGGCCGCTGGGCTGAGCGGCGTACGACATGGCCTGCGACCCGGTCGTCTCCGGCAAGGCGTCGCTCGAAGCGGCGCTGGCGAACCGGGCGCGCGAGGAAGACGCGGTCCAGGTAGCCGGCACGAGCGGTGTCGCCGCGAGCTTGATGCTGCCCGGAGGCGGCGCCGGCTCGTCCTGCCGCAGCGTCGCCGCCAGGATGCGGTCGTCGGAGCCTTCGATCGGCGCCCGCCCCACATAATCGACGCGCACCCAGGCGGTGCCGCGATTGTGGAAGTCCAACAGGTGCGCGGCCCTGGTGGAGACGTCGATCAGGCGGTCGCCATGATAGGGCCCGCGGTCGTTGACGCGCACGATGAGCGAGCGGCCGTTGGAGAGGTTGGTCACGCGCGCGTAGCACGGCAGCGGCAGCGTCGGATGCGCCGCCGTGATGCTGTCGCGGTCAAAGACTTCGCCATTGGCGGTCAAGCGGCCGTGAAAGTCGTCGCCGTACCACGACGCAAGACCTTCGGCGCGATAGCGCGGGTTCTCTTCCGGAACGTAGGTGCGGCCGGCGACCACGTAGGGCGCGCCGACTCGGTAGACGCCGCCGCCCTTGGGTACCGGCTCGCCGTCAGCGACGACTCGTGGGCTGGCGGAAACGCCATAGCGGGGATCGATTCGGCTGGAGTTTGAGCAGTTGGCAAGCAGCAGGCAAAGCACGGCGCAGGCGCCAATCGCCGCAAACCGTCCGAATGCCGCGCTGACCCGACCGCGCATTTATCCCCCGTCCCCGCGAACGTATTAAACCTGAGCGTGGTCAGATTGTGGCGAAAATGGGCAAGAGGATTTCGATAGTGAATGGAACGTTGTGAGGGTGGGGTCCGGATTGTCGTCCTGTTGGCGATCCAGGCTCCTTGGGTCTGCCTATACTCCCGCGACGATCGGCACGCCGGCATAGAGCAGGATGAGCAGCACGACCAGACCGCCGATGAAAGCCCCGAATAAGATGTGTGACAATGTTTGCCAATTTGCCGCGAGTCTCTTTTCAACGGAGCCGATGAGTTTTATTGCAATTGTCGACATTGGCACTGCTGCCTTTCTCACTGTTACTGGCTTTTTTCTGAGTTAATGGCGCGCGCGCGGCGCCGCCATCGGGCGCGATTAATCACGTACCGGCCGAAATGTCCATACCCTGCTACAGCCGCTCGGCTGGCCTCGAAGGGTGCCGCTTATCCGCGACGGTCACCCGTCAGAGGAGAAACGTCAGGGCCGTGATCAGCAGGACGCCGGCTGTCAGCATCAGTATCTCAGCGGCGCCGAAGAGTTTGATTGTTTGCAAGGGCACCTCCCAAGTGCCCCGACCGCCCAAGATGCCAGTTAGCGCGACAGAATAGGCAAAATTATGGAAGTGGATACCTGCGAAGCTTAAAAGGCGCCGTCAGTCCCAACAAGGGACCCAAGCACCGGCAAGTTGCTAGGACGTAGGCAGAGGATATATCGGTAAGGTCTTGATTTTGCAGACCTGGAAGGGTGGCCGAGTGGTTTAAGGCACCGGTCTTGAAAACCGGCAGGCGGGGTAACTCGTCTCGTGGGTTCGAATCCCACCCCTTCCGCCATGCCATATCATCACGGCTGCGGCGCCTCAGTCCATCACACCGCGTCCCGTATTTTAGGTTGGACGCCGGTCACCGCGTCGCGGCCAAGCGCATATCCCGCCGCGAGCGCGTCCATGTTGAGATCGAGGAAGCCGTGCGGCGTCTCCGCCCGCACCGCCTGCGCGATTTGTTCGCGGTCGCAGATGCCGCTTAGCGCGACCAAAGCGCCAAGCGCGACGATGTTGGTCACGCGCTCGCTGCCCAGCTCCAACGCGGTCGCGCTGAGCGGCAGGTGGCGGCTGCGGTACTCCCCATCCGGCAGCTCCGGACAAAGCCTCGTGTCCGCGATGACCAGCGCCCCCGGCTTGAGCAGCGGCCACGAGCGTTGGACGGCCAGCCGGTCGAGCAGCACCAGATAATCGATGGCCGTCAGCAGCGGAAAGTCGACCTCGCCGTCGGCTATCACCAAGTCGGCGTTGCAGAAGCCGCCGCGCGAGGTCGGCTCGTAGGCTTGCGACTGGGCGACGCGCTTGCCGCTCGCCGCCATCGCGTCCGCGAGCATCTTGGCGCTCAAGATCAGTCCTTGGCCGCCGGTGCCGCCGATGCGGATTTCGATGCGCGATGCGCTCATCGCGGCGGCCCCTTCCCGGCGGCCGGCGCCGCGTCTCGCCGATAGGTCGCGCCGTATTCCGGGCGGTCGGTCTTCGCCAGGATGCCGGTCGGCAGAGTGTTCGACCGGAACGGCGTGTCGACGGTGTCGCGGTAGGCGCTCGGGCGCAGCTCGCTCTTCTGCCGCAGCATCATCTCCGGCGACGACCCCATGTCGTTCTTGCGGCCAAAAATTTCGGTGCAATCGGACAGGACCTCGACGAAGGCGAAGCCGGGATGTTCGAGCCCCGCCTTGATCAGTTCCTTGAGCTTCGGCACATGCCGCGTCACTTCGCGGCCGACGAAGCCGGCGCCGGCGGCCGCAGCGAGCGCGCAGGCATCGAAATGCGGCTCGGTATTGCCGAGCGGCGTGGTGGTGGTCAGCCGGGTCTCGGACGTCGTCGGCGACACCTGGCCGCCGGTCATGCCGTAGACTTCGTTGTTGAGCATGAGACATGTGATTTTGAGATTGCGCCGACAGGCGTGGATCAAATGATTGCCGCCGATCGCCAGGCAATCGCCGTCGCCCGTGATCACCACGACGCTGAGATCGGGACGCGCCAGCGCCAGCCCGGTGGCATAGGCGAGCGGCCGCCCGTGCGTGACGTGAAAGGTGTTGGCGTCGATATAGGCGGATAGCCGCCCGGCGCAGCCGATGCCCGAGACGACCGCGAGCTTGTCCTTGTCGATGCCGAGATCGTGGATCGCCCATAACAGCGCCCGCAGCGCAATGCCGTGGCCGCAGCCCGGGCACAGGAAGTGCGGCATCATCTCCTTGCGGAGATAATCCCTGACGTCGAACTCCGCCGCCGAGTCAATGAACATCACGCCCCCTGCGCGAGTGCGGCCGCGTGCGCGGCAATGTCCGCCGGTACGATCGGCTCGCCGCTGAACCGATGCAGGCCTTCGACCCGGGTGCCCGCAAGCACGCGCTCGACCTCGAGGCAAAGCTGGCCGGCATTCATTTCCGGCACCAGAACCGCGCGCGCGGTCGCGGCTGCCGCGCGCAGCGCCTGTTCGGGAAACGGCCACAGCGTAATCGGGCGAAACAGGCCGGCGCGCACGCCGTGCGCGCGGCACAATTCGACGGCGCGGTTGGCGGCGCGCGCCGTGATGCCGATGGCGACAATCACGACATCGGCGTCGTCACAATGCAGTTGCGCCGACGCATCGATGGCGCTGCGGTTTATCTCGAGCTTCGAGAACAGCCGCGACAGGTTGCGCGTGACCGCCTCGGGGTTTTGGGTTGGGAACCCGTCTTCGCCGTGCGTTAGACCGGTCGTATGCGTGCGATAGCCGTCGCCGGGGCATGACATCGCGGGAATGCCCGCTGCATCGGCGGCATAAGGCCGATAGCCCGAACGCGGGCCGCTCGCCCAGGTGCGTTCCGCGCGCACGGTGTCGTGCGCGATATCGAGCGCGACCGTCTCCGACAGCTGTGCGAGCACCTGGTCGTAGAGCAACACCACGGGAGACCGAAACGTCTCCGCCAGGTCGAAGGCGCGGATGGTCTCGTCGAAGATTTCGCGCACCGATGCCGGCGCCAGCACGATGATCGGGTAATCGCCATGGCTGCCCCAGCGCGCCTGCATCACATCGGCTTGCGCCGGCCGCGTCGGCATGCCGGTCGAAGGACCGCCGCGCATGACGTTGACGATCACGCACGGAATCTCCGCTCCCGCCGCATAGCCGATGTTCTCCTGTTTGAGCGAGAATCCCGGGCCGCTGGTCGCGGTCATCGCCTTGACGCCGCCCATCGAGGCGCCGATCACGGCCGCCATCGAGGCGATCTCGTCCTCCATCTGCACAAAAACACCGCCGACCTCCGGCAGCCGGCGAGCCAGACGTTCCGCGATCTCCGACGAGGGGGTGATCGGATAGCCGGCGAAGAAACGGCAGCCGGCGGCGATCGCGCCGAGCGCACAGGCGGTGTTGCCCGAAATGAGTTTTTGGGCGCTTTTCCCGGTCAGCGCGGTATCGAGGGCGTTCATCGCGCGGCACCTCGCTCGGCGATAACGCTCGCCTGATCGAGATGAACGCGGATCGCAAAGTCCGGACACAGCCATTCGCACAGGCGGCAGCCCGTGCATTTATCCGGCTGGGCCAGTTCCACGATGCGCTCCGCGTTCAGCCGCAGGCAGCGTTCCGGGCAGAGCTTCACGCAGATGTCGCAGCTCTTGCACCAGGCGGGCGTGATCTCCAGGCGCACCCGATAGGGCGCGTCCGCCGCCGGCGCGCGCGCCTCGGTCGTCTCGGCCGGGAGTAAGCCGGCGCGCGCCTGCTCGATCCAGCGGCGGCCGCGCCGAAACGCTTCGATGTTTACTGTCACGGTCTTTTTCGGCACGAACTGCGTAACCACTTGTTCCCAGT
>Ga0187860_1002005_pt1 | contig 17392 bp, 16 predicted proteins | sample June2016WEW_10_4_FD_132981 | JGI IMG/M metagenome (GOLD analysis project Ga0187860, IMG submission 132981) | Peatland microbial communities from SPRUCE experiment site at the Marcell Experimental Forest, Minnesota, USA - June2016WEW_10_40 | ecosystem: Environmental > Terrestrial > Soil >... | reverse complement strand
CACACCGGCCACCGAGGTGCCCGAGCACACGTAGTTGACGCCGTTGTTGGTAAAGAAGATGGCGCCGTTCATGGACCAGGGCCACTTCTTGTAGTCGGTGGTCGGGACGTTGAAGCTGTCGTAGGGGTACGGGTAGCTGAACGCCTGCGGAGTCACGGCGGACTTTGCGGCCGCAACCCGAGAAGCGGACATCCCCGCCGGCAGTCCGCCGGCGACAGCCCCCGCCTTGCCATCGGGCTTGCCGACCGCTGGCGATGCCGTCACCGGGGCGTGGTCGACCACGACGCTGACGTCCTTCGCCGACCGCATGCGTGCCGGAGTCCAGTAGGCGAGCGTCGCCTGTGCACTGGAGCTGGGTAGCAAGTGGCCGACGACCGCGGAAGCTTGGTGACTGGTGGAAGCGGACGCGCCGGACACGGTGCCGGTCAGCGCCATCGCGGACATCCCCAGGACGGCGACGGCTGAAACGGCGACTTGCGTCGGCTTCCGCATTCGGGTGCCTCGTCGCTGACGGAGTTCAGTAGCTGCGATGAATGACATGACGATTCTCCTGTTCGGTGGTTGCCGACCTGACAACCGCCTGTTAAGAGACCGCCGGTCCCGCCGTGATACACAAAGCCAGTGTCGGGCGACTCAAGGCGCGCCGAAACAGACGAACGACGCGGCGACAAGAGCGTCAGTGGCGTCCGCCTGCGTCCGGGCGAGCCCTACCGCCGGCGCGTCGCCGGCTGCGAGTCGGGCGTGCAACGCCAGCATGAGCCCGGCGGTGGCGTGATCATCGATCGGCAGGACGGACGCGATCACAGTCCTGGCACCGAGAGCGAGCAGGGCAGCCACGAGGCCGAGCACCTCGTCGCCCGGCCGAACTGTCGACAGTCCCGATTGGCACGCCGAGAGAATGACAAGTCCCGGTGCCCGGGCAAGCCCTTCGAGCTCGTACACGGTGAGCGGACCGTCGGCGAGTTGCAACGCCGACCACAGCCCGTTGTCGGCGTTGAGGACGGCATGGGCGGCGATGTGTGCGACCGCAGCGCCCTCGAGTCGGGCAAGCACGGCGGTGACGATCGCTCGTCGCCCGGTCAGGATCTCCACCGCCGGATGAAATCGGCGGAGGGCGTTGACCTCGGCAGCCGCGGCGGGAAGCCCAGGACCGGCGACGCCGAGCAGGGGACCATCCGGCGGCGGCGTGAGAGACGCCCGGAGCCAAGCGTGGGCGGAAGGGGCGACGACGAGGGGGCGGCCGGCGAGGGTACGCAGCGCCGACCATGGCACGGCGTGCAGCGCCCCAGTCGGGACCACCACCACCGTTCGGTCGCCCAACAGCTTGCGGACCGAACCGAAGAGCTGGTGGTCGAGCCGGTCGGCGGCCTCTCCGAAACCCTTGACTGCCTTGCTGTCGCCGCCCATGCCGTAGACCGCTCGCCGGAGGCCGAATCGCAGATGCTCGAGCTCGCCGACGACCGCCGCGGTCGGGCCGAGGTGGCGGTGGTACCAGCGACGGCCGGAGACGATCACGGCATGCAGCTCGCCGGCGCTGTCGGCCAGCTCGAGCAAGGCCCAGTCTCCAAGCTCCTCAACGAGCCGGTCGGTGTCGGGGACGGCATCCAGGCGGCCTGACGGGCTGTCGAGGCCGAGCCGCCACGCGCGCTCTCGCACCACCCGCTCGAGCCGGGTCTGGCGTCGCGCCGCGGGGCGGGGATCGCCTCCCGATGTGCCGGCCGAGGCTACCTCACCCGAAAGGCGCCGTAGCTCGGCGAGATCGTGCGCGAGTGCCGGGTCGGGTGGTGGTCGTAACGGCCACGAGCGGAGGCTGTTGGCCCGGCGCCGCTCCATCCAACCAAAGATCTGGCGGGGCCGTCCGGACTCGATCGCCAGGCGCAGGCCGAGCGCCGCCGACCTGTCGGCATGCACTGAAATGTGGGCGCGCATCTCCGTAGCGGACAACCCGGCCTGTTGCGCCTCGACAACCGCCACGGCTGCTTTCAGGGCTGCCAGCGCTCCGCGCCGGTTGCCGGCGGCGAGACGGCGCACCGCCTCGGCGTCCCACGCCACCGCCCGATCGGCCGCCGGGCCTCGGCTCCGGCCCGTAGCGGCGGTCGCCAGCTCGGCCTGAGCCCGACTCAGGCTTGGGTCTCCTGCCGTTCGTCCCACCCCAAGCCACAGCTTCCCGGCCACGGCGTGGGCTGCGAGCGCCCTGGTCGCGAAACCCAGCCGGTCGAGCGCGGCAGCTGCGTCGCTAGCCGCCTCGGCAGTGTCGACTGAGACGGTCCCCGAGCCCAGCGCGGCGCGTCCGAGCGCAGCCCGGGCGAGCGCGCTCCAACCCGGTCGATCCTGCTCGGCGAACAACTCAACGGCCTGGCGGGCGGCGGCTTGGGAGGCTTCGACGTCACCGGCGAGGTGGGTGCAATCGGCGAGCAAGAGGAGTCCCTCGGCTAGGGCAAAGCGGTCTCCTCCGGCCCGCATGGCTGTGATTGCTCGCTCGACGAGGTCCCGCGCGTCACGGACCAACCCCGCGGCGAGCAGGGCTTCCGCCTGGTCGAAGGCCCGGGCCCCGAGCGGCACGCCCGCCTCGCGATAGCGCTGCTCGGCTCGGTCGAACAATACCAACGCCTCCGGAAGATCGCCGCGACGGGCGGCGGCGAAGCCGCGGTTGTGGCAGTACCCGGCTGCCTCGGTCAGGTGCCCGAGATCAGCGGCGAGGCGCTCGGCCCGTGCCAGGTCGATGTCGGCCAGGTGGAACCGTCCGGTGTACACGTGGAGCAGCCCGCGGTTGGTGAGCACCCTGCTTTCGAGTAAGCGGTCGCCGGAGCGGCGCAGGCTCCGAACGAGTGGGTCGTAACAGCCGAGCGCCTCGTCGTAGCGCCCGAGCAAGGTGAGGATCGCGGCTCGTTGCGACGCCACCAGCACGGTCACCCGAGGTCCCGGCGACGCCTCGTCGAGGGTGGCTAGGGCATCCTCGCTCTCTCCGGCGAACACCATCACCGAGGCGAGGGTGACTCGGCACTCCGCCTCGAGATCGGCGTCACCGGCTCGAGTGGCGGCCTCGACCGCCCGACTGAGGAATTCTGCGGCGGCGGTGATCTTGTGCAGGGCGCGCGCCGCCAGCCCGAGAGCGCGGAGGGCGACTGCCTCCTCGGCGTCGAGCCCCGCCGCCGTTGCCGCCGCCCTCGCTTGCTCGGCGAGTGCCATGGCGGTGTGCGGCTCCTCGAGGGCCAAGCCGAGTGCCGTGCTCGCCTGCTCGGCTATGGAAATGATGTTCACCGAATTTCGACACGGTAGTAAACGCATGTGATCCTAGGGTCGGTGGTATCTGAAGGCCGGCTCCGCGCTCTATCTGAGTACCCGACGGAAGGAATTCGAGATGTCCTGCTGTGAACCCCCCCTTGGCGTGGCTTACCTCCAGGTCCTTCTGTCTCGCCGTCACGACATCGCGGTGTATCCGTCCGACGCCCTGGATCGCGACGCTCCACCCGAGGGCATGTATCTGTATCGGCCGGCTGAGGTCCTCCTCCCTGTCTCCCAGGTCGAGCTCTTCACGGTCACTGCGAAGCGACTCGGCATCCGTTACTGGCGGCTCGACGAACAGTCGGACGAGCTTCGCCCCGACGCGATCGCCCGGTTCGCCATCGGCGTCAACGCCGACCTCGACATCGTCCTCGACCGGCTTGTCCGCGCTGCTGGTGCGCAGTTGCGGGTCACCCCCAATCACGTGCTTCTGACCTGCCCGGTGTGGGGCTTGTCGCCGGCTGGCGAGCCTCTCGTGGCGGATACCCTGCCGACACCGAAGGACGACGGTGACCCCTGGGACGTCATCGTCGCCGTTATCGACAGCGGCCTGCCCGAGGGTTTCGCTGCCAACCAACTCCTCGCTGGGGTCGACGTGGCACCGGGCGATGAAGAGCAATGGGCCTATGCCGGGCCGCACCCGGTGCTGACCTTTCCGCAAGGGCATGGGTCGTTCGTTGCCGGTGTCGTCCGCTTGGTCGCCCCGCGGGCGCAGGTCCGCTCATACCTCGCGGCTGATCAGGATGGTGTCACCGACGAGTGGTACCTCGGCGAGCAGATCGACCTGGCACTGGCTGACGGACCGTCGGTCGTCAACCTGTCCCTCGGGGCGACCAGCCGCCACGACGAGCCGCTCATGGGCCTCGGTTCGCTCCAGGTAGCCGCATCTGCCGAGAGCGGCCCGATCGTCGTGGCAGCAGCCGGCAACCTCGACAGCCAGCGCCCGTTCTGGCCGGCGGCCGAACCGTGGGTCATCGGGGTGGCCGCAGTAGAGATGAGTGGGGACCCAGAGGTGCTCACGCGCGCCTGGTTCTCCGATTACGGCCCCTGGGTCGACGTCTGTGCGGTCGGGGTGGACGTGGTCAGCGCATACGAGGCCCACCCGTACCGACCGCTGACCGATCCGAGCCAGCTGCGGCATTTCAAGGGTGCTGCGATTTGGAGCGGGACGTCGTTCGCGACCCCACGGGTTGCGGCGGCCGTTGCCGGCTTGCGCGCCAGCGACCCGACTTTGTCCCGCGACCGAGCACTCGCATTGTTCGCTGCCTCCGGTGTCGATGTCCCGGGCATCGGGACGTTCGTGGAATGATCGAATTTGCCGGCTGGGCACTTCGGTATGCTCCGGCGATGGAGGAGGCCACGCCCGGCCTTTGGGTCGTCGATGCCGCCAGCGGGAGTAGTGCGGCGTGGGACCGTCTGGTCGATCACTACAGCGGACTGCTTTGGTCGATCACACGATCGTTCCGGCTGTCGCCTCCAGACGCAGCCGACGTGATCCAGACGACCTGGCTCCGGCTGGTCGAGCATCTCGGCCGTATCGAGCAACCCGACCGGATCGGTGCGTGGTTGGCCACCACCGCCCGCAACGAGTGCCTCACCGCCCTCCGCCGCAACGCCCGCGCAACGCCGGCCGGGTCCGACTTTCTCGAGGACGTCGCCGCCAGTGACCCGCCACCCGAACACGGCCTGCTTACCCTCGAGCGGGACACGGCGCTGTGGACCGCTCTCGAGAGCCTCTCGGAATTGTGCCGGAGCCTCCTGCGGATCCTCGCTAGCGAACCGTCACTGTCCTATCTGGAGATCGGTGCCGCCCTCTCGATGCCGGTCGGAAGCATCGGTCCCTCGCGGGCCCGCTGTCTCGACCGGTTGCGTCGCCGAATGGTCGGAGCCGAGACCGGCGATCCGGCACCACGCCCATGAGTGGTCCGCCGGGCGGTGCTGAGCCGACGCAGGAGGACGAAGAGCTGCTGGCGGCGCTGCGGGGGGTGCTGCGGCGGGTGGAGCCCATCCCGGCCGATGTGACTGCTGTCGCCCACTCGCTGCTGGCGTGGCGCGATCCCGACGCTCTCCTCGCGGAGCTCATCGCCGACTCCAGGGAGCTAGCTGCGGCGGTCAGGGGCGACACCGACGTCGTCCTGCGCTTCCAGGCCGGCGATGTCGAGATAGTCATCCAGCTCAGCCTCGTGAGGGACGGGAAGCACCGCCTTATCGGCCAGGTCGAGCCGGCGGCGTCTGGGATGATGCAGATCCGCCGAGCGGCCGGCCAGTCCGAAGTGCTCGTCGACGACCTGGGGCGCTTCGTCGCCGAGGCACTTGCTCCCGGTCCGATCAGCTTGCGGTGGTCCCCGGAGGGTGGTGACCAGCCGGCAGTCGATACGGCGTGGCAGTTGCTTTGAGGGATCAGCTGCTCGTTCAGAGTCGCCCGGTGCCATCGGCCCGGCGCTGAGAACGTCTCGCCTCCCGATCATCGGACCAGGAGGGCCACCCGCCAGATACCGTGCCGGAGGCATGATCGCCTCCAGCTTCTCCAGATTGACCGGGCGCCGATCGTGCTCGCCGGCGCTGGAGCGGTCTGCATCTCCTCCTCCGCGATTCTCGTTCAGCTCGCGAACGTAGGAGCGGCAACCACCGCATTCTTCAGATGCATCCTGGCGTTGCCGGTTCTGGCCGTGCTCGCCGTGGCCGAGCAGCGCCGGTACGGCGCCAGGAGTTTGGCGAGGGGGGCGAAGGCGATCGCGGCTGGCGGTGCCTTCGCGGTCGACCTCGTTCTGTGGAACCACGCCATCAGCGATGTCGGTGCCGCGTGGCCACCGTGCTCGGCAACCTGCAGGTGCTGTTCGTAGTCGTTGTGGCGTGGTTGGTCTTCAATGAGCGTCCGGGCGCGTTTCCTGGCCTCGCTGCCGATCGTCACCGCCGGCGTCATCCTCGTGGCTGGCATCGTCGGCCAGGGCGGATCCGGTCATCATCCCGTGGCGGGAGTCCTGTACGGCGTCGGGACCTCGATCGCCTACGCGGCATTCCTCCTCATCATGCGCTCGACCTCGGCTGGTACACCTCATGTCGCCGGGCCCCTGGCCGACGCCACGGCTGGGGCTGCTGTCGTGTCGCTGTTGATCGGCCTGGTGGTCGGCGCGTGACTGAGACCGGTGTTCTTTCAGCGCTGGTTCTGACGAGGGAACGTGACCTCGTCAAGGAGCAGGTGGATGGTGGCGGCGATGGGGATGGCGATGAGAGTGCCTACGAGGCCGAGGAGCGTCCCGCCGATCAGCGTCGCCACGATCGTCAAGCCGGGCGTGATCCTCACCGTGTGCTTCATGACACGTGGATTGAGGACGTAGTCCTCGAGGAACCGATAGACGATGTAGAACGACGCTGTCGCCAGAGCGATCGGCAAGCCTTTGCTCAGCGCCACGAGCGAGACCACGACTCCGGCGATCGTGGAGCCCACCGCCGGGATGAGATCAAGGATCGCCACGAACAGGCCGAGCAGCAGCGCGTCCCGCACCCCGAAGATCATCAGCCAGACGTATGTGCCGACCCCTGCGACGACCGAGGTGATGAGGTTGCCCAACATAAAACCCCCGACTCGATCGAACACCTCATTGGTCAACAGCTCCACCCGCTGCCGACGCGAAGCCGGGATGAGCGCCAGCCAGAGTCCCTTCACGCCCGGGAGCGCGAACAGGAAGTAGATTGTGAGCGCCGCCACGCTCACCACGCCGATACCGAGCGACAAGATGAGCTTGCCCGCGCCGAGCACGCCGCCGGCGATGGGAAGGTTCACCTTCGTCTTTCCCTTCAGGTAGCCCGTCAGGTGCAGCTTGACCGCCAGCTTGCCAAGCCAGCCCTTGCCGGCGGCGATCTCCGCCTTGTAGCGAGGGATGTCCGAGACGAGGTTCTTCACCTCGTGGGTGATCGGCGGAACGGCTGCCAGGACGAACAGGGTGACGAAGATCAGGAAACCAAACGTCACCGCCGTCACTGCGAAGCCGCGTGACATCCGGTGCCGCGTCAGCCACTCGACGATGGGGTTCAGCCCGATCGCGATGAAGAGGGAGACCCCGATGATGACGATCACGCTCGCGATGTCGGCGATGCCACGGACGAGCGCGTACGCGACCGCCACACCGAACGCGCCCGTGAGCCCGACGTAGAACGGTGTCCGCCGATTGAAGGGCTGACCAAGCATGCCGAGCGAGCCGCCAACGTCATCGGGCTCGGGCTGGGCTCCAGGAGGTAGGCGAATCGCCTTCGGAGGCGGGCTGACGGCCGGTCCGAGGATAGGCGGCTCACCGAGCGCGGATTCGTGGTCTGGTCCCATAGCTGCCCTCAACTCTGCGGTGTCTGCACCGACCACGGTACCGGCGACCGACGGCTGTGCTGGGGACCCGGACCGCGTTGAGCCGCCGAGCACAAGTGCTTGACTGGAGATACGCCCCCGTAGCTCAGTCGGACAGAGCAACTGCCTTCTAAGCAGACGGTCGCAGGTTCGAGTCCTGCCGGGGGCGCGTGGGGTCAGTGACACAACTGACCCATTCTCAACGACACAACTCGGGCCGAGGTTGCTGCCAGTATGCCGAGCGGGTGTGTCATCTGAGCGGCGATCTTGCGGATGTTGGCTGCCATGGCTGTGCGGGGGGCCGCCCGTAAGGGCGGTCCCTACCGCGATTCGCTGACCCGCGTGCATGCGTGTGATATCCCGATGCAGAGCGGACACGTGTAGCGGCACTTCGCCGACCGCCTCAGGTAGTTGAGTTAGGCGAGGCGGATCCTTATGATCGGGGGATCATGGTCTCGGGTGCTGGCACGGGACCAGCCAGAGTCCCGCCTTCCACCGCCAGGTCCGCGAAGAGGCACCTCGTCCGCCGCCGGCGCCGCCGTCTGGTGCCGCTGCTCCTCCTTCTCGTGCTCCTCCTCGCCGGCGCCCTGGTCGCATGGCAGGTCAGTGGTCCTGCAAGGGGTAGAGCGACGTCGGCTGGCAAGCACCCGTTCCGCACCACGCCAACGACTGAGCCTCCGCAGACCACCAAGCCCACCACGACCACTGTCCCGCCGCCGCCCTACGAGCCGCCAGCGATCCAGCCAAAGATCTCGCCGCCGATGCCCGGCGAAGGCCAATGGGTGGAGATGGATAAGTGGGATCCCGGACCGCCGTCCATCCTCACGACCACATTTCGCCCCGATCCCACGCAACCCAGCATCGTTGCCTATGTCGCGTGGATGAGGACGACTACGACGCAATTCGCCCTCTACCTGGGGTACGAGGGACCCGGCCCGACTCCGCTCAACCGCGGTCCCGAGATGGTCCCTCAGTCCGCGTGGCCCCGCCTGCTCGCCACCTTCAACTCCGGCTTCTACGAGGCGGATTCCGCTGCCGGTTTCTACACCCACGGCACGCTTTACTTCCCCATGATCAAGGGGTTGGCGACAGTGGTCGCGTACACGAGCGGACGCGTCGACATCGTCGACTGGCAGGGCGGTTCGAGACCGGGTCCCGGCATCGTGATGGCCCGACAGAATCTGCCGCTGTTGGTCAACTCGGGCGCGGCCACGCCGGGGTCGACGGTTTGGACGAATTGGGGTCTGACCCTCGGCGGCGTTCCGGCCGTGTGGCGGACTGGGTTGGGGATCGATGCCGAGGGCAACCTGATCTATGTGGCCGCTGCCGACCAGACCCCGGTCAGCCTCGCTCAGATCCTCGTCGACGTGGGTGCCGTGAGGGCCATGCAGCTTGATATCAACCCCGAGTGGCCCATCTTCGTCACCTACGGCGGGCAGAACGCCGTCTCGCCCTCGATCTTCGTGCCGAACCCGAATTCGATTCCCGCCCGGTTCCTGTCTCCGGCTACCAAGGACTTCTTCGCCGTGTACCGCCGGCTGCCCGGGGTGACACAACAGCCGTGGTAGAGAGCAGCCCGATCGGCTGAGGCGGCGAGCCGCGCGTACGTTGACCTCGGCCTTCAGCAGCCACCGGGCGGTCCCGGCGTTCCTGCACCGACAGCTGGTTGGTCGACGGTGCCGATGTCCACGGGACGGGGATTGGGACCGAGGTGGACGACGTACCAGACTCCTCGCCATGAGATGAGGGAGGCGACGGCGAATGACCTCACGACTCCATCTTGCGCGTAGACGAGGCGGACACCAGGGAGGTGCCAGTAGCCGATCAGGTTCTCGCACGCGCCGGGCGGGATCCATTCGGCATCGACCGCCGACCCGTTGACGCTGAGGAGTGTCGTGCTCTCTACCAGCGCTCCGAGCGCCTGATGATACGCGGCGATGTCAACCCGGTAGAAGCTGATCAGACGGTCCACATAGTCCGCCGCCGGATCCGGAAGAAGGCCCTCCTTCATCCGGAGGTAGGCGGGTTCGGGGAAGAACACCGGCAGTGCCTGCTGGGCTGAGTTCGCGACGATGGCATCCCACAGCGGTTCGAGAGCTCTGCGTAGGGAGGCGCCGACGGGAGGTTCCGCGACCGTCTGTGGCAAAAGCCCCGGGTCGATCGCCGTGGTCGTGCTCGGCGGCCGGGTCGTGGTGGTCGTGGTGGGTGACAAGGTCGTGGTGGTCGTGGTGTGGGCAGGGGTCGTGGTACTCGGCGAGGTCGGTGCGGAGTGCGGCGCGGATGCGGACCCGCAGGCGGTCGCGACCAGCGCGATGCCAACGACACAGAACGCTCGAGCACGCGGAGCAGACGAACCCCGATATCCATCGGTCGAGGAGCGCTCCGTCGATCGACGTGTGATCACCCCCAGATCCATTGATACAACGGTGCCACAACCCGCTGGACCTGTAGCGTGTCCCCGTCACGGCTTGCGCAGAGAGATTCGTTCGGGTTGACGGCACTGCGGGAGGCTGAGATTCTGAGGTGCTTCATCCTAAGAATCCAGGGGGCAGATCGATGAAGGCAGCTCTATCCTCACGAGTCAGTGTCCGCATCCGAGCACGGGCGGTGGTATCGGCGACACTAGCTTGTGTCGCCGTCTCGGCGATGATGACGCCGACCGTTGGTGCCGCCACACGCCCGGCACGCACGGCGACGGCGCAAGCCACGATCGCAGTCTCCAGCACGTTTCCTAAGGTCACCGGTGACGTCCTCGTGCTCTACCGCGACACGACGGACAACTTGGACGTGGCGAAGGTCTCCGGAAGCCTCTCGGGGCTCAGCGGCCATCCGGTCGTCGAGCTCTGGGTGTCCTGGTTCCCCTTCAAGGGCGTGCCAGTGGAGGCGGCGACGTCAACGCCGAAGCTGTCCGACGGCAAGGGCTCGTACTCGTTCGATCGAACCCCGTCATCTGCCACGAAGTACTTCGTCAAGGTGGTAGCCAGCGCCAAGGCCGGCGCGGCAACAGTTGCCACGTCCTCCACGGTCGAGGTGTACGTCACTCCAAACATCAGTCTGCCGGCCAACTACAAGACCCCGAAGTGCGCTCGTCCGATCTGCACCATCTCGGTGACCCTGTCGGGCCTGATACCGCCGGCTGACGCCGCTCAGGAGTCCGCCAAGTACCTGTACAGCTATCTGGGCCTCAACTTGAACGCGAAGAAGGAGCCGCCACCTCCGACCGAGATGAAGCGCTATTCGTTCAAGGTTCACAAGACCGTGAACACGAAGACCGGTGAGGTGACAGACCAGCTGCGCTTCTCCTTCTCGATCGGTGACGATGGCTACTACTTCGAGTGGGACGTGTGCACGCAGGACACTCTGACCGTCGATGGGCTCGGGCTGCCCGGTCATCATGACTGCGGGGATGCCACCATCCCGTACCCAGTGCCCAACCACGGCTACCTCGGATAAGCACCCGGTCTCGAGCCGAGGGCAGTTGGCGACTCCGGCGGGATTTCGATTGCTGTAGCGGTTGGTAGGGTCACGGAATGCCGTTGACGGTTCGGACGATCGACGCCTCCGAGCTGCCCGGATGGGTGGCGTGCATGGGTGAGGGTTTCTTCAAGGACCTCACCGACGAGTACGCGGAGTACTTTGCCGGCGAGGTCGACTTCGGCCGGACGTGGGCGGCTGTCGATGGCAAGCAGGTGGTCGGCACGTTGCGCTCGTTCGAGACGGAGCTGACGGTTCCTGGATCTCTCCCCATACCGGCCGCCGCGCTGACGAATGTCACCGTGTCGGCCACGCATCGGCGCAACGGTCTATTGACTTCGATGATCACGGCCGACCTCGCCGCAAGTGCGGACCGCGGCGAGCCCGTCAACATCCTCATCGCGTCCGAGTACCCGATCTACGGCCGTTTCGGCTACGGCCCGGCCGTGGAAGGAGCCGCCTACAGCGTCGACACGGTCGCGGTTCGCTTCCGGCAGCCCAGCATCGGGAGCGTGCAGCGTGTGGACCTGGCGGAGCTGCGCCGGAAGGCACCTCAGATCTACGAGCGGTTCCGCCGAGCCCAGCCCGGCGCGATCAAGCGTTCGGAGCGCTGGTGGGACCGCACGCTTCGCCAGGTGGAGGTCCCGGGCGAGAAGCCGCCGAAGGGTTATGCAGCGATCTACCGGTCTCCCGACGGCGAGGCCGAAGGGTATCTCCGCTACCGCGGGAAACAGAATTGGGACAACTTCCGACCGCAGGGCACGCTCGTCGTGGAAGACCTGTGTGCCGTGACGGCCGCCGCGTACCAGCGACTCTGGCAGTACTGCTGCGACGTCGACTTGATGACCTCCATCGAAGCAGGGACCCGAAGCGTTCACGAGCCGCTGCCGTTCCTGCTGGCGGACGGGCGAGTCGTGCAGCAGACAGGGCGTCACGACTTTCTCTGGGTACGAGTACTTGACGTCTGCGCGTCGTTGGCGGCGCGGCGTTACGCGGCCGATTGCCGCCTCGTCATCGACGTGCCGGATCCGTTGGGGATCGCCGGCGGCCGGTACGTCCTCGAGGCGGGAGTCGAGGGAGCTCAATGCACGCGAACCGGCGAAACGGCCGACCTGACGCTTCCGATAGATGCCCTCGGTTCGGTCTACCTCGGGGGAACGTCGCTGTTCGCGTTGGCCGCGGCAGGCCGGGTCGACGAGCACCGGGCAGGCGCCCTAGCCGAGGCGGACACCATGTTCGGCTCGTACCGCCCGCCCTGGTGCAATACCTGGTTCTGAGATCGGAAGCGGCGGCGCTCAGGACGGAAGCGCCGGTGAGCGTGATCCGGGCTAGCGATGGGCTAGCGAGGGCCGGTGCGTGCCCGGAGCTACGCCGGAACGCGGGCGATGTGCACGTCGTCCAGTCCGACGCGGCGGCCATCGAGTGCGGCGCGGTCGGGCCATCGCACGTCGGTCGCCGCCCCCATCCGTTCGAGCAGCCAGATCAGGCGTGCGGTGGAGTCGAGCTGGCCGCGGTCAACGCCGTGGCGGGCGAGCCTTGGAAGCGAGTGGTGGAGGTTGTGCCAGTTGTCGCCCATGGCAGGTATTGCCAGTGGCGCGAAATTCGTTGCTCGGTCGCCGTCGCGAGTCTTGAACGGCCGTTTGCCCCACAGATGGCAGGCGGAGTTCACGGCGAAGGTGCTCTGGTGGAGCAGGAACACGCGCAGGAGTCCGCCCCAGATGAAACCGCCCAGCGCGCCGGCCAACGTGCCGGTCACTGCCCATCCGATGAGACCAGGGAGGCCGAGCGAGGCCACACAGAACACGGGGAAGAGCTTGCTGACCACGACGAGGTCGTGGTCCCTCAATATGTCCGGAGCCCATCGGGCCTCATCGGTGGCTTGATGCTCGAACAGCCACCCACTGTGCGCGTGCAGAGCGCCTCGGACTCGCGCCCAGGGGCCTGTCCCGTACTCGTAGGGCGAATGCGGGTCACCGGGACGATCCGTGTACGCATGGTGACGACGGTGGTTGGCGACCCATCCGGTGAGGCTTCCTTCGAAGGCCATCGAACCCGAGACGGCCAACGTCAGCTTCACCCACCTGGCCGCTTTGAACGACCGGTGGGTGAACAGACGATGAAACCCAGCGCTCAGCCCATGGCCGGTGACGACGTAGAAGACGAAGGCGAGGATCAGATCCAATGTGGTGACCCCGCGATCGAAGAAGGCGATCGCCCCCAGGACGACGCCGACTACCGGGCCGAACAGGATCAAGCCGGTGATGGCTTCCTGCAAGGGACGGCGCTGAGACTGTGTCGCAACGGTCGTGGGGAGCAGTCCGGTCATTCGTCTTCCTTCTCTGGTCTGTGGGTCTCGTCGGCCGCGTACGGAACCGAATGGTTCCCTCCGAGCTCGACGCAGCGCTCGTTGAGCGCGTGCGCGATCACGTCATGATCGTGGCTGGTTGGTTCGAGGGCGCCGAGGAGGAAGGCTTCGAGCGCGAGCGGTGTGCTCATTCCCCCGAGCGCGAAGTAGCGCATCCACAACTGGCTGTGGGACAGGCCGACCTCGCGCCGCGCCAAGTCGAGGACGGTGTGTGCACGTTCGGCCACAGCGCGGCTCAACCCAGGACCGACGGGTAGCCGTCGGCTGCCAGCAAGTAGCTCGACACGGGTCGAAGCCTCCAAGGGTTGCAGCGGGCAACGCAGGTCGCCCGCAAGGAACCCTCGCTGTCGAAGGCAACGTAAGAGTACTCGGTCAGCGGGGCTCGACGGTGCCGCCCTTGAACACCGACCGCCCAGGTGCTCTGATGGTCGCAGGACTATGGCCGGCATCGATCAGCCCACTGCGACGGAGGACAGCCTTTCAGAGTTTCCTGCGAATATCGCCGAGACGGCCCGGACGTTGTTCCTGGCGCCGAACGTCGACGACACCTTGCAGCGGGTCGTGGATCTCGCCGTCGCCACGATTGAGGGCTGCGACTTCGCGGGCGTCTTCTTGCGCGAGAGAGCGGCGATCACGACTCGTGCCCACACCGACCCGATCGTGGCGGAGGTCGACGCGATCCAGTGCCGGACCGGCGAGGGCCCCTGTCTCCAGGCCGTCGCTGACGGGACCACCATCTACGCTGACGATCTGGCGGTCGACGCTCGTTGGCCCAAGTTCGCCCCGGAAGCGACAGCGAGAGGGTTGCGAAGCGTGTTCGCGCTTTGCTTATCGGCTGATGGCACGGTCGGTGCCCTCAACCTGTATGCCCGGTATCCCGGCGCGTTCGGGGTCGTCGATCGCGCCAAAGGGTTGATCCTGGCCTCGTTGGCGGGACTGGCGATCGCCTCGGCCCGGGCCCATGAGGATGAGGAGCGGCGAGCCGGCAACTTCCAGGCAGCACTGGCGACCCGCGAGGTGATCGGGCAGGCTCAGGGCATCTTGATGGAGCGCGAGCGCATCAGCGCAGACGAGGCGTTCGTCATCCTGCGCCGGGCTTCACAGCACTTGAACCGCAAGCTCCGGGAAGTCGCTCAGGATCTCGTCGACACCGGCGAGAAGCCGAGGACCGAGTCGGTCCCCGTCTCACCCGCAGCACCGGTGGCGACTACGGCCTCGCCCGCCTCACCCGACGACGATGCCGGCACGGAGGCTGTCCACCGGCCCTCGCTCGCCGATGGCGGCTGAGGTAGGCCGACATGGCTGAGTGGGCAGCGCGGCGCGTGAAGCGGACCTGACCTAGCCCGCCACCGGTCGCATGGCGTGGCGCCCGTATCGGAGCACCTGGACACGGCTCGCCTCGTCGAGCTCGAACGTGATCTCCTCGCCGCGGTGGCCGTAGTCGTCGTGGTCGACGATCAAGAAACGTCCCGGCTCGTCGACCGCCGACAGGCGAGACGGCAGCCGCATCGGCCGGTCCTCGGCAGGCTGGATCAAGTACAAGGAGTTGTTCACGCGACCGATGATCACGTCGCCCCAATCGCCCCGGTACAGACCGGTGAAGCGACCGAGTGAGGCCCGAGTAAGCCCGTGCGAAGTCGCCGCGGCATCGTCCCAGATCGCATGGACCCGTGCGATCGTGTGGAAGATCACGTCGAGAGCAGCGCCTGGCAGGTAGCCGATCGTGTTGGTGAGGACTGCCGCAGCCAGTTGCAGATCGGGAGAGAAGCCGATCCTCGTGACAAAACCCGGGTACCCGCCGCTGTGCCCGCGGAGAGCGATCCCGTCGACCGTCCAGATCATCCAGCCGTAACCGTGATGGGGCTCTTCGGAGCGCATCCACTGCGCTCGCTGCATCTCGCGTTTGCTGAGATCGCTCAAGAGCCGGGTGTCACCGGGAAAGTGAGCCTGCTGGTATGCGAGCAGGTCACCAACGGTCGAGATCAGCCCGCCGGCGGGCTCAAAGGCGGCTGCCTCGCTCGGCGGTTCCGGCCGTCGCTCCTCGCCGGGTATCCGGCGCGAGTAGCCCGTCGCCAGCGTCGACCGGAGACGAGGCGAGAGCCAGGTACCCGACTCCTCGAGGCCGAGCGGCTTCGCGATCGAACGGTCGATCGCCTTGGCGAACTGGCGGCCAGTCGTGGCTTCGACGATCTCACCGAGCAGCGCGTAGGCCATGTTGGAGTACCGGAAGCCGACTGCAGGCTCCGCGAACATCGCCCGCTGGCTGAGCTCGAGGTGCAGCTGCTCGCGGCTCGGGAACTCGCCGTGTCGCCAACCGCACGATCCGTCCCGGATGATGCCGCCGCTGTGGGTGAGGAGATGGCGCACGGTCAGGCCGGACCCTTCGACCGAGGGCTTGATCCAGCTCAAGTACGACGTGACTGGGTCATCGAGGCGCACCTTGCCGCGCTCGACGAGCTGCATGATCAGTGTCGCCGTGAATGTCTTGGTGATCGACGCCACACGGAAGCCGGTGTGCTCCGTAGCGACGGCGCCCGAGGCGATGTCGGCGACACCCCAGGCGCCGGTGAGGACGGGAGAGCCCCGATGAGAGATGGCGTAGGCGACCGAGGGTGTCTCCGCGAGGAACGCGTGGTTGCGGATCCACGCCTCGGCGATGGCGGCAGCGTCGCGCACCTGCCGGGCATTGAGCCTCATTCAGTCGTCCCCTCAGCGGGTGCCGCCTCGATGCCGGGCACGGTCGCCAGCTGGGATGCGATCAGTACGCGATCCTCGCGATCCGTCATCGTCGCGAGGACGTCCCGACAGCGAGCGGCGTACGAGTCGCGGGCCTCCACGTCTCCCGCCGTGGCGAACGCTCGCGCCATTCCTTCCAGCGCGGATGCGAGTCGCCAATCGCTCCAGCCATTTGCCTCGACGACCGCGAGCGAGCGCGCAGCGAACCTCAGCGCGAGGGCGGCGTCTCCGAGAAGACTCGCGACATGTGCGACCTGCCAGTCACCCACGGTGCGCTGTTCGTCGCCACCGACACCTTCCCAGAGGTAGCGGGATGCGCAAGCGGCGACGACCATCTCGGCGTCGTCGTCCGGCTCCCGGTCGCTCCGGTCGATGAGGTCCCAGGCTGCGTTGAACGCCGCTTTGGCTGCGTCCTTTCGCCAGGTCTCGGACGTGCCGGCGTCGCGAATCTCGGTCATCCCCCGGATGGTAGTCACGGCGGTCCGTGCGATGGATCGCCCCAGCGCCGGCTCACGACCGGCTCCGCCCGCCGGCGACCGGTACCGTGAGGCCATGCGCGAACAGGGGCTGGCGGCCGCTGCGGTACTGGAGCAACTCGGTGATCGACAGGCATCCGAGCCGGACGTGCGCGCCGCGAGGCTGTTCGGTCTCGCCTACCCATCCGGTCGACCGGACATCGAGCAGCTGATCGTCGAGGTGAACTCCCGCTATCTGTTCGGCAACGCCTTGAACCCGTTCCGGTTTCCTGAGCTCGCCGCACTCGAGTCGGAGGTCGTGCAGGCATTGGCATCGCTGCTGAAGCGGCCGGCTGAGCATTCCGGACCGGCGGGCGCCATGACGTCCGGAGGCACCGAGTCCATTCTCATGTCGATGCTCGCCCACCGCCAGCGGGCCCGTGCACGGGGCATCGACCGGCCGCAGATCGTGGCGGCCAGGTCTGCCCACCCTGCCTATGCCAAAGCGGCGCACTACTTCGGCCTTGATCTGGTGCAGGTCCCGCTGGACGGTCACTGGCGCGCCGATGCGACCGCTGTGCGGGATGCGGTGGGCGATCGGACGGCTGTGATCGTGGCCTCGGCGTTCTCCTACCCCTACGGCGTCATGGATCCGGTGGAGGATCTGGCCGGGATCGCAGCCGAGGCCGGCGCTGGCTGCCATGTGGATGCCTGTATCGGGGGGATGGTGCTGCCGTT
>Ga0187860_1001996_pt1 | contig 17410 bp, 14 predicted proteins | sample June2016WEW_10_4_FD_132981 | JGI IMG/M metagenome (GOLD analysis project Ga0187860, IMG submission 132981) | Peatland microbial communities from SPRUCE experiment site at the Marcell Experimental Forest, Minnesota, USA - June2016WEW_10_40 | ecosystem: Environmental > Terrestrial > Soil >... | reverse complement strand
TGTGTGTCCCCAAGCTGGGGGAGCTTCCCTCAACCCTTGAGCCTCAAAAACGACGGCCTGGCTGCGGCCCGGTTTGACTTCAACGAACTCGCCACCGCCTGCAAGTCATGGCCAGTCTGAGAATCTGGCGCAAACAGAGTGGCCGGCCCAATCTGTCCGGCCACATCCTGCTGGAACGCCGACAGCGCGGCGCGGGCCGTCGCGACGTCCCCGACTTGAATCGCATTTTGCAAGGCGGCCAAGTTGCGCTCGTTTTGAGGGTGAGCCATCTGGATGCTTGTCTGAAATTCATGGGTCGGGCTGAAAATTGGCGTAATGTTCATGACCGCGTTGGTGAACAGTTTAAATTCTGCACGTTAGATACATCGGAAATTCCCGCGAGAACTTTAGCCCCGCGCGCCGTCCGGGCGTGATGGATTGGCTGTCCCCCTGTCCAAGTGAAATCAGGAAGGGAACGACATGCTCCTTGTCCTGCCCGATCCTTCCGAGCGCCCAGCACGCGATTCCAGCGATGCCAGGAGTTGTGGTCCGATTCGTAACAGCCGATTCCAAGGCGTCAATCGTCCCTGGCACCGCAGCGCGCTGTCCGCCCAAGGCCCATGATGCGAACAGAGCAGAGTTCTCGTTGGTGCTGGCAATGGCGGCGTGGTTCTTAACCGTGCTAAACTAATTTCAACTGTTCACCCGTTGCGGCATCGGCGTCAACAAACCTGAGGAATCTCTTAATGCGACCTGGCTGGGCCCAGTTGCACGTGCCCTCGACGTTGAGTGATTTGAGGTACCGCTCGATGAGCGAAGTCCGCAGTTGTTCGACTAACGATTCGGCTTCCACCGGGCTGGAGCATGGAATGAAGGCGTGCATGGCCTGGTTCGGTTGCCACGGTTTGCCGTGGAATGGGGAGAAAACGCGCGGTGTGAAGTTGCTTTTGCCGTAGGCCTCCCAAGCAACTTTATATGGCGCAAAACTGTATTTGCCGACGCCTAAGCAGGCCCACCAAACGCCCCGCATAATCCACGTGCGCAGCATGCTGCCTTTGCGATTTGACAGCACATCCTTGTGGCGATTGAGATAAGATTGCAGAGGTTCATGGCGTCTTAGGTCCGCCGAAGTCAGCGGAATCCCGGTCGCGGGATCGTACGGCAGGAGAATGAATTTGCGAGGACTGGAGTCTGGATGCCGGAAACACTCTTTGGTCAGCAGCGGGAAAATGAATTGCTCGGGAAGGTAGTCTGGATATTTGTCGAAAATATAGACCGAGTTTGCGCCACACGTATTGACACCCTGTCTTGGTTTTTGATCACTCCTGATGGTGATTGGACTGGCAGCCCTGACGTCATCGAGTTCGGCAGACGAGTTGGAAATCGAGAGCGGCGCCGTAGGTTCGCCAATTGGAGCGGCGTGCTGGACTATCCATGTTCCGTTGCTGAGACTTTTGTAAGCAATTGCAGATTCATGGGGTTCGTCCCTTCGGAATAACGCGGCACCGGCCCGAGTCAGGATGCCGGGGAATATTCTTTCCTCTCGGAAGTCCCATATCTGGCGGACGCGGAACTCCGAGTCGGCCAGCCGATAACGCCGGAACCCGGAGTGAGCACCATCGTTGAAGAACAAGGAAAGGGGCAGGAAAAAAGCGGCTCCGCCATTACGCTCAAGATTTTCGTTGAGCACCGCCGCGATCACGAGGGCCGCGAGATCAACTCGCGAACTGCCAAGAAGCAAGGCTTGCGCATCGGCAACCAGACCGTAATTGAGAAAATGAGGCTTGGTAGCCTCTTTGTAACTGGTTGGCAGGTCGCCAAAATTCACCCAAGGGGGATTGCCACATAAAAAATTGAACTTTCGTTTTGGGTTGGACAGGATGATGTCAGCGCAGGTCAAACCCGTCCGCGGGAAACTCCGACGGTATTTCATGCGGAAGCCGGTCTCGAAATCTTTGAGGAATCCAGGCTGCTGCTCGATGAGGTGAAGGCGCGAGAGCATTTTGTCATCGACCTCAATGTCGGCACTTGCGGCAACGTCCATTAGGGCGTGAACGAATGCTCCGTTGCCGGCTGTAGGATCACAGATGGTCGCGCCATCGGCCCACAGTCTGGCCAAGCCGGACTGTTCCACCAGCCATTTTGCCCATCGGAGCGGGGTGAAAACAGCCCCGATCGGTTTAACGAGAGAAGGTGAATCGCGCATAACCGCCGTTTTTAAAGTTCTCAATGGCTTGGATTCGCCTCTGGGCGTCTCGTCCGACGCGCTGGTAGTGTTTTATGGCAAGGTCGGTGAATATATCGTAAAAGACTTTGATGTCCCGGTCCCACTCAATCTCGTCCCAAACTTGGTTAACAGTGTAGTTGAGCCGGACCTGGCCTGTGCCCAGGTTTTCGATGCGATAGCTGTTCTGCGGGAGCACTATGAACGGGGCTACCCGAATATACTCCAAGTCTCTTGCATCTTTGTTTGCCGCCGACTGGTTGTGGCCGAACTCGGCAATGATGAATTGGCCTTTGTCATTCGCCAAAAACTTGAGAAGGTTGCCGACAGCGCAGATTCCTCCGTCGGAGTACTTTGTGGAGTCGAGGTCCTTCGTTTTGACATCAATTCCGACGATTCGTCCTTCCGCCGTAAAGCCGAAGTCGAAAATGGTTCGCCGGCCCGGCAGGTCAACAGGTGTGAAGCCGGACCGCCGGCAAATGGCGTCCCAGTTATCGAGAATTCTGCGCTCAATGCTGGCGCCAAATGCGCGGGAGTCTTCTCGGGCCGCGATCCCGGAGCGGAGCTCCTCGAACAGTTTGATGAGTTCGTCTTCGATGATTTTAGAAAGTTCGCGCAGGTTCATCGTGAATCTTATTTGGAAGGGTATCTTTCTTTCTTAAGAAAGCGAGACGCAAATTGGGCAAATAAGCAGGGAAGAGTCAAAACGGTATGTATCAGCGTCGCAGGAACTTGGCGACGGCCTCGGTGCGGGTGCGGACTTGGAGTTTTTCGTAAATGCGGCGGATGTAGGTATGCACGGTTTCGTAGCTGATGCCGATTTTGTCGGCGATTTCCTTGTAGAGAAAGCCCTGGCTCAAATAGTCCAGAACCTCCTGTTCGCGCGCCGACAGGGCGGCGCCCGGCTGGGGGGCGGGATCGGGCTTTTGAAATGACTGCACGACTTTGCGCGCTATGTCCGTGGTCATGGGCGAGCCGCCGCGGTGAACTTCGCGGATGGCTTGCAGCAACTCGGCGCGCGGGGCGCGTTTGAGGAGGTAACCGGCCGCGCCTGCCGCCAGGGCGTTGAAAATGTTCTCGGTGTCCTCGTAGGCCGTAAGCATGACGGCGGCGATGTCGGGCGCGGCCTGCTTCAAGCGGCGCACGCACTCGACGCCGTTGAGGCCGGGGAGGTTGATGTCCATCAGCACGACTTGGGGGCGGTCCTTGGGCAATCCCTCCAGGGCGGCTTCTGCGGTGGGGTACTGGCTGACGCATTGGAAGCCGTCGGCGCGGCTGATGAGGCGGGCGAGGGTGCCGCGCAATTGCTCGTTGTCCTCGACGATGGAGACTTTAATCGGCATAAGGTCATTTTCCGGCCAGCGGAACGGTCAGGCGCACGAGCGTGCCGCCCTGCGGTCGCGGGCCGATGAAAAAGTGGCCGCCGACATCTTCCATCCTTTTGCGCATGTTGCGCAATCCATTTCTTGACTCCGCGGCCTTTTCGTTCAGGCCGGCCGGCCCGCGGCCGTTGTCCTCGATCTCGAGAGTGAAACGGCCCGGCTCCAGGCGGAGGCGGAGCCAGGCTTCGGAGGCGCGGGCGTGTTTGACGATGTTGGTGACGGCCTCCTTGGCGGCGAGAAAGACATTGTGCCGGGCCTCCGGGGAAATGGAGGCGGGGGGAAGTTGGGCGGGAACGTCCAGGCGGTAGCGAAGGCCGGCGACGGCGAAATAATCCTGGGCGTGCTTGCAAATATAATTGACTAGGCCGTCGAGGGTGTCGTTGGAGGGGTTGACGGTCCAGACGATTTCGTCGAGGGCGCGGGTCGTTTCGCGGGCGGTGAGGGAGATCTGGCGGGCGTGGCCGCCGGCTTCCTCCGGAGAATCCTTGTCGGCCTCGACCATTTCGCCCAGGAGCGCGAGTTGAGTGAGGCTGGCGCCGACTTGGTCGTGGATGTCGCGCGCGATGCGGGCGCGCTCTTTCTCCAGGGCTTGCTGCTGGCGGAATGAGGCAACCTGACGCCGCATGGCCTGGGTGGAAAAGTAATAGACGAGGGCGGCGACGATGCCCAGCAAGGCGGCGGCGGCGGCGGCGCGGAACCAGCCGGTTTGCCAGAAGAGCGGCAGGACGGTCACCGCGAGGCTGGCGCCGGTTTCGTTCCAGACGCCGTCTTCGTTGCAGGCCTGGACCTGGAAACGGTATTGGCCGGGCGGGAGGGTTGGGTAACGGACGAAGCGGCGGTTTCCGGCCTCGTTCCACTTCGATTCGTGCCCCTCCAGGCGGTATCGGAAACGCGCGCGGTCCGGCTCGTCCAGATTGAGGCTGGTGAACTGAATTTCCAGGCGTTCGCGGCCCGCGGGCACGGTGACCGATTGCGGTGGCGCGGCATGGGGTCCGTTGGTGTTTTGCACCTGGCCTTCGACCAGGACCGATTCGATGAGGACGGGCGGGGGATTGGTGTTGGAATGGATTTCGGCCGGGTTGACCGAAACGACGCCGGCAATGGTTGGGAACCACAGTTTGCCGTCGGGCGCGCGGCAGGCGGACGGCTGGGCGCCGAAGGTGCATTCAGTGGCGGGCAGCCCGTCCCGTTTGTCGTATCCGCGGCAGGAGATAAAACGGTTTGTGGCGGAGACAAAATCGTTCAAGTCCTTCTTGCGCGCGCGCATGAGGCCGGCGTTGGAGCCGATCCAGAGGAAGCCGTCGGCGTCCTCGATCAGGTAGTCAATGCTATTTCCGATCAAGCCGTCCTGGGTCGTGTAATGCGTCCACTGTCCGTCGCGCAAGCGGATGAGGCCGTTGCCAAAGGTGCCGATCCACAGGACGTCCTGGCCGTCGGCATAGAGCGCCGAAATATTGTCGCTGGGGAATCCGGCGCTTTGGCGCAGGGCGGTGAAATGGCCGTCGAGTTGGCGGCAATTCAGCCCGCCGCCCTCGGTGCCGATCCAGAGGTTTCCGGCGTGGTCCTCGGCGATAGCATGGACAATGTTGGCGGCCAAGCCGTCATTGGTGGTGAACAGGCGCCACTGCGTTCCATTCCACTGGCCCAATCCGGCCGGCGTCCCCAGCCACAACACTCCGGCGTGATCTTCGAACAAGGCGGAGACAGGAGGGCTGGAGATTGCCGGGGCGGGACGGAACACGCCGCCTTCGAGGCGAAACAGGCCGGAGCCAAGCGCGGGCTGAGTCGCCGCCCAGACGTGTTGCTGGTGATCCACCAGAACGGCCGTTGGATTGAGCAGGCTCATGGGACCGGGGATCGAGCCGACCGGGTGCAGGACGCCGTCATTCCAATAACTGAAATCGCGGGACTTGGCGCTGATCCACAGGCCGCCTTGCTGGTCCGGGCAGAGCGATTGAGTCACCGATCCGACCGTTTGCTCCAGGGGACGGAAGATGCGGCGTTTGACACGGTTCAGTCCCCCGCCGTCCAAGCCCACCCAGAGACTGCCCCCGGCGTCGGCGTCGAGGGAGAGCACGGAGTCATTGGACAAGCCTTCTTTGGTGGAAATCTGGACGGCCTTGCCGTGGTCGTCGAACCAGAACACGCCCTGGCCCGAGGGGCCGCCCGTGCCGACGATCAGATTCCCCTCCCGGTCTTCGCACGCCACCTTCACGGCGTCCTCCGCCCGCGTCCACGGGTAGGGGCCGAAGTCGCGTTCGACCCTGCCAGCCGAGTATTCGCGAATAATGCCGTCGGCGAGGCACCAAAACCCGCCTGCGCGGCTGGCCAGGAGCAAATCCACTTGCCGCGCCGTCAGGTTCTTTACGATTGGCAGGGGCGCCTTTGTCCGCGCCGCCGCCGGGTCGAGGCCAAAGACCTGATTGCCGGTGGCCACCCAAACGGCGCCGCTTTTTTCGGCGATGACGGAGCGGCAATTGCGGCTGGCGATATTCCAGATATCGACCAATCCGCCGGCGTACCGGCCCAACTCGCCATCTTCGGTCAACATCCACACGGCACCGGTTGTGTCCTCGCAAACGGACACCAGATGTCCGGTGCGGCGGCCGCGCCCGATATTCAAGCTATGCGCGGTGCCATCCTTGATCAGAACGGCGCCCGCGGACTCGGTGCCGACCCAGAGATTGCCGCGGCTGTCCTCGAACAGGCGGACGATCCGCACGCTTTCCAGGCGGGGTGTATTGCTTTCGTCAAAGACGGTGAAATGGACGCCATCGAACCGCACCAAACCGTGGAGAGTTCCCAGCCAGAGGTAGCCGTCATGCGTCCGCGTCATGGCGATGACCTCGCTGTCCGGCAGCAGGCCTTGCTCGTTCCCCCAGGAGTCGATGCTGAAAGAGGCGTTGGCCAGGGTGGCGGAGGGGTGCGTTGCGCCGCCGAGCAACAACGCCAGGGCGGCGATAGCTCCCCAAAGCCCGTGCAGGCGATTGCGCATGGAGGGATTGTCCTAACGAACGGCCCGGTTCGCCAAGTATAAATTGCTGTTTTCCTTCAACCCGGCTTCATTTATTTTGTCGCACAATGAACCTGTGGCTTGAAGCAATCGCGGCTGGATTGTTCGCCTGTGCTGGAGCCGTGCTGGGGCGTTTATTTTCGCGCCTCTCGAAGTCTTATTGGATGCTGGGCTATTTCATTCCTTTGACGCTGCTTCTGATTTACGGTCTGGCGGTTCGTTTTCCGGCATTGGCATTCTTGCCGCCGGCTTCATGGATGATGATGGGACGAACCAGATTCGCCGTTATGGGTTTCGTTGCGACCATGATTTTGACCGCGCCGCTTTCACGATTGCCAAGGAAAAGAGATCGTTTTGTTGTCGGCGTGCTGATGGTGGTTATCGTTTTTGACATGTCGGTTTGGCCGTTCCTTGCGCCGCTGTTTAACCGCCATCAACTCGAACATCTTCACACGCGCATTGGTGCCGACGGAGTTTGCCGGCAAAGCACCGATTACACCTGCGGGCCTGCTTCAGCCGTCACCGCGCTCCGTAAATTGGGTTTGCCTGGCGAGGAAGGGAGAATCGCCATTCTTTCCTATACAAGTTCCGCGGGTGGAACCGCAACGGACATTTTGGCCGAAGCGTTGCAAGATGAATACCGCAAAGACGGTTTGATTGCCGAATACCGGGCGTTCAAGGACATATCCGAATTGAAGCAGGCCGGGCTGACCCTTGCGGTCGTCAAATTCGGTTTTATGGTTGACCATTCTGTGACGGTGCTTGGCGTCACTGACTCGGAAGTGGTCGTCGGCGATCCGCTGAACGGTTTGGAGAGGATTTCCCACGACGAATTTCTCAAAAAGTGGCGCTTTACCGGCGTCGTGTTAAAACGGAGGCCATGAGATGCGCCTGGCGGCGCCGCGACACAAAATGAACCGTTGCTTGCGTTGGCCGTCGGCAAGGCCGACAATCCAGCACCGAGAGGCGACACCTATGATGCAACATATAAGTGACAAGCTGCGCAAAAAGGGCCGGCGGGGATGGTGGCTGGTTTGGTTGTGGCTGGCAGCCTCCTGCGTGGCGGCGCCGCCCCCCGGCTATTACCTGGTTTGGGGCGACGAATTCAACGGCACCTCCCTCGACACCACCAAGTGGGACTATTGGCTGCCCGGCAGACGGCGCGATGCGGTCAACGTCACCAACGCCGTCTCCGTCGTCGGCGGCTATTTGACGATCACGACCTACACCTCCAACAACACCCATTACAGCGGCTTCGTGGCCACCGATAGGAAGTTCCGCACCAAATACGGCTATTGGGAGTCGAGCATCAAATGGGGCGACACCAACGGCATGTGGTCGGCCTTCTGGCTGCAGTCCCCCACGATGGGCCGCTATCTGTGTGATCCGCAGACGGCCGGGTCGGAAATCGACATCGCCGAGCATCGGTGGGTGGACGGCTCGACCAACCCGGTGGCCAACCGCGTGCAGGTGAACATCCATTGGAACGGTTACGGCTCCTCGGCCAGGGGCGCCGGCAGCGGCTACGTCGGCAACGGATTGGCCGACGGCTTCCATGTTTACGGATTTCTGTCCACGCCGGCCTCCTACTCCTTTCTTATTGACGGCGCGCCGGTGTACGACGGCGGATCGGCGCCCATCTCGCACAGCACGGAATTCGCCATCCTGAGCAGCGAAGTCGATGACACCTCGACGACCTGGGCGGGGTTCATCCCGGCGGGGGGCTACGGAAGCCTGGCTGACAGCACAACGAGACTGACCGTTGATTACGTCCGCTACTACGCGCCCACGAACACGGTTTTCTGGATTGGGGGAGCTTCCACTTATTGGACCAACGCGGACAATTGGGTTTCCAACATGACGCCCGCGGCGGCCAGCGACGTGACTTTTTCCTGCCTTGGCTCCGGCGCGCGCACGGAACTGGGCCGGGAATTTTCCGTCCACGGCCTGACAATACTTGACACTGAGGGGACGGTGTCCGTCCGGGGGCATGCCCTCACCATCGGGGGAGGCGGGATCGACGCCGATTGCCAGAGCGCGACACTGGACTGCGACGTGGCGGTGGACGCACGCCAAACCTGGACCGTTGGGCCGGGCCGGACGTTGCGGGTCAACGGCGCGCTGACAGGCCGGGGCGTGCTGGCGAAGGCGGGGGCCGGCACGCTAATCCTGTCCAACGCCGCGGATTATTCGGGCACGGTTGAGGTCATGGGCGGCGCACTGCGGGTCAATGGCGTCATGGAGGCGCCGGTCACCGTGCCGCCTGGGGGCGTGGTCAGCAACCTTTCCGGCGTTTTGTCCGTCGTGGCTGCGCCGCCGTGATGGCGCCTACTGAAAGAGCAAAGGAGCGATGGTGGCCAGGTTGCGCCGCCACACCCTCCAACTATGCACGCCGGGCACTTCCGTCCAGGTGTAATGCAGTCCTTTGCTTTCCAGCCAGTGGACAAATTCGCGGTTTGGCTCGACCAACTGATCATCCTTCCCGCACGAAATCCACAACAGGCGCAGACGCTCGTTCGCCGTCGCGTCCAACGCGGGGAAGGTGTTGGAGAAATTGCTGTTCAGTCCGCCGGAACTGAAGGCGCCAATCCAGGCGAAGCGGTCCAGGTTGTTCAGGCCGACGGTCAACGATTCCGACCCGCCCATGGACAAACCGGCGATGGCGCGGTCCTTGCGGTCGTTGGAAACGCGGTAGGCCGATTCGACTTGCGGCAGCACTTCGTCCAGCAGCGTGGCGCGGAATTGGGTCACGTTGCGCTGCCACAAATCCGGCTGGCGCACGCGCGCCCAGCCGCGCCAGACAATCTCCATCGTCCCGTAGCCCAGCGGCATGACCACGATCATCGGCTTGGCCTGTTTGCGCGCGATCAAGTTGTCAAGTATGAGGTTGGCCTGGCCCACCGACCACCAGCCGGTGGCGTCGTCGCTGTAGCCGTGAAGAAGATAGAGCGCGGGGTAGCGGGCGGTGGCGGCGGCATCGTAGCCCGGCGGAGTATAGACGAAATAAGCGCGGTCGTCGCCGGCGGCCGAGGAGTGATAGACATGGCGATGGATCACGCCGTGCGGCACGTCATTCATCTCCCAGGGCAGCGAGGCCGGGCCGGGCACGTGGACCTGGCTTTCGGTGTTCAGGAGGTTGTATTTCATCAGGGGGTTGTTCAGGTCGATGGCGCGGACCCCGTCAACAACAAAGGAATATCCGTAGTAATCGGGCTCCAGCGGCGGGGTGGTGAAGGACCAGACGCCCTGGTCGTCCTTTTCCATTTTGGCGGCGGAGAGGCTTTCACATTGGACGCGCACGTCGCGCGCGTCGGGCGCTTTGAGCCGGAAGATCACCCGGCCATCGGGCTGGACTTCGGGCGCGGGGGTTGGCTGAGCGGACACGGAAATGGCGAAAACCATCGCAAGAGGCAAATAGAATGATTTCATGCCGCGCAACATAGCCCGGAATTTCCGCCGCAATCAATGCCAAAGAGCGGGCCGGTGAATATTGGGCGCCAAGATTGACAACGGGCCACAAAACCGGGATTGTGGACGGGTGAAAACCGCGGCAATGGCAGCGCAGACACTGGTTTCCCCGTCATGGAATGCGGTGGATTTCATGGTGGATTTCAACACCCGTGAAAAGCGCCTCAGCCTATTGATGGAGGCGCTGGCGTGGTGTGCCGCCGTCATGTTCTTTCGCCGCGCCGAATCCGACACCCTTTATCTTGGGAAACCTTCAGAGTTGGACCGCCGTTATCATAAGACCATTTTGGCCGCGCTCATCGCTGAGGGCGAACGCTTCCTGACCCGCCTGAAACGCGCGGGCGGCCTGCCCAAGAACAGCGACGGACTCAAAGCGGCGGACATTGACGCAACGGTGGAGGAGTTGCGAAACACCCAGGCGCAATGGTATGGCGACATGACCGCAGAGCGCCGGGCCGAGATTCTCAAGGAGGTCTTTGGTGTCACGATAGCCTGAGTTGGAAGGTCTGCTTCAGGCCTGGTACGACTTCGAAGGCTGCCGTCCCGCAGAGAAAGACAAATCCCGCGATGTCTTTAACAAGTTGCTTGACACCGCCCGCGCTCACACGACTGTTTCCCGCCAGGATTTAATCCAGGCATTGTCCGATCGGTATCGAGTCTTCAAAACCGCGAAAGACAAAGAATTGCGCGCGGCTCTATCGCGTTTGAAGTAACGGCTCCTCGGGTAACGCATTCCTCAGCGCCTTTTTAATCGCGAAATCCAATCGCAGGTCGCCGTCGCCGGGCGATTTCAAGTTGCCGCACTGCGGGATGTATCTCGCGGCGTGGAAAAAGAATAAACATTTGCATTAATACAAAGCTGTATTAGTGTTAAATAATGAATAATATTCTTGGCCAGCCCGTTGAAGGTGATGATTTCTTTAACCGAGAGGAAGAAACCGACCACCTGTGGCGCACCCTGAATGAGGGCAATCATGTCCTTTTGTTGGCTCCACGACGCGTGGGAAAGACCTCTCTTGCTCTGCGCGTCGGGTCAAACGCCGCGAACTCAGGATGGAAGTTTGTTCTTGTGGATGTGCAGGGATGCCGGGACGAATTGAGCTTTCTGGACACCCTCTTCGAGAAGCTCAAATCCATTGGAGTGAAAGTGCCTGTGCTCGCCCGGTTGATCGAATGGGTCACATTTGCACGGCGCAATCTTCCAGGCAAGGTCGAGGGTGCCGGCTTCAGCGTGGCCATTGATCCGAGTGAAGGTCAGGAAGCCACGACGTTGGAGCGTCAAATTGAACGCTTATTTAACGAGATGGAGGAATCGGGTGACAGAGTGCTCATTGCGGTAGATGAGCTGCCGGTGCTTCTTCAAGCTCTGGAGGAGGGAGAGAATAGCGGCGCCCGCCTGCGCGGCTTCTTAAACTGGTTCCGCGCTTTGCGTTTGCGATATTGCAAGAATGTCCGCTGGCTGCTCCTTGGCTCCGTTGGATTGGATACATTCTCGGAAGTCCGCAACCTCACCGCCACGATCAATGATCTCAAGCCGTCCTCTCTTGGGGCTTACTCTGAGGCGACGGCGATCTCCTGCCTGCGAGAACTTGGCCAAGGCAAAGGCGTCAAGATGAGCAACGCTCTTTGCAAGGTGATTTTAAAAGAGATTGGTTGGCCGTTGCCCTTCTTTCTGCAGCTCGTCTTCCATGAATTGCATTCACTGCTCGGCCAACCACCGCGTCAGCCGCAGACCAAGGATGCGAAGCAAGCGTGTGGTCAACTGGTGGCACCCGAGTTCTACAGACATTTCGAACCTTGGCGCGGACGGCTGGCCGAAGGGATGAACGCAGAACATCTCCAAGCCGCGAGGGCTGTCCTGAACGCAATCTGTGTTCACGTTGAGGGCTTGCCGCGGATTCGCTTGCTGGACGCCGTGATGAGGAAGTTTCCACAGAGAGACTCGGATGAGGTATCCCGGATTTTGGCGACGACGCTGGGGCAATTGGAGCGGGATGGCTACCTTTTACGCCGTGATGGAGCGGTTGGCGGCGCAGCCAGCTATGCGTTTCGCTCATTTCTACTGCGCCGCTATTGGCACGCGAGGGAGATCGCATGAGTGACAATCATGAGATTTTGCCGCTGAATCGGATGGCGATTTTCACACCAGGCCGCCAAACCGACGCCGAACTCAAAGCCGCTTACATCGCAAGGACTGAGTTGCTGCAAAGTATTCTTGACGATATCGACGCGACTCGTGTCGGAGGAATTCCACAACACCATTTGGTTATCGGTCAACGCGGCATGGGAAAGACGACGCTCCTGAGGCGAATTGACGTTGCTCTTCGTGAGACTCCGCAGGCTGCAAATTTTATCCCGCTGAGCTTCCCGGAAGAACAATGGACCATCGACAGGCTGTCGGCACTTTGGTTGAACTGCCTGGATTCGCTGGCCGACACCTTGGAGAGGGAAAACCCCAACGAAGCGCTGATCAAGACACTCGATGAGGCCGTGAATCGGCTTCGGATCGACAATGCACCTGAGGACGTTCTTGCCGAGGCGGCGGAGAAGGATTTTCTTGCAATCGCCGCCAAAACGAAACGGCGCGCCGTTCTGCTGGTGGACAATCTCGACCTTGTCTTCGAGCGCCTGAACAAACATGAGTTGTACCGACTGCGCGCATTCCTAATGAAGGCTGGCGCGCCCGTTCTTATCGGCGTTTCGGTTCATCCGCCCAAAGCGACGCAGGACTATAACGCGCCATTTTACGAGCAGTTCAAAGTGCATTATCTCAATCGGCTCTCGCTCGCGCAAATGCGGGAGGTGCTGCTGCGATTGGCCGAGCGGGCCGGCAACGAAGATATTATTAAACGTCTGGAGGACAATCCCGGGCGCCTCCACGCATTGCACGCGCTTACTGGCGGCAATACGCGCACCACCGTGATCCTTTTCCAAATCTTCGCGCGCGGCCGCTTTTCCGTCGATGCATACCATGATTTGGAAACGTTGTTGGATTGGATGACGCCACTCTACAAGGCGCGGTTTGAGGAGCTTTCCGCGCAGGCGCAGGTAATCGTGAGCGCCCTGGCAACGATTTGGGAACCGGCCACCAGCGCACGGGTCTGCGAGCGAGCGCGTTTGGAAAATAAACAGGTTAGCGCCCAGCTTGACCGGCTGAAAAAGGCTGGAATTATCGAGGAAGTGACGGTGGATTCGGAAAAACGAATTGGCCCGATACCCGAGGGTCGCAGTCCGAAGGAACGTGCCGGCTATCAACTCGCCGAGCGATTTTTCAACATCTGGTTTCTCATGCGCCAGGCGACGCGCCGCGATAAAAACAACCTCGTATTTCTGACGCGCCTTATTGAGTGCATTCACACCCCGGACGAGCGAGACGCTTTGGCTCGTGAAATGTTAGAGAGTCCCGCACTTTCTCGCGAGCAACGGGTATTCGCTCTGGCGCTTGAACCTTCAGTATCAACGCCCGCCCTCTCTTACCTCCTCCACGACCGCGTTGAAATCGAGTGTATCAAGGCTGAGCGAGACTTCAAGGAGCGAATTGATGAAATCCTTGATCGGGCGGAGATTCCACCGCATCGATGGCCCTTTAGTGAATTGCGAGAGCGCCTAGCCAAGGCCGTGCCGGCCGGAATTGGCTTAACCGGGGAAGCGTTTGCCGACGCCATTCTTGGTTTCCCTAGTATGATTGTACATCGGGAAGCGATCGCCTCGAAGCGGATGGACGCAGAAACAATCAATCTCGGCCTGAAGGCTTGCGCCGACTATAACGAAGTGCTCTCCAAGGCTTTTGGCAGCGACGCTGTATGCTGGTTCCAAGGATTATTGCGAAAGGGCACGGTGACAGACCTCTCGAGTTCCGATCAAGCGAACAAGGCGTTTGAGCGTGCTGATACGGCCGAAAAGGTGGCAATTTACATCAGTTTTATGTCGAACGCTGCCAAGGCGGGTTTGGCGAAAGCAGTCTGGGACAGTGTAGTGAAGCTCTTCGATTCTTCATGTAAATCCGCACCAGCATGGACGATCGTTGGCATCTTGTATGCGGAACACTTGGGGCGATTCAAGGATGCAGAAGTAGCTTTTCTACGAGCCGTGGAGCTTGATGACAAAAATGCGCTCGCATGGGGCCGCCTAGGTGTTCTGTTAGGGAATAACTTAAAACGATATGAAGAAGCTGAGACAGCATATAAAAAGACAATTGATCTTGATCCTCGAAATGCGGCTGCATGGCGCGGACTCGGATTCATATACAGCGAAGGACTCAATCGGAAGGCGGATGCCGAGAACGCGATTCGAAAGGCAATTGAGCTGGAGCCAATGGATTTCAGACAGTGGACCATTCTCGGAAAAGTTCTCTCAGAAATGCGTCGTTACGCCGAATCCGCATTGGCTTATCGCAAAGCAATCGAGCTTAACCCTACGGAACCCATTCTGTTGAAGAGTTTGGGGATATTGCTGCAGAACCGCCTGCGCCAGTACTCTGACGCGGTAATCTGTTATAGAAAAGTAGTTGAAATGCGGCCAGACGATGCCCAAACTTGGCTGCAGCTTGGCAGACTTCTCCTTTGTCCCTTAAGGCAGTATGAGGAAGCCGCAACGGTTTTTCAAAAGGTCGTGATCCTCCAGCCAGAAAACGCCTTTGCATGGTTCGCTCTTGGCAATTTCTTGGCAGACTATCAAGGCAAAGGCGCCGAGGCGGCCAAGGCGCTTCGAACCGCGATCTCACTGGGTCCCATGGCTCCGATCGAGTTTACGATGGATTTGGTCTATGTGCTCCGAGACCACCTTGGCCAACATCAAGAGGCGCAACTTTTTTTATCTCAAGTCGGAGCGCTTGAACCACCTATTCTAAAGATCAGCGTTTCCATTCATGAGGCTCTATTTGCGGCCCAAGGAGAGAATTGGGGAAACGCAATGAAGCATCTGGCCCAGGCACTCGACTTGATGGTCAAGCCAAATGCCGAACTTCCCTTCATGTTAATGGATTGGACGCGAGCGACGGCCGTTTTGCTACATCTCGGCTTTGGTGACAAGCTGCTATTGTTTCTCAGGCAGCGTGGCGAAGACCAGCGATTGCGTCCTTGGTACGAAGCCACACGAGCAATTCTGCGCGGGGACCGACTCTACTTGCGCAATATCCCCGCTGAGATGCAGAATTTGGCAGAAACGCTCTATGACGAGATTGATGTGAGGCTTAAGCACCTGCCCGAAAGCACGCGTCATTAGTCAGCCGACATGGCGCTGTTCCAGGTGCATCAGTTTATCTGAGTGCCATCGTGGAAGGAGCTATTGAGCGGTAATGAGGCAGACCACTTAATTGGCCCGGACCAAAAAAATGGGGACGCGCGATTTGTGGCGGACATGATGAATGGTGCTGCCCAAAACCAAGTCCGCCAGGAAACGATGGCCGTGCATGGTCATCGCAATCAGGTCGCAATTCTCGCGATCCGACGTCTCTAAAATCCCGGTCGAAGGATCGCCCAGCGCGAGATGAACGGAAACCCGCACCCCGGATTGGCGCAACTCGGTTGCGATCCGCTCCAGGTAGGCCCGGTCCTCCTTCATCTCTTCGGATTCGGCCAGTTCGAGGCGGTCGTAATTGCGCGCGACCCAGCCGTCGGCGACGTGGACCAGGAGCAACTCGGCGTTGAATTGACGGGCCAATTCCGTCACGTGCGGGATCAGGGCTTGATCGGCGCGGCTGTTCTCCAAGGCGACGAGGATTTTTTTATACATCTGACGCGGGTTTCATTGGCCCACCATAACATGCCAGGCGGCCTTGAGCGAGTCCGGCAATCCGCAGACGTCCATTACGGAGATCAGAAGCGCGCTGCCCCAACCGGCGAGGAGCAGGAACCAGCCAATCTTCCATCTGCCCATCTTCCTGCCGGAACTGGCGAACTGCAGAAGCGGGAACATGGCAAAGGGGAGCTGAAGGGCCAGCACGACCTGGCTCAGCGTGAGCAGATCGGTGACGCTGCTGTCGCCGCGAATCCCGATGATGATCACGGCCGGGATGATGGCCAACGTGCGCGTAATCAGACGCCGCAGCCACGGTCGAATCCTCCAGTGCATGAAGCCTTCCATGACCACCTGACCCGCCAGTGTGCCGGTGATGGTGCTGCTTTGGCCGCTGGCCAGCAGCGCGACGACAAATAGTCCGCTGGCGACTGAGGTGCCCAGCAACGGCGCCAGCGTCAGATACGCGATGCGAATCCAATCGCTGTCGGCATTAAACGTGACGACTTGACCGCCCGCGACTGTCACGTGGGACTTTCCGTAAAAGACCATTGCCGCCAAAACCATGATGGCCGCATTGACAAAGAACGCGACTGTCAGGGCGGCGACGGAATCAATGGAGTTGAACCGAACGGCGGTGCGGATGGAGGCCGGGTCTCTTTGCAGGTTTCGACTTTGGACCAGGGCCGAGTGCAAATAGAGATTGTGAGGCATGACGGTGGCGCCAATAATTCCGATGGCGACGTAGATCATACCCGCTTGACGCAAACTGGGGGAGATCAGTGAACGGCCGATTTCCAGGAGGTTTGGCTGGGTCTGCGGCAGGACAAAAATCTCGATGAAGTAGCAAAGGCCGATTGTGGCCACCAGGACCAGGACAATCCCTTCAATCGTCCGCACGCCGAAGCGCTGCAATCCGAGCAGCAGCAAAACATCCAGGCCGGTGATGATGACAGCCCAAAGCAAAGGGATGTGAAACATCAGATTGAGAGCGACGGCGCTGCCGAGGACTTCGGCCAGGTCGCAAGCCCCGATAGCCACTTCACAGAAGAGCCAGTTGGGCCAGCGGGTCCAGCGCGGGTACCAGTCGCGGCAACATTGGGCGAGGTCTTTGCCGGTGACAACGCCCAGGCGGGCTGAGATCATCTGCATGAAGATGGCCATCAAGCTGGCCAGGCCGACCACCCAGAGCAGACCGTATTTGAATTGCGCGCCGCCCTGCAGATCGGTGCCCCAATTGCCCGGGTCCATGTAACCGACGCTGACGAGAATGGCAGGGCCGACGAAGGCCCGCCATTGGCGCCAAAAGCCGGCGTCATGGCGGGGAACCTCCACCGTGCCATGCATTCCTTCCAGAGACAGGGAGCCGGTGTCACCTTTTTCCGGGTTCGCGCTCATCGACGGGCAAAGATAGCGAACGTAACCGTGAAAGTCAAAAAAATGTTAGGCGAGTCTAACATTTTGACCGGGTGTGAGACAAAATTCTTCAGGTGACGAAAACGGAACCCCTCTCTCCGTCTCTCTCCCCGCACGCGGGGAGAGAGGGCAAACGTGGCCCCAAAGGAGTATATTGGGTCGCATATACTTCTGTCTCGCAAAAACCGGTCG
>Ga0187860_1001995_pt1 | contig 17420 bp, 7 predicted proteins | sample June2016WEW_10_4_FD_132981 | JGI IMG/M metagenome (GOLD analysis project Ga0187860, IMG submission 132981) | Peatland microbial communities from SPRUCE experiment site at the Marcell Experimental Forest, Minnesota, USA - June2016WEW_10_40 | ecosystem: Environmental > Terrestrial > Soil > Wetlands... | reverse complement strand
GTTGCTCGTCGTGATGGCAGGGACGTCGAGTGCGACCGGCGCCACCGCGAGCGCCGGACGCGGTGGCGCCGGGCACGCCCGATTGGTCGCTGACAAGAAGAAGCCGACCATCGAGTTAGGGATCGACGGGAAACCCGATCCCGCTCAGGATGCCCCGGTCAGTAACGTCGACGCCATACCGACCAGCGGCGAGGCGCCGCTCACGGTCAGCTTCGACGGCTCGATGAGCACGTCGGACACCAGCACGATCGCCTCCTGGGACCTGAGCTTCGGTGACGGCAGTCCCGATGCCACCGGCGAGGGTGCGCCCGCCGAACCCACCGTGTCGCACGTGTACACGTCGGCGGGAGTCTTCACGGCGACACTCACGGTCACCGACGCCAACGGCTTGACCGGGACCGCGACCTGTACGGTGACGGTGAACGCGCCCCCGCCGGTTCCGCCAGTCGCCGCGCTGGGCAACAGCACCGGTTCGGGAGCAGGGCCACTTACCGTCACCTTCGACGGTTCGGGGAGCACCGCGCCCAACTCGTCGATCGCTTCGTGGGAGCTGAGCTTCGGCGACGGCCAACCCGACGCCACAGGCACCGGTGTGCCGTCGTCGCTGACGGCCAAGCACGTCTACAAGTCGAACGGCACCTACCGCGCCACCCTCACGGTGACGAACACGGCTGGTGAGACCGGCACCGCCACCTGCGTCGAGACGGTCGCTCCGAAGACCCAGCACCCCGTGCTGGCCGAGCAAACCTGCTCGGGTATTGATCCGCTGCCAGTCACCTTCGACGGCTCGGCCAGCATCCTTTCGAACGGGCCCATCACCTCCTGGGACCTGTCGTTCGGCGACGGCAGCGCGGATTCGACGGGCACGGGTCCGCCGCCTTCGCCGACGGCGACCCACACCTATAGCCAAGTGGGGACATTCGTCGCCACCTTGACGGTGACGGGCGCTAGCTCGTACTCGAGGGCGACCAACGTGGTGACAGTCGCGCCCACGCCGCCGGTACCCAACATGAGCTCGGTCATAGTCCCCAACGCTGAAGGCATCCACAAGATCAAGCATGTGGTCGTGATTTTTCAGGAGAACCGCTCGTTCGACAGCTACTTCGGCACGTTCCCCGGGGCCGATGGCATCCCGATGAAAGACGGCGTTCCGACCGTGTGCTTGCCCGATCCGGCGTCCGGTGGCTGCGTCAAGCCCTATCACGACACCTCGGACGTGAACTGGGGTGCCCTGCACTCCAACGGCTCGTACACCGCCGACCTGGACGGCGGGAAGATGGACGGCTTCGTGAAGGTGGCGGCCAAGATGAACACGCTTCAGTGCTTCACCAAAGTGTGTCAGCCACCTGTAGCGACCAGCGACGTCATGGGGTATCACACCGCCGCCGAGATCCCCAACTACTGGTTCTGGGCAAAGGAGTTCGTGCTCGAGGACCATATGTTCGCCAGCGACAACAGCTGGAGCTTGCCGAACCACCTGAGCCTTGTCTCGCTCTGGTCGGCGACGTGCTCGCAGCCGCACAATCCGATGAGCTGCGTCAGCAACAACGACCTTCCCTCGACGTTGCCCACCGACTATCCGTGGACGGATCTGACGTGGCTGCTCCATGCCGACAACGTCTCGTGGCGCTACTACGTCGGCACCGGGTCAACGCCCGACTGCGACGACGACGCCGCCTACTGCGAGGCGAGCAGCATCAGCCCATTGACGCCGAGCATCTGGAACCCCCTTCCGCTCTTCGACGACGTCGCAACCGATGGGCAGAAGAACGACGTGGTGAGCACGGCCCAGTTCTACCCGGCTGCCTTGAACGGGACGCTCCCGGCGGTCTCGTGGATCATTCCGAGCGGCGTGGTGAGCGAGCACCCTGAGAACCGGGTCTCAGCAGGCCAGGCGTACGTGACCGGGCTCATCGACTCGATCATGGAGGGCCCTGACTGGGGGAGTACGGCGATCTTCCTCACCTGGGACGACTGGGGCGGCTTCTACGACAACGTGGTTCCACCTGAGGTCGACTCCCTCGGCTATGGGTTCCGCGTGCCGGCGATGGTGATCAGCCCGTACGCGAAGCGCGGCATGATCGACCACGACGTGCTCAGTTTCGACGCCTTCGCCAAATTCATCGAGGATGACTTCCTGAGCAGCGCCCGGCTCGACCCGGCCACCGACGGCCGCCCTGACTCTCGCCCCGACGTGCGGGAGGACGAGCCGATCCTCGGGGATCTCCAAGACGACTTCAACTTCAACCAGGCGCCCCTACCACCACTGGTGCTGCAAAGCGGGCCGCCCTGGGGCCAGGTACCCAAACAGCAACGAACACCCGGGCCGACGGAGGGTGAGGCCCCGCTCACCGTCAGCTTCGACGCCTCGGGTAGCACGGCCCCCAACTCGGACGTCGCCTCATGGGACCTGTCCTTCGGCGACGGCTCGCCGGACGCGACCGGGACGGGCGCGCCCCCGAGCCCGACGGTGTCGCACACCTATAGCACCCCAGGCACGTACACGGTCCAGCTGACGATCACGACGGTCGATGGGGGGACCGCGACGATTGACGAGAGCATTACCGTGCTGGCGCCCCAGCCGGTGCCGACCCTGACGGCGTCCCCACCCGGTGGTAACGGCCCGCTCACGGCGGTGACGTTCGACGGTTCGGGGACGACGGACCCGGATAGCACGATCACGTCGTGGGACCTGTCCTTCGGCGACGGCTCGCAGGACGCGACGGGGACGGGCCCGCCGTCTAGCCCGACGGCGACACACAGCTACATCAAGGCGGGTGTCTATCCGGTCGTCCTCACCGTCCACGACGCCAACGGCGCAACCGCATCGGTTCCGTACACGTACATCGTGCATCCGATCGTCACACTCAGCCCGAGCACCCTGGTGCCATTGGGGAGCGACGTCGTCACCGGAGGTGGGCTGTCGCCGGGGGAGACGGCGAGCATCACGTTGAACGGCCAGCCTTGGGCGACGGCAACGGTCGGACCCGATGGTGAGTTCACCACACCGGCGCTCGCGGTGCCCGCGCTGGCGGCCACGACAGCCGAGGTCACGGTGACTGGTCCGGTGAGCGGCGTTGACCAAACGGTGACCCCCGACGTGTCTGCAGACTGGACGTCCTTCCGATTCGCCCCGTACGGCGGGGGTTACAACCCCTACGAGTTCACACTCAATACGGGCAACGTCGGTCAGCTCACCCCGCTGCCGTGGGCAGGCAAGACGGGCGCGCCGATCAGCGGGTCTGCCACCTACAACGACGGGAAGCTCTGGGTCGGATCGACGAACGGGTACATCTACGAGTTCTACGCCCCGACCTACTCGCTCTGGCACAAGCTGTCAACTGGTGGGGCCGTGGTGTCGGCGGCCGCTACCACGAGCGACCTCGCGGTCAATGACGACATCTTCAGCTCGAAGAGCGGGAGTCTCTACGCCATGACCGACCAATGCAAGCTAACGGGGACGGCAAAGTCATGTCTCAAGTGGACGAGCGCGCCGGTCGGTCCGATCGAATCCTCTCCGATCGTTGTCGGGAGCACGATCTACGTAGGCTCGGACGACGGGAACCTGTACGCGTTCTATGACAAGTCGGGGAAGCGCCTGTGGTCCGTCGCGACGGGAGGCCCGATCCGCTCCTCGCCGGCCTACGCCGACAACCTCATCGTGGTCGGCTCCAACGACGGCAAGCTCTACGGAATCTCGACCGTGCACCGCGATGATGTCGTGTTCACCGGAGCGACCGGAGGCCCTGTCACATCGTCGCCGGCGATTGACGGCAACGTGGCCTACGTCGGGTCCCAGGACGGGAGCCTGTACGCCTTCTCGCTCAGTTGCGTCGGTACGTGCACGCCGCTGTGGACGGCAGCGACCGGCGGACCGATCGAGTCGTCGCCTGCAATCGTCGGAGGCACGATCTATGTCGGGTCGGACGACGGCCACCTCTACGCCTTCAACGAGGCGACCGGCGCCCTCGAATGGAGCGTGGCCACTGGGGGAGCCGTCATCTCGTCGCCCGTTGTGGCGAACGGAGTCGTGTACTTCGGGTCGAGCGACGGCAAGGTGTACGCCGCCGACGCAGCGGGCTGCGGCTCCGCCACGTGCACGCCCCTGTGGTCGGCGGCAACGGGCGGGGCCATCGTCTCGTCCCCCATTGTCGCCGACGGCGTCCTGTACGTCGGCTCGAACGACGGAGACCTGCACGTGTACGGCCTCGGGCCGGCTGATGCCGTACGGGTGGCCCGCTCGGTGGTGGCGGTCGCGATCGGTCTCGTGGCCGGGCGGATCTGACCGGCCGCCCGGCCAGGCCAGCGTCGAATTAGGCCGGGCCCATGACCGGTTTCGATCGTGCCCGTGGGCGGTGGTTTGACGGCCTGAGGGCCCTGGGCGCGGGTAGGGATAGCATGCCGCACGAGTCTGGCAAAGGGGGCACGTGAAACGGATCGTGTGGACACTGCTGCTGGCCGTTGGACTTCTAGGCGCAATGGCCGGCTTGTCGGGCGGCGCAGGCTTGGCCGCAAGGTCGGCTCCCACCGCCGGCACCCGCGCCCAGCTGGTCGACGATCCGAACGGTCCAGTAGGCGAGCTCAGCGTCATACCGAGCACGGGTGACGCACCGGTCACGGTCAGTTTCGACGGCTCGATGAGCACGTCGGCGACCTCCACGATCGTGTCGTGGGATCTGAACTTCGGCGACGGTACCCCCGACGCCACCGGCGTGGGCCCGCCTGGGGCCCCTACGGCATCGCACACCTACACGTCGGCGGGCTACTTCACGGCCACGCTCACCGTGACCGACGCCAACGGCGCGACCGGGATCGCCACGTGCACCGTGACGGTGAACACGCCGCCTCCGGTTTCTCCGGTCGCCGCGCTGGGCGACAGCACGGGTAAGGGGCTGGTCAGCTCCGCGGTCACTTTCGACGGCTCGAAGAGCACCGCCCCCAACTCGTCGATCGTTTCGTGGCGCCTCTCGTTCGGGGACGGTAGGGCCGACGCGTCCGGCACCGGAGCACCGCCGTCGCCGACCGCAACGCACGCCTACAAGAAGGGAGGCTCCTATACCGCCACGCTCACGGTGACGAACACGACCGGCCAGACCGGTACCAGCAGCTGCGTGGTGACAGTCAATGGAAGGCATCTGGAACCGCTTCCCGTGCTGGCTGAGCGAACCTGTTCTGGTTCGGCGTCGCTGCCGGTCACCTTCAACGGCTCGGCCAGCTCGGATTCGATCGGGCCCATCACGTCCTGGGACCTCTCATTCGGTGACGGCAGGCCCGACGCCACCGGCACCGGTCCGCCCCCCTCGCCGACGGCGACCCACACCTACACCGAGGTCGGGACGTTCACGGCGACCCTGACGACCACGGGTCCCGACAGCTCGGGGACGGATCAGACCACCACGACGAACGAAGTGACGGTCACCCCGCCGCCACCGGTGCCCAACTTGAGCTCCGTCGTCGTCCCGAGCGGGGCCGGCATCCACAAGATCAAGCACGTGGTCGTGATCTACCAGGAGAACCGATCGTTCGACAGTTACTTCGGCACGTTCCCCGGGGCCGACGGGATACCCATGAGCGACGGTGTCCCGACCGTCTGCAACCCTGATCCACGGGCGGGCACCTGCGTCCAGCCCTACCACGACACCGCCGATACGAATTTCGGCGGGCCGCACGGTACCCCCGGGTTTCCCATTGACGTGGACGGCGGGAAGATGGACGGCTTCATAGAGGCGGCGGAGGCGAAGACGACTGGCGAATGCTTCACCACGCTCTGCTCACCGCCTGGCGGGATCACCGACGTGATGGGCTACCACACCGCCGCCGAGATCGCGAACTACTGGAAGTACGCCGAGGAGTTCACGCTCAACGACCACTTCTTCGCCAGCGAGGACAGCTGGAGCCTGCCCAGTCACCTCGGGCTGGTGTCGCTCTGGTCCGCCCAATGCTCGGTGGCCGACAACCCCATGAGTTGCGTCAGCGCCACTCCGGGCGTGCTTGACGACAGCTACCCGTGGACCGATCTCACCTGGTTGCTCCATGCGGACGACGTGAGCTGGCGCTACTACGTCGGGACAGGCTCGAGCCCGGACTGCGACGACAACGCCGCCACTTGCGAGGCAACCGGGATGAACCCGAAGGCTGCGAATGTCTGGAACCCGTTGCCCAACTTCGAGGACGTCAAACAGGACAGTCAGCTCGGCAACATCGTCAGTACGTCCCAGTTCTACCCGGCGGCGCGCGACGGGACGCTTCCGGCCGTGTCGTGGATCATCCCGAGTGGGCCGGTCAGCGAGCACCCAACGCAGAAGGTGTCATCCGGCATGTCCTACACGACCGGCCTCATCGACGCCATCATGGAAGGCCCGGACTGGGGAAGCACGGCCATCTTCCTCACGTGGGACGACTGGGGTGGGTTCTACGACAACGTCGTCCCGCCGACCGTCGACGACCTTGGGTACGGCATCAGGGTCCCGTTCATCGCCATCAGCCCGTACGCCAAGCGCGGGTTCATCAATCACGAGATCTACAGCACCGACGCGATCGCGGTGTTCATCGAGGACGACTTCCTCAACGGTGCGCGCCTCGACCCGGCGACGGACGGCCGCCCGGACTCACGCCCGGACGTGCGGGAGGACGAGCCGATCCTCTCCAACCTGGTCGACGACTTCAACTTCAACCAGGCCCCGCTGCCACCGCTCGTGCTCCAGAGCGGACCCCCGTGGGGGCCGGTCCCGACGTTGGACCGAACACCGCCGGCCACCAACGGAACGGCGCCGCTCACGGTCAGCTTTGACGCGTCCGGGAGCACCGCCCCGGACGCGTCGATCGCCTCCTGGGACCTGTCGTTCGGGGACGGGACCCCCGACGACACCGGCGTCGGGGCGCCGCCGTCGCCGACGGTCACCCACACCTACTCGGAGGCGGGTACCTATGACGTGCAGCTGAGCATCACGACTACCGCCGGCGCGACGTCGACGCTCTCGGAGCAGATCACCGTGCAACCGCCGCCACCGGTGCCGGCGCTCAACGCCACGCCGCCCGGCGGCAACGCGCCCATCCCACTCGTGACCTTCGACGGCTCGGCCTCGACTGACCCCACCAGCCCGATCGTGTCCTGGACGCTCACATTCGGCGACGGCAGCCCTCAGGTATCGGGAACCGGCCCGCCACCCAGCCCGACCGCCACGCACTCGTATACGGCCGCCGGTACCTACACAGCCACCTTGACGGTGACGGACGCGAACGGTGAATCGGGCTCGTCCCCGTATACGTTCATCGTCGCTTCTACGTTGAAGGTCACGCTGAAGGAGGTGCCACCAACGGGGAGAACATCGGTGGACGGGTCGGGTTTTGACTCGAACGAGAAGGTCGACCTGACGCTCGACGGCCAGCCGTGGACCACCGTCACCGCCGGCACCGACGGGACCTTCGCGTCCCCGATGCTGACGGTTCCGATCGAGCCGGGTGTCACGGCCTTGCCGGCGACGTACACGATCGAGGCGACCGGTGAGAAAAGTGGGATCACCGCGTCTACGGACGACCTCACCGTGTCGGCGGACTGGCCCAGCTACCACTTCGCGCCCTCGGGCGGCTCCTACAACCCGTATGAGTTCACGATCGGGCCCAGCAACGTGGCGGACCTGGCACCGGTCAACTGGGCAGTCCACACCGGGGGCCCGGTCAGCTCGACTCCGGACATCGTGGACGGTCAGCTGTGGTCGGCCTCGCAGAACGGGGACGTCTACCTGGTCAACACCCCGAGCTACGCACTGTGGCAGAGGTTCAAGACCGGTGGCCCGGTCGTGGCATCGCCAACGGAGGCCAGCAACGACGTCATCGTCGGGTCGGAGTCCGGAAAGCTGTTCGGGTACGATGGCTCGTGCCGGGATTTCGCGGGCCCCGCCGGCTGTAAGTACTGGTCGGTGTCGCTCGGTAGCCCGATCGAGTCGTCTGCGGCCGTCTCCGGTGGGACGATCTACGTGGGCGCCAACAACGGCAATCTGTATGCCCTTAAAGTTGTTGGGCACGCGCCGAAATGGCAGGTGGCCACGGGCGGCGCCATCCAGTCGACCCCGGCCGTCTCGGGCAGCACGATCGTGGTCGGCTCCAACGACGGCGATGTCTACGGGATCTCGACGAAGGGCCAGATCCTCTGGACCGGTGTCACCGGCGGTCCCGTCACGTCGTCGCCGGCGATCGTGGGCAACGTCGCCTATGTCGGGTCAGAGGACGGGAATCTGTACGCCTTCCCGTTGAACTGCAGCGGGACGTGCGCACCACTGTGGACCGCCGCGACCGGCGGGCCGATCGAGTCGTCGCCGGCCATCGCCAACGGGATGCTCTACATCGGCTCGGATGACGGCAACCTGTACGCCTTCGACCTCGCCAACGGCACACTCGAGTGGACCATCGGTACGGGCGGCCCCGTCGTCTCGTCACCGTCTGTTGCCAACGGCGTCGTCTACTTCGGCTCCAACGACGACAACGTCTACGCAGCCAACGCTGCCGGGTGCAGCGCTCCAGTTTGCGCTCCCCTGTGGTCGGCGACCACGGGGGGCCCGGTGCAGTCCTCGCCGGCCATCTCGAACGGAGTGCTGTACGTGGGGTCGAACGACGAGATGGTGCACGTCTACGCGCTACCGGGTTAGTCGCTCGCGGCCCGAGAGCCTCCCGCGGCCCTCGGGGCGCCCGAGTCCCTCGAGCGTGACAGGGCGCAGCAGCCGCGCTCGCTGCTAGCTCAGGCGCTCCACGATCATCGCCATACCCTGGCCACCTCCGACACACATCGTCTCGAGGCCGATCGTCTTGTCCTGGTTCTCGAGGCCGTTGATCAGCGTCGTCATGATGCGGGCACCGGTCATGCCGAACGGGTGACCGAGAGCGATCGCCCCGCCGTGGACGTTCAGCTTGTCCCAGTCGATCCCGAGGCGGGTTGCCGACGGGATCACCTGAGCGGCGAACGCTTCGTTGATCTCGACCAGGTCGACGTCGTCCATCGTCATTCCTGCCCGCTTCAACGCCTGGCGGCTCGCCTCGATCGGGCCGAGGCCCATGATCTCGGGGTGGAGTGCGCTGACCCCGCTCGCCACGAAGCGGGCGAGGGGACGCAGGCCGAGCTCGGCAGCTCGGGTGTCGCTCATGACCACGACCGCCGCCGCGCCGTCGTTGAGCGGGCAGGCGTTGCCGGCGGTGATCCGTCCGTCGGGGCGGAACACCGGCTTCAACTGGGCGAGGCCCGCCACGGTCGTGCCGTCCCGAGGACCGTCGTCCTTCGCGACCACGGTTCCGTCGGCCAGCGTGTAGGGCGTGATCTCCCGCTCGAAGAAGCCGTTCTGCTGGTTCTCCACCGCCCGCTGCTGTGACAAGGCGGCGAAGGAGTCCATCGATTCCCGGCTGACGTTCTCGTACTCGGCGACGTTCTCGGCGGTCTGGCCCATGGCGATGTAGATGTCGGGCAGGCCCTCGGCAGGCTCCCAGGCCTCACCTCCGGCTTCACCCCGCTTGGCGCTTCGAGCCTCGGCCTCGGCGAACACCGGGTTGTGCGACCCCGGGACGCCATCGGAGCTCCCGGCGAAGAACCGGCTCGTCGTCTCCACTCCCGCAGCGATGAAGCAGTCACCCTCGCCGGCGCGGATGGCGTGCGCCGCCATGCGGATGGTCTGCAGCGAGGAGGAGCAGTACCGGTTGACGGTGACGCCAGGGCAGCCCTCGAGGCCGGCCAGGATCGCCACCACCCGCGCCAGATTGAAACCCGCCTCCCCTGCAGGCTGGCCACAACCCATGAGCAGGTCCTCGATCTCCTCAGGCGGCAGGTCCGGGACCTTGGCCAGGAGGGCCTTCACGACATGGGCAGCGAGATCGTCCGGGCGGACGTCCTTCATGGAACCTTTGAACGCGCGGCCGATGGGGCTTCGAGCGGTGGCGACGATGACGGCTTCGGGCATGGCGGCGAGCATAGGCAGCGCCGTGCGGTCCCGTCGCACCCGGCGCCTCGGCGCCTCACGGCCGGCGCCTCAGAGCCTCGGTGCCTCGGCGCCTCGGTGCCTCACGGCCGGCGCCTCAGAGCCTCGGCGCCTCAGAGCCGGCGCCTGTCCCGCCCGCGGCCTCCGCACGCAAAAACTAGAACGCGTTACACTTTCGCCGACTCCGCCGCACCGGACGAAGGTGCGTGCCCTGAGGGAGGCTTCATGCAGATCGGCTTGGACGAGGACCAGCAGTCGCTCCGCAAGCAGCTGCGGGAGTACTACGCCCGCATCCTCACGCCTGAGGTGGTGAAGGCGCTGGAGGTCCCAGGCATCACGCCGACCCATCGTGAGATCGCCCGGCAGATGGGCACCGACGGCTGGCTCGGGATCGGCTGGCCGAAGGAGTACGGGGGCCAGGGTCGCTCGACGATGGAGCAGTTCATCTTCTTCGACGAGTCGATGCGTGCCGGGGCGCCGGTCCCCATGCTCACGATCAACACCGTCGGGCCGACGATCATGCGGTTCGGGAGCGACGAGTTGCGCCAGCGCTTCCTGCCGCCGATCCTGCGCGGCGAGATCCACTTCTGTATCGGTTACACCGAGCCCGGTTCGGGCACCGACCTCGCTTCCTTGACGACCAGGGCGGAGCGCGACGGCGACGAGTACGTCATCAACGGCGCCAAGATCTTCACCAGCCTTTCGACCGACGCCGACTACGTGTGGCTGGCGGCACGGACCAACCCCGATGCCGGCAAGCACCGGGGGATCTCGATCTTCATCGTGCCGACGTCCTCGGAGGGCTTCTCCTACACGCCCATGCGCCTGCTGCACGGGCACGACATCAACCAGACGTTCTACGAGTACGTCCGCGTCCCTGCGCAAAACCTCGTCGGCGGCGAGAACAACGGCTGGACGCTCATCACGAACCAGCTGAACCACGAGCGGGTGACGCTGTGCTCGGTAGGGCCGATCGAGAAGGCGTTCACCGACGTCGTCGCATGGGCAGCTGCGACCACGCGGCCGAGCGGAGGACGAGTGGTCGACGACGCATGGGTGCAGCACGAGCTGGCGCTCGTGCGGGCGAAGCTCGAATTCCTCCGCCTGGCCAACTGGAAGGTGGCGAGCTCGCCGTCGCTGGACGTGGCCGACGCCTCCACGGTGAAGGTGTTCGGCACCGAGTTCTACCTCGACGCGCTCCGGCGGCTCATGGAGATCGTCGGGCCGCAGGCGTACCTCTCGGGCGATTCACCGGGCTCGGTGCTGCACGGACGGTTGGAGAAGCTGACGCGGGGTTTCCTCATCCTCACCTTCGGTGGTGGTGCCAACGAGATCCAGCGGGAGCTGATCGCCATGTTCGGTCTCGATATGCCCCACTCGGGCCGCTGAGCCGGCCAGTCAGGAGCGCACGATGGACTTGGAATTCGACGACGACCAGAAGGCACTCTCGGAGCTGGCGGCGCGGATTCTCGCCGAGCGCTCGACACCCGAGCGGCTGAAGGAGGTCGAGGCGGAGTCGGCTGCCGGCGGCGATGGCGTGGACCGCAAGCTGTGGTCGGATCTCGCCGGCGCCGGCCTGCTCGCCGCGCCGCTCGCCGAGGAGAACGGCGGTGCGGGCATGGGTCTCGCCGGCGCCGGCGTGGTGCTCGAGGAGGTGGGGCGCCGAGTGGCTGCCGTGCCCTATCTCGAGACCGTGCTGTGCGCGCTGGCAGTCGAGAGGTTCGGGTCCACTGCGGTGCGCGGGGCCCTGGCCGGCATGGCGGCGGGGTCGTTCATCGTGACGCCCGCGCTCACCGAGGCCCAGGCGGACCTCCGGGCGCCGGCGGCGAGGGCCTCAGCGGGTGCCGAGGCAACGTGGCGGCTCGACGGAGAGAAGATCTGCGTGCCGGCCGGCATGGCTGCTGACGCCTACCTCGTACCGGTGACGTTCCCCGACGGCTCCACCGGGGTGGTGTTCGTAGACGCAGGCGCTGGGGGGCTGACCCGCGTGCGCCAGGACACCACGGCGGGCCGGCCGGAGGCCTTGGTGCGTCTTGATGGCGTGGAGGTGCCCGATGACGCCGTGCTGGGCTCGGGTGGCTCTGATTCCGCCGAGCGGGGTGAGGTGCTCGACTGGCTCGTCGACCGAGCCACAGCGGCTCTGGCCGTGCTCGCCGCCGGATGCCTCGACGAAGCACTCCGGATGACCGCCTCGTACGTGAAGGAGCGCAAGCAGTTCGACCGCCCGCTCGCCACGTTCCAGGCGGTCGGGCAGCGGGCCGCCGACGCCTACATCGATGCGCTGGGTGTCCGGCTGACCGCTTGGCAGGCCGTGTGGCGCCTGTCGGTGGGCCTGCCTGCCGGCGACGAGGTGACGATCGCCAAGTATTGGGCCAGCGAGGCGGGACAGCGCGTCGTGCACGCCTGCCAGCACCTCCACGGGGGCGTCGGCATGGACCGTGACTACCCCGTGCACCGGTACTTCCTCGCCGCCAAGCAGATCGACCTCGCCCTCGGCGGCGCCGCTCCCCAGCTCGCCGATCTCGGCCGCCGCATCGCCGCCTCGGCGTAGTTCTCGTGCGCAGGGCCGGCACCGACGCCGGCGCCGGCCGGCGGCTGGCCGCCTGACCACATCCGCGGCGAGATCGCGTGTGACCTGCCCGTAAGATGGCTCCGTGAGCGGGCAGGGACTCGATCGCCGTGAATTCCTCCGGCGGCTCGGGATGGCGGCTGGAGGCGTCGCCGGAATGGCGGTCGGAGCCACCGCCCTCGACGCCTGCGACTCATCACCGCAGTCATCGGTCCAGCACACCACGACCAGCGAGCCCGGCCGGTCGACTACGAGCAGCACAAGGCTGGCGAGCAGGATCCAGCTCGACGACCTCGGCCTGCCGATCGCCGACTGGGTGGTCGAGGAGAACGCCCGCAAGGGAACGCTCGAGTGGCTGCTCCACCCCCCTCCCCCGATGGGCGTGGAGGGCTATCTGGACCATGTCAGCGCGGCGCCCGGCGACGAGGTCACCCTGTTCGTCACGAGCACCGCCTCGCTTGTGATCCCGAAGGTGTACCGGCTCGGCTGGTACCAGGGATACGGCGCCAGGTTCGTGGCGGATCTCGGCAAGCACCCGGGAGTGGTGCAGCCGGAGCCGACATTCACCGCGGGCGTGAACATGGTGGAGTGCCATTGGTCGCCGACGTTGCGTTTTGAAGTGGGGCACGACTGGCCGAGCGGGTACTACTTGATCCACTTGGGGACGTCGAAGGGTTTCTCGCAGTGGGTGCCGCTTGTCGTGCGGGACGACTCCAGCACCTCGGCAGTACTCGTCCAGAGCAGCGTCACCACGTGGCAGGCCTACAACCTGTGGGGCGGCTACAGCCTCTACCTCGGCCCGGACGGGACCGGAGGGACTGACGTGGCCAACCGGTCCAGGGTCGTGTCGTTCGATCGCCCTTACCCACCAGGCTGGGAGGACGGGACGGCGGACCTGTTCGGCAACGAGTACCCGATCGTGGCGCTCCTCGAGCGGCTCGGCGTGGACGTGAGCTACTGGACCGACATCGATCTCCACCACCGTGCCGCCCTACTGGCGCAACACCGCTGCCTGGTCAGCCTCGGGCACGACGAGTACTGGTCCTCCACTATGCGCTACTCGTGCGAGGAGGCGATCGGAAAGGGCCTCAACGTGGCGTTCCTCGGAGCGAACGCCTGCTACCGCCACATCCGGTTGGACGCCTCGCCGGTGGGGGACAACCGGCGGGTCGTGTGCTACAAGGACGCGACCGAGGACCCCTACCTGGGCAAGGACAACGCCGAGGTGACGGCCAACTGGGGAGAGGGTCCCGACCCGCGACCCGAGTCGTCGATGATCGGTGTGGCCTACCAGGCGTTCCAGCCGTACGAGTCGAGTCCCGAGAGCTTGGTCGTGGTGGATCCCGAGTCGTGGATCCTCGAAGGCACCGGCCTTGCCCACGGCGCCGAGATCCCGTTCACCAACGGGTCGGAGTTCGACCGGTACTCACCTGGGCCCTCGTCGCCGACGAACGTGCACATCGTGTGCCACTCGCCCATCACGAGCGTGCTCGGGCCCTCGTATTCCGACATGGCGTACTACACGGTTCCCGGCGGGGGAGGCGTCTTTTCCAGTGGCACGGCGTCGTTCGTCGACAGGCTGTGGGCCAACCCCGGCGTCCTCCCCAAGCCGTTCGCGCCGGGGCCCATCGCAGGGGTGACCGAGCCGCTGACCCGGATCACGACGAACGTGCTCGCCGAGTTCTCGAAGGGCCCGGCGGCGGCGTCACGGCCGTCAGGGGCCAACTGGCAGGAGTTCTACTCGGATGGCTCCGCCGCCCTCCCTCCGGTGGACGTGCCGTAGTCGCTGCGTGGTGCTGTCGCCGCAGCGGCGCCCTTCAGCCGGCGAGCTCGGCGAGCAACCGCATCTGGTCGATCCCGCCACCGACGAGCAGAGTGGTGACGAGCGACTCGTTCCATGCCTCGAGGTCGTCCCGGATCTTCTCCCGAGGCCCGATGAGCGCTGTGGCCTCCACGAGCGAGGTCGGTACGGCGGCCGCGGCCTCGGCCTTGTGGCCGTCCAGGTACAGGTCTTGGATCCGCTTGGCTTCCGCCTCGAAACCCATCCGCGCGAACACCTGGAAGTGGAAGTTCATCTCACGCGCTCCCATGCCGCCGATGTACAGAGCGAGGAACGGTCGGACGACGTCAGCTGCCCGCTCCACGTCGTCGTCGACGACGACGGTGGCCGTGGCGATGACCTCGAACTCCTCCGGCGTCCGCCGGGCGTCAGGCCGGGAGAAACCCTCCGCCAACGACTTGCGGTAGTCCTCGTCGTAGGCGGGCGCGTAGAAGATGGGAAGCCACCCGTCGGCGATCTCGGCGGCGAGGGCGACGTTCCTCGAGCCCTCGGCCCCGAGGATGATGGGCAGGTCCGCACGCAACGGGTGCACGATCGGTTTCAGTGGCTTGCCGAGCCCCGTGCCGTCGGCGCCGGCGTAGGGCAGCGGGTAGTGCGGGCCGGCGCTCGTGACCGGAGCCTGGCGAGCCAGCACGTCGCGGACGATGCCGACGTACTCCCGGGTCCGGGCGAGCGGGCGGGGGAACGGCTGGCCGTACCAACCCTCGACCACTTGAGGACCGGACACACCGAGGCCGAGTACGAATCGGCCCCCGCTCAGATGGTCGATCGTCAACGCGGCCATGGCCATCGCCGTCGGCGTCCTGGCCGAAATCTGGCACAGGGCGGTCCCGAGCCGGAGCGACGTGGTGCGGGAGCCGAGCCACGCGAGCGGCGTCAGCGCGTCGGACCCGTACGCCTCGGCTGTCCAGACGGAGTCGAAGCCGAGTCGCTCCGCCTCGTCGATCTTCGCGGCCGTGTCGGAGGGCGGGCCTGAGCCCCAGTAGCCAAGTTGCAGGCCGAGCTTCATCGTCACACGCCGCCCTTCACCCTGCCGCCACCGGTAGGTGCTTGATCCCGTTGATGAAATTCGACCGGAGCCGCTGGACCTCGCCGGCGAGCTCGAGGTCCGGCATCGCCTGCATCAACTCGGTGAACATGATCCGCATCTCCAGCCGGGCCAGGTTGGCACCGAGGCAGAAATGGGAGCCGCCGCCGCCGAAGGCCACGTGCTCGTTCGGCGTTCGGGTGATGTCAAAACGATCCGGGTCCTGGAACACCTCCTCGTCCCGGTTGGCCGACGCATGCCAGAAGATGACCTTGTCTCCTTCGGCGATCCGTTGGCCACCGATCTTGGTGTCCTTGGTTGCCGTGCGGCGGAAGTGCATCACCGGTGAGGCGTACCGGAGCATCTCCTCGATGGCCGAGTCGAGGAGCTCGGGGCGCTCGATGAGGAGCTTGCGCTGGTCCGGGTTCTCGATGAGTGCCAAGGTGCCGTGAGCGATCTGGTTGCGGGTCGTCTCGTTGCCGGCGACGGACAACAGCATGAAGAAGAGGTCGACCTCGAGCTGCGAGAGCCGGTCGCCGGCGATCTCGGCGTGGACAAGGATGCTGAGCAGGTCGTCGTGCGGGTCGGCATGCCGTTCTGCCGTCAGCGCGTCGGCATAGGCGAACAGCTCCATCGCAGCCTCGGTGGCGAGCTCGGGCGCTTCGGTGAACTCCGGATCGTTGGAGCCCACCATGCGATTGCTCCAGTCGAAGACCTTGTGGCGGTCCTCCTGCGGCACGCCCATCAGCTCGGCGATCACCTGCAGGGGCAGCTCGGCGGCGATGTCGGCCACGAGGTCGAACTCACCCTTCAGCCGGGCCTCGGTGACGAGTTGGCGAGTGCGGTCGACGACGGTCTGCTCCAGCTCCGCCACCATCCGCGGGGTAAAGCCCTTGTTGACGAGGCGCCGGTAACGGGTGTGCATCGGTGGGTCCATGTTCAGCATCATCAGCCGTTGCTGCGCGAGGACCTCCTCGTTCCAGCTCATCATCAGCGCGCCGCCCGTATACGAGGAGAACGTGGCGGAGTTGCGGTTGACGGCGACGAGATCGTGGTAGCGCATCACCGACCAGAAGCCGGGCCCGTCCTGCTCCTCATGCCAGAAGACCGGGTGGTCCCGGCGCAATTGGGCGAAGAGCTGATGGGGGACGGCAGGTACGTAGAGATCGGGGTCAGTCAAGTCGACCGTCGTGAGATCCATGCGTTCCCTCCCTGTGCCCCTGTGCGGTCCGCGCTACTGACGTGGCGCCGCCCTCGTGATTGCAATGGCGTCGCGCCAAGAATAGAACACGTTTCAGTTTCGTGAGCCGCAGTGTAGGCGGCTGCCGGGAGCGAATTCCAGACGAATCCGGACGCGGAAAGGCCCCGGGTAGCCGGTCGGCTTGCACCTCCGTACTTCCCGGGGCCCTGTCCTGGTAACTGAACGCCCCTGCGGTGCTCCGGGTGCCTTGCGGCTGCCCGATGCCTCGCCCGGTGCTCCGGCCCCGAAGGGCCAGCTCCCCGGTCAGGTTGCACTGTCACCGTCCTCGGCGGATTGCCGTGGCCGCTCCCTCCAGCCTCCCTTGCGGGTGGCCTTCTGGCAGAAGCCGATGCGCTTGGTCCAGCCTCCCTTGCGGGCGACCTTCCCTCCTGCACCAATCCCTTCGTCCCTGTCTCCCTTGCGGGCGACCGTTCCTCGGGGACCAGGCCCTCTGTTCGAACTGCCCTTGCGGGCTGCTCTCCCTTCGGAGCCGAGACCCTTTCGTTCGAACCGCCCTTGCGGGCTGCTCTCCCGTCCGGACCCAAGTACCTGCGATCAGGTCTTCCTTGCGGTCGTCCCTCTTGCCGGTACTGCGGCGTCTCCGTCCTTGGCTCGCATACTTTGCGTCATCAGCGGCCGGCCGTCAACTGGAGTTGAGGAAATGCGGAGGTTATCGACAGGCTCAGGTGACTTTTCGACAACTTGTCTTCGATGTCCCCCGATAGTCCCCAGCCTCGTCCACACCCAGGCCCCGCCAGACAGCCTCACTAGCGCCCGAAGGGCGC
>Ga0187860_1001983_pt1 | contig 17449 bp, 8 predicted proteins | sample June2016WEW_10_4_FD_132981 | JGI IMG/M metagenome (GOLD analysis project Ga0187860, IMG submission 132981) | Peatland microbial communities from SPRUCE experiment site at the Marcell Experimental Forest, Minnesota, USA - June2016WEW_10_40 | ecosystem: Environmental > Terrestrial > Soil > Wetlands... | reverse complement strand
GTAAATCACCTGATTCTGCAACGCCTGAAACTCCTCAAAGCTGAGCGGCCGATTGTCCAGCGCGCTCGGCAGGCGGAAGCCGTATTCGACCAGCACGGTCTTGCGCGACCGGTCGCCCTCATACATCCCGCCAATCTGCGGCACCGTCGCGTGCGACTCGTCAATCACCAACAGGTAATCCTTCGGGAAGAAGTCAAACAGCGTGCAGGGGCGCGAGCCGGGCGCGCGGGCGGCCAGGTGCCGCGAGTAATTCTCGATGCCCGAGCAGAAGCCCATCTCCTCCATCATCTCCAAGTCGTATTCGGTGCGCATCTTGATCCGCTGCGCCTCGAGCAGCTTGCCGTGCTTCTCGAACCACGCGATCCGCTCGCCCAACTCCTCCCGTATCGCCAGCACGGCGGGCCGCAGCTTCGCCGCCGGCGTCACGAACTGCTTGCCGGGGTAAATCGTCACCGCCTCCAGCGGTTCGAGCTTGTGCCCCGTCAACGGCTCGAACCGGGTAATGCGCTCGATCTGCTCCCCGAAAAACTCCACCCGCAAGGCGTCTTCCCGGCCCGCCGGGCAGAGTTCCACCGTGTCCCCGCGCACGCGGAACTGGCCACGCGTGAACTCGATGTCGTTGCGGGTGTATTGTAAATCCACCAGCCGGTGCAGGAAATGGTCGCGGCCCATCTCCAGCCCGGCGCGGATCGGGATCACCATCGCCTCGTAATCTTCCTTGCTGCCGATGCCGTAAATGCACGACACGCTGGCCACCACGATCACGTCCCGGCGCGCGAACAGGCTGCTCATGGTCGAAAGGCGCAGCCGCTCGATCTCCTCATTGATGCTCGAATCCTTCTCGATGAACGTATCGGTGCGGGGGATGTAGGCCTCGGGCTGGTAGTAATCGAAGTAGCTGACGAAGTATTCGACGGCGTTCTTCGGGAAGAAGCCCTTGAACTCGGCGTAGAGTTGCGCCGCCAGCGTCTTGTTATGCGAGATGACCAGCACGGGCCGGTTCACGTTCCGGATGACGTTGGCGACCGTGAACGTCTTGCCCGACCCGGTGACGCCCAGCAGCACCTGATGTTTCGCGCCCGACCGCAACCCTTCCGTCAGCTTCGCAATCGCTTGCGGCTGGTCCCCGGCCGGCTGGTAAGGCGCGACGAGTTCAAACATGGCCGAGTGAAAATACCACCAACCGCGACACCCGCTATTCTTTCTTTGCGGAAATCGGCCATAAAGACCAGAATCTAAAACCCCCTCACACAACGAAAGCCCCAAAAGGTGTTGGCTTGCGACGGGTAGTAGGTGTCGCGAAATGCGCAGTGGGAACCGTAGGCGTAGTCTAACCACGACCCGCCCCGCAACACGCGGTAGCCATATTGGCTGGAAGCCGGTCCGCGTGGGTCACTACCTCCCAAATACGGACTACCTGCCGGATACGGCGGCTTCACATAATAATCCCAGCACCACTCATCGACATTTCCAGCCATGTCGTAGAGACCATACCCGTTCGGCGCAAAATAGCCCACCGGACTCGTGTAGGGTTGCCCTCCGGTATCGAACGTGGCGTTGTTGCCGTTCGGGCCCAAATCGTAGCTATAGCAACTGGTACATCCGTAGTAGTTGGCCTGGCTTTCAGAGATGGTGTTGCCCCACGGAAACCGTTGCCCGCTTAACCCGCCCCGCGCCGCCTTCTCCCACTCCGCTTCCGTCGGCAACCGGTAGCCATTCGCCGTCCAATTCACATACACATAAGGCAGCACATACTTATTGCCATTCGTATATACCTGCGTCAACCCGGCATCCGCGTAATACCCCGGCGTCAAACCCGCTTGCTGCGACCGCGCATTGCTCCACTTCACCGCATCGTACTAATCCACCGCCTGCACCGGATGATTCGCCGCCTTGCCCGCACCCGCGTTGTCAAAGCTGTAGCCGTGGTTCGTGGCCCAATTATAGACTGTCTGCCACTGACTGTAGCTCACCAGATTCGTATCCATGTAAAACGCCGACACATAGACGTTCGTAGGGATGGCATCGCTCTCGCCATCCAGCGTGTCCCCCATCGTGAACACACCCGCAGGAATGAACGCCATGCCGGAAGGTGGGCTGGGGTCGTAGATCCGTTGGGTCGTGACCGCATTGGTGACAGGCACCTGGACGAAGTCAACCCAACTGATTGGGCTGAGAAGCGACTGAGCTGTTTGGACGGTAAAGGTGGCGTTGGTCGGCGAATTGGTCCAGGTGATGTATCCATCCGCACTCAGCGCGGTGATGGTGGTCGCCACCGGGCCGGCAATCCGGAAGAACTGCGCCCCTTGCACAGCCACCGTCCCGAGCGCCAAGCCGCACAGGCTGAGTTTCATTGCGGTGGTTGGTTTGTTCATGGAGGTCCTTTCCAGCGCGCTGTCTTGGCCTGCCGCCGAGCGCCCCGCTCACCCCGAGCGGGACTGACCGGGCATGGTTCCTTCGAGGCTTCGCTCGGGAACGACAGATGGTTATTCGGCGCGCTCACTTTCAGCCTATCGTGCGGCCATTATAGGGGTCGCCAGCCGGCGGGCCAGGAAAAAGTGGCGTCATTTCCCGCCAACCAGCCCCCGAGCCAGCCGGCAATGGTTGCCCGGCCCCGCCGCGCCAGCTCAGCCCCGCCTTCGCACCAGCCAAACCACCGCCCCGGAAACGAGCAACAGGGTAAATGTGCCCGGCTCCGGCACTGCGCCAGCGTTATTCATTGGGAAGAATCCGACCGCCAATCTCGCCGTTTCGGAAGTGAGGCGTGAGGACTTCGATATAAAACTCTCCGTGCTTGAGCCGATACACTTCCTCATCGGTAAGACTCAATGCGCTTTGTCCCTCATAAAGCGTTTGGCCCGGCAATCCGAGCACACCGGGCAACCCGCCAACGGGAATCACAACTCCCAATGTGATGTCCAGTTTGGCAATCAGGTCGAACGGACTGGGAAAGGCAATCGGCGCAGCATAAATCCCAGCCGACGTGAATGTGAAATTGTCCAGCGCCAGTTCGTAAGTCAAATTGTTGCCAGCCAGTGTAAAAGCCGCTTCGCCGCGATGCGCGCTGACGTTGCGGGGAATCTCATTGCGGCCGCTCAAGGTGGCGGAAAACTGAATCGGCGCAGTGGGAAAAATCTCGCCCCGCAGTTCCCCCTCGCGGTATTTGGCGGATTTGAAATTCACATAGAGTTGCCCTTGCAGCAATTCAGCAACTTGGTTGCCGGCCAAAGTAATCTGGCCGCTATAAACCAAAACACTTGGATAAACCGGGGAAATTGGCTCTGGCCGTTGAAGATCAAGCGGGACAGGCCCGATCGGCAGAAGCGGCGGCGGAAGATTGGAAATAGTGTAAGTTCCCAAATCGGCAATCAGATGAGAAGAGTTCAAACACGGCTTCGCCGGGCCGAAGATTCCGGCGCTCGTGGGCTGAAAAGCACCGTCCAATTCAACATTATAGGACAACCTGTATCCATCAACATAGCTTTCAAGAATGAATGAGCCGTTGCCGGAATGGGTGCTTCTGTCTGGCGGAACTTCATTGTCGCCGCTGAAAGTCGCCTCGAAATAAATCGGTTCGTTTGTTTGCCCTGCTTTGATTGGAGTATCTGGAGAAGTTTCGTAAGCGTAGTCATAAATCCAGCCACCGTTTATGCTGACGGGCGCGCCAACACGAACCCAACCGTAGTAGGGCTGACCGTCAGTGTAGAATTCAAGTCCAATATACCCTGATGCCACTCCCGCAAAAGCTCCGCCCCATAAAATGGGGGAACCAATGGTATCGCTGGCGCGGACAGCAGCAATTGTTGATTCCCCTCCAAGCCAAGTACAAGTGGTTGATCCAAGATTTGCCCCAACGAAGGCACCACTTGGCAGCGGATATGCCCCTTGAGCACCCAAATTGTCAAGGTAGCCACCGATAATTTGATTGTTTCCCATTGCGTCAATGGTAAAACCGCTGTCTTGCGAAGTGAAAGTATAGGCCACTTGTCCATCCAAGATGAGATTGTAACTCGCTGGATTTTCAACACCCCATAACCGGAGACCTTGAGCATCATACAGTGCAAAAGGATCAACCCATTGGCCTGTAATGGGGTCCTGCACCAAACCGAGACTTGGAGAAGGCGGCAACTGCACAAACACGATCCCCGCCTCACCGATGAGCGGCAATGTCAGCAAAGCCGCCAGTGCTGGCAAAAGCCAGCACTGCCAAAGAATTCTTTGTTTTAGATTATTCATCGCACTTGAATGATTCGATAGAACCGATTTGTGATGCCACTGGCAGCAAGCGTGATGGCGGTGTTTGTTTTGGTAGCGCTCAACTCGCCGCTGGCATATTGCCATGAACCGGATAAAAGATTGTTTTCATATTGCACGCGGCATACGCGGCCAACGTCACAGGCCCATTTCAACGCCACTGTGTTTGAGGCATAAATGGGGAGAATTTCAGTAATCTTCGGTTGAATCGGCGGTTGCGCAATGTTACCCGATAACAAGACAGAAAGGTTCTGATAATTGGTTTGCCCCAAATCATTGAGCAAATTCCCCTTGTGCGTCACGAGCACAAGATAGGTTCCATTGGTCGGGTTGGGGATGGAGACTTGCTCGACGTTGTCCAATGTATTGTCACCCGTCGTCGCGGCATTTGTCGGCGAGTTTCGATTGAGAACCCACGGAAAGTTTGTCACGCCGGCTGGACTGATAACCCGGAGGTCGAGATCGTTGACCAGCATATGATTTGTCGGATTCAAGGCGGGAGCGGTAGGAGTGCCGGGCGGGTCTGTCCAGGTGATGGTTGCTTTGAACGGTTTATTATTTGTCAGGACAGCCGGAAACTGGATGTAATCTCCGCTCACCAGCCGAATTTCCTTAATAAAAGCCAACGAACCACTGGCATAGTTATTGGTAGTCAGGGTCGCGGCGGCAACGGCATCGAGCAATCCCCAACCGTAAGTGAAACTTGGCCCAATGGTATTTCCAAGCTGGTCAGCGGTATGAATCACGATGCCCCGGAGCGTGGAAGACAGTGGCGCATTCGTGCCCAGAATCAAAGGAGCGTTTGTCGGGTAAAGTTGCTGGTAAAATGAAGTCAACAAGCCAAGCGTTCCAGTCACCGCTGGCGCGGACATACTTGTGCCGGAATCAAGACCGTAGGCCGTGTTTGATTCTGAAAGAGTTGAATAAACGTTTACTCCATCAGCAACCAAGTCGGGCTTGATACGCCCGTCAGCCGTTGATCCCAGCGATGAGAAGTTGGCAATGGAAACGCTGTTTGTGCCTGTGTATCCGTTGGTGCTCGCGCCGACCGCGCCAACGACCAGATTGTTTTTCGACACGCCGTATGCAGTCAGCGTGTTAAATCCCCCCTCGGCATTGTTCAAGGGGCGAACCGCAGAACTGATAATGGGAACGTTGTTTGAGAGTTCATAATGACCAAATGGTTGCACAGCGGGGCCGTCATCATTAGGGTCATTCTCGTTGCCAGCCGAAAAAACAGGCAGATACGTTTGCGCCGTGTAAATAATCTCGTCGTTTGTTTGTGAGACGCCGTTGTAGAAACCAAAATGCCAGTCCCAATTTGTGCTAATGGTGATGTCGCCATACCAGAACCAATAATAATTCACACCATCAGGAGTGAAAATAAACCACCCGTCAGTGTAACCATAACTATGATTGGACTCCCTCACATTATTGGTGGCGGCCTGGGTGGGCATTTCAACCAAGTCTTTTCCAAAATATGATTCGACGACTTTCCCACGGTTTGAAAAACCCTCCGCTTGGGCATTCACGCCCCATGCCATCATGGTTCCGGCAACGTGCGTCGGGTGGTCTTGGACTCCATATCCGCTCGGCCCGTCAAGCAGAAATGCTCGTTGGGCGTTGGTGGCAAATTCAACATGACTGGTCAGCAAGTCACCGCCATCCCATTGCGCCATGAGTACATTCGTGCCGGTGAGATTAAAGCCGGTGCCGCCGCCTGGCCACAGTTTTTGAGCACCAACCGTTTGCGCGGATTCCACGTTGTGTGTTTGCTTAATGGCCGGAAGGCCGTTTTCAAGATGGTCAAGGGCGTAAAAAACGCCATTGGAATCAGTCCAGTTAGCGGGCATCCCAATGGTATTTGTCGCCACATAATTGGCGATATCTGATTGCTGCTGCGCACTGACAGCCGCAATGGAAGCCGACAAAGATAACAATGCGTTTGAGCTTAAATTTTGCAATCCATCCGACGTGAGCTGCGAGCCATCCGGCATCGGGACGTCTTGAACAACCCACGGCCCGAAATCCGTTGCAAACTGTCCCGACTGGTCGGGTGGCGAAGATACAGGTGAATTTGTCCCGGGGATTGAATTGGTGTTTATTGGCGGCAAGGTTGGTTGTGCGTGGAGATTTGCCGGCAGGCAGCAAGCGAATACGCAACCCATGATTAGTCTTCCAATTGTTTTGTTGGCTTTCATAGTTTCAGTTCGTTCTTGCTTTCTTAATCCGAGCACTTTTTGCCCGGACTCGAACCTCCTGCCTCTCATTGGAGAGAATGCGCGCCCAGCGCACTCTCTCCGAGGCCACTACCACGCGGCCCAGTTCAAAAGCACACCGGGACGCGCGACTGCTCGCGCGTCGAGGCAAACTTTGAACCTTGAGAATTTGTGGTAGTGTTTCAGAGAGATTCGAGTCCTCGCAACGCAAAGACTCTACGCCAAGAAATGAAACTTCTTGGCTTTGGAAAAGAACCACTCAACTTTTACGCCCTTCCCCGGAATTTGCCAAGCAAATTCCCGCACATTCACGCACGTTTTCACATACCAGTTTTTGCCTCCCCAAAAGCAACAAATGCTTTGTGTTCCTTCGGGTTCCGGCGTGTTTTGTTGCCGTTCAGTCTGTCCGTCTGCTTAATGGTTCTGCCGGTCATGCCCCGCGGAACTGACGAACAGGCCCACCACTCCCTAACTGCCGTCATTTGCACGGAACGCCGGTTGCGTCCGGCCAGTTCGTTCAGACCGTGCCTGCCGCCGCGTATGCGCCCTGATACTCCGCAGCCATTTCCCTCTCCAGGGAAACGGCATTTCCACCCGATAGAATAAACCTGACTAATAGCCGACACTCTTGGAGTTGCAACCGGTCCCCCGGATAATCAGGAGCAGGGGGGCAGCAGGGCGGTACCAGGGGGGAAGCAGGGGGTTCAGGTCGCGGTCACTTGGCGGCGACTGGTAGAAATGTATCCATCCTATTGCTAATCAATGACTTATGCAGGAAACCGTGGTAAACGGGTGGCAAATATGGGGTAATACCACTTCCAGCTCGAAGATGCACTATTTCCTGTAAGGTAAGCAGGTACAGTAGTTTATGCCATATTTGGACAGACCTTGGGGGCTACCGCAGGCACGAAGACTACTGTGGGCGGGGCGAAAGTGAGTATTGGGAACATCATCGGAGGGGCATCATGCCATTACCGGTGCCTGTATCGCAATCTTGAACTTTCTGCCCGCCCGCACGAAGGGGCGGGGGTTTCGGCCCTTGCGCCCATAGTCGTGTCGGGTTCGACGCAACCGGCAACGGTTCTGAGGCCCGTTCGCCGGAGCCGTGGCCTGAGCAAACCACGAGGCTGGGGGGTACTTATACTATTTCTATCACACTGTCAAGTAGAGAGTTAGACCCCTTGGCTTCCTCGACTGAGGGCGAAGCCGCCAGCAGGACTCAGTGAATAACAGCAGTCCTTGATTGAAAACGCACTATTCCTGAAACGGAGGCACCCCGGCCCTGCCACGACGCGGCTAACGCCGTTGCCGTCGCAAGATAACCCTTTGTTCCCGGGCACGTTGGAGAGTAAGTTTCATTTTGCTGATGCACAGTAATCAGAACAGTCCCGTGGCCGCGCCGGACCGGAGCGCTTCGGCCCCGGAATTGCGCCGCGCGCCGCGCCCGCCCGCCCGCTTGCCCGAGCTGGTCGCGCCGGCAGGCGATTGGGAATGCGCCCGGGCCGCCGTCGAGAACGGCGCGGACGCGATCTATTTCGGGTTGGAGAAATTCAACGCCCGCATGAGGGCCAACAACTTCACCGAGGCCGACTTGCCCGGACTGATGAAATTTCTGCACCGGCGGGGCGTGAAAGGTTATGTCACTTTCAACATCCTCGTCTTCGAGAACGAGATGGCCGACGCCGGGCAATACGTGCGGGCGATGATCGCGGCCGGGGTGGATGCCGCGGTCGTCCAGGATGCCGGTATCTGCCGGTTGATTCGGCAGCATTCTCCCGATTTCCCGATTCACGGTTCGACCCAAATGACCATCACCAGCGCCGCCGGCGTCGAGTTTGCCCGCGACCTCGGCTGCAACCGCGTCGTCCTCGCCCGGGAATGCTCGCTCAAGGGAATTGAAGCCATCCAGGCCTTCCAACTCGCCCACTATCAACTCCCCCACCATCAACTCTCCCACTATCAACTCTCAACTGCGCCTCTTCCCCTCCCTCTGGAGGTTTTCATTCACGGTGCGCTCTGTGTCGCTTACTCCGGGCAATGCCTGACGAGCGAGGCGCTGGGGGGCCGTTCGGCCAATCGTGGCGAGTGCGCCCAGGCCTGCCGCCTGCCTTACGAGCTGGTGGCCGACGGCCAACTCGTCCCGCTCGGCGACCGGAAGTACCTGCTCAGTCCGCAAGACCTGGCCGGGCTGGAGGTCCTGCCGGATTTGGTTCGGATCGGCGTGGCCTCTTTGAAGATTGAAGGGCGGCTCAAATCGCCCGAATACGTCGCCAACATCACCCGCATCTATCGCAAGGCGCTGGACCAGTTGGGGGCCGCCTTGCCCGTGCCGGGCGGCGAAGCACCAGTCACCAGTCACCAGTTATCAGTCACCAGTCACCAGTTATCAGTCACCAGTCACCAGTTATCAGTCACCAATTACCAATCAGCAGTCACCAACCACGACCGTTACGACATGGAGATGGCCTTCTCGCGCGGGCTTCACACTGGGTGGTTTCGCGGCACCAATAACCAGCAACTCGTCCATGGCCGTTTCGGCAAGAAGCGCGGCGTCTTCCTGGGCGAAGTAGCGCGGATCGAGGGCGAGTGTGTCTGTGTCACTCTCCAAGGCCCGCTTAAGCCGGGCGACGGCATTGTCTTCGACGCCGGCCATCCCGAGGAGGAGGAACAAGGGGGCAGGGTATATGAAGTCCGAAATCCGAAGTCCGAGGGCCGAAGTCCAACGTCCGAAGGCCGAATCAGCCGGCTTGCTGAACTCAGCTTCGGCCGGGGCGACCTCGATTTCAAGCGCATTCACGTTGGCGACAAGCTCTGGAAGACGAGCGACCCCGAACTGGACCGTCGCCTGCGCCAGAGTTTTGCCGGCGACACGCCAAAATTCCAGCGCCCGATCCTGATGGAAGTCCATGGCCTGGCCGGCCAGCCGCTCACCCTTATCGCCCGCGACGATCTCGGCCACGTGGTCCGCCTCGACTCGACGATGCCGCTCGCCCGGGCCGAAAAGCACCCGCTCACCACCGACCGGCTGCGGGAGCACCTCGGGCGATTGGGCGGCACACCGTTCAAACTGGGCGAGCTGAAGAACTCCCTGGCCGGCGACGTTCTGCTGCCCGTCAGCGAGCTGAACCGCCTGCGCCGCGAGGCGGTGCGGGAGCTGGAGAGCCAGCGCGCCCAACCGAAGCGATGGAGCCTCAGGACTTCTGAGCCGGACGCTGGGATCGGGGTGGACCAGGGAACTCACGACAGCCCCCTCACCCCTTCCCTCTCCGCATCAGATGGGGAGAGAACACCCCGACTGTTTGACGCGCTTTGCGCCCCTGAACCCCCAGGCGAAGACGGACCCCTCTCCCCGGCCCTCTCCCCTTCGGAAGGGGAGAGGGAGCCTCGTGGCCTGCTCTCTGGCGAATCAGGGTTCATGGAAAGGGGGCCCTTTAGGGCGGGTGAGGGGTCTTCGATTCCGCATTCCGCACTCCGCATTCCGCACTTGATCGTTTTGGTGCGCAACCTCGCGCAGCTCGATGCCGCCCTGCAATGCGGCGTGGAGACGCTCTACTGTGAGTTCGAGGACCCCAAGAAGTGTCGCGAGGCGGTCACGCGCTGCCGCAATTCCGCGCTCCGGACTGCGCCGTCCGAATGCTTCGTCGCTCCGCCGCGAGTGTTCAAGCTGGGCGAGGAGTGGACGCTCAAGCAAGTCCGGTCCAGCGAGGCCGACGGCTACCTGGTCCGCAACTACGACCATCTGAACTTCTTTGCGAACGACCGCTGCATTGGCGATTACTCGCTCAACATTGCCAACCGGCTTGCGGCTGATTATTTCAAGACCCGGTTCGGCCTGGAGCGCGTCACCGCCTCCTACGATTTGAACTTCACCCAACTTGAGGCGCTCTTGCGGGCCGCGCCGCCGGAGTGGTTCGAGGTCACTATCCACCAGCATATCCCCATGTTTCACATGGAGCATTGCGTCTTCTGCGCCTTTCTCTCGAGCGGCACCGACTACACGAACTGCGGACGCCCGTGCGACCGGCACGATTTGAAGCTGCGCGACCGCGTGGGCGCGGAACACCCGGTCAAGGTGGACGCCGGCTGCCGCAACACCGTCTTCAACGCCCTGGCCCAGACCGGCGCCGATTATGTCTCCCGCATGTTAACCCTGGGCGTGCGCCATTTCCGAATCGAATTCCTCAACGAAACCCCCGACCAGGCCGCGCAGACGATTGCAAGATACCGCCAGTTGCTGCGCGGCGAAATCACTGGCTCGCAGCTCTGGCGGGAATTGAAACTGCTGAATCAGCTCGGCGTCACCCGCGGCCAGATTGGCTCGCCGACGCGGGCATAGGGCCTATAAGTTCAAGCGTGTATATGAAGAGAATCGCACGTTTTTCTCTGGCGCTCGCCTTTCTCGCGGCCAGAATTGCCGGCGCGGCGGATACGGTGAAAACGGCGGAGGATTTGAAGCGCGAGGCGGCGATTGCCGAGTACACCGCCAGGATGACAGCCGCCAACTACCCCGCCCTGTTCGACCAGGCCGCCCAGGAATTCAATGTGCCGGCCGACATTCTCAAAGGCGTCGCTTTCGCCGAGACGCGCTGGGAGCAGTTGACCTGGCCCCCGGGGGAGACCGTCTCGCCGGAAAACGGCATGCCTCGGCCCTACGGCATCATGTCGCTTTGGGACAACCCGTATTTCGGCGACAGCCTGATCGAGGCGGCGGCGCTGATCGGCATGACCCCGGACGAGTTGAAACAGGACGCCTTCCAGAACATCCGCGGCGGGGCGGCTTTGCTGCGCCAGCTTTACGACGCGAACCCCAAGCCGGACGGCACCACCGAGGCCGACATCGAAAGCTGGCGGTACGCGATTCGCAAGTATTGCGGCATTCCCGAGCCCGACCTCAATGCGCGGCACGCTTTGGACGTTTATGTATTCATGAGCCAGGGCTATCACCAGTATGGCATCGAGTGGAACGCCCGGCCCGTCAACCTCGAGCCGATCCGGGAGGAAACCCGGCGCATCGTGGCTGAGGAACAGGCCAAGCGCGAGGCGCGGATGGCGGCGAATTCCAAGGGGGCGGAATCGCCCAGGCCGCAACTGGCGGCCAACCCCAAAGCTGTGCCGGAAGTGCCTATGGCGAAGGAAATGAACCCGCCTGCGGCCCCGGTCGCGGCGGCGGCTCCCGTTGCGGCTCAGCCCCGGAATCCGGGGTGGATCATTCTGGCGGTGCTGGTGGTCCTGGCGGGAAGTTACGGCCTTAATCGCCTGCGATCCCGGTCCGGGCCATCTTGAGGCCGCCTCTGGAGCGCGGCGGCCCGCTCGCCCTTTCTCCGAGGCCCGGCTCAGCCGACCCGATTAAAACTTTTCTTCCCTTGGCGGGCACGTGTCGTTATACACTACCCGCTATGAGAGCCGCTGTTCTCCACGGGAAGAAATATATTCGAGTGGAAAACGTCGCGCCGCCCCCCCTGCAAACGGGCGAGGCGCGAATCCAAAGCGCGTGGCCGATGCTGTTCCGGTCCATGGCCTCAGGCAACCGTTCCGTGAAGACACTGGTCCGCGTCCACGAATGAAAACCAGCCCTGGACCGCCCCACCACCGTCCCCGGAACCTATGAGAATCTTTTGCATCCCAACCGCCGCCGTTTTCTGTTTCCTATTCGGCCTGGCTGTGGCAGACTCCAGGGCGGCTGAAAAAGCCGGAACAGACCACATGCAACTGACCAGCACTGCTTTTACCGAGGGCGCGGCGATCCCCGCCAAATACACTTGTGATGCCAGGAATGTTTCTCCGCCGCTGAAGTGGAGCGGCGTGCCGGCCGGGGCCAAGAGCCTCGCCTTGATCGTGGACGACCCGGACGCGCCGTCCGGCACGTGGGTCCACTGGGTCCTTTACGATGTGCCCGCGAGTGTGAGCGAGTTGCCCGAGGACCTTGCCAAAGGCCAATACGTTGCGGGCGGCGCCAAACAGGGCCTCAACGACTTCAAGCATCTCGGCTATGGCGGCCCCTGTCCACCCCCCGGCAAACCCCATCGCTACTTCTTCAAGCTCTACGCCCTCGACTCGCTGCTGGATCTGAAACCCGGATTAACGAAGAAGGACCTCGAGCGCGCGATGGAGAACCACCTCCTCGCCCAAGCTCAATTAATGGGCGCCTACCAAAGGAAATAGCCGCCCCGCGCGACCGGAGCGCCGGCATGTTGCCGGCTTACACGGTCCGAATGGGTCCAGGCCGGCAACAGACCGGCGCCCTGCCTTCGCGTTACTCTTCGAGCTTGGGCTGCGGCGTTACCAGCTTCTGGAACTCGGGCAGTTGTCGCAGCGGCGCGAAGCGATCTTCTTTCCTGGCGTTGGCGAGCAAATCGCGCGCCTTGGGATCGTGCTGCAGCCGCTTGGCGCTCAAATCCAATGCCTGGCGGAGCGCCGTCAGGGCCTCCGCCGGTTTGCCGAAGCTGGCCTTTAAGGCCGCTAAGTCGTACCAGGCCTCGGGGCTTTCGGGCATGACTTTGGTCAGCTTTTCCAGCGCCGCCTCGAGTTTGGGCGCGTTTTGCAGCGCCGCGTAGGCCTGGGCGGCGGCCAGCACGGCATTGGCATCGATATTCGTGGGATTGGCGCGCTCCAAGGTCTCGAGCTTGTCCACCGTCCCCTGCAGCCCGGGGCGGTAGCCGAAGCTGGTGTACGCCGTGAGCAGGCCCCGTAGGGCGCTGACGTTAACCTGGGGAGACTTGAGCACCCCGTCCAGGACCTGCACCGCACGGTCGGTTTGCTTCAATTGGAGGCAAGCCCCGGCCAGATCGAAGGCCGCCTGAAAGTTCGCGGGGTTCTTCCGCACCTCATCTTCCATGTGCTGGAACGCGGTTCGGGCCTGCTCGATCCCCGCCGTCTGCTTCTTGTAACCCTGATCGTAACCCTGGATGCTGTTCACCAGACCTATGACCTGGCCGTTGTAAGGGTCCAGCTTCAGGCAGGTCTGCGCTATCAGCAGGGCGTCCTCGAAGCGATTCAATTGCAACAGCAGTTGGCAGTACCGGAACACGGCCTCGGGGCTGTACGGGCAAAACGCGAAGGCCTGGCGGAAAGTGAACTCGGCTTCCTTGAGCAACTGTTGATACTCGGCGTTGGATTTGGGACGATATTCCGGCGGGGCCTGGGTGAGGCGCCAGGCATAGATGCCGCCGATGGAACTGCGCAGCTTGGAAAAGGACTTCTGGCCGTCGTCATCGTGGAGGAACCGGCGGTCGCCGGTAAAGCCGTTGAGATCGTGGCGCAGGTAGGTCTTCTCGATCCAATCGGTGATCTGCTTCACAGGGGTATCGTAATCAATGATGTCACCGGTCAGCCGTTTGGAGAATTGCTTCCAGAACTCGTGGTCTCTTTGGAGGATGTCTTCCGTCAGCGACGGCAGCGGCTGCCGGTTGACCTTCATGATAATGCCGAAGGGCGTCAGGTGGGGATACATCCAATCCAGCGGGAAGCTTTCTTCCACGAAGAACTCGCTTTTGGGATTGTGATCGAAGATCACCTTGGTCAGCAGGCCGTTGATGTTCATCACGGCCACCTGGCCGGAGACCTGCACCCGGTTTTCGATGATCTTCACGTCCTCCCCCGGCTTCAACTGGTTGGCCTGCATGCGCCGTTGGGCATCGGCCATGTATTCCTGGAAGCAGCGCTGCGAATCGTCGGGCGTCGCCGAGTAGATTTCGCGGTCCGGGTAAACTCCGCCCAGGCTCCGGGCAATCTCCTTCGGGTAAGCCGCTTCCAGCAGCAGCCGGTTGAGCCGGATGCGGGTCCAACTCTGCGGGTTTTCCTTGATGAAATCGGTTAGGTATTCCGAAAGCGGCACCTGCTTGAACCGCTCCGGCTCGTACAACGAGCCGGTCTTGGATAGCTCGGCGATCTCGGAGCCAAGCTGATACTGCTTCCTGCCCAGACGGACGGACGAGTTGCCGTCGGCGATTTCCTGGTCCACCGCGTCCTTCTCCTCCTTCTTGGCCTTGAGTTGCTGCTTGATCTTGAGTTCGCGTTCCAGCAGCGGGTTCAGGTCCTGGGCCAGGCTGCGGCGCAAGCGCGCCGGGTCGCCCCGCGCCGAGAGAAGCCGCTGGGTTTGCGGGCTGAGGTTCTCATACAAGTACTTCGAGAGCGGGTCCTGTTGCGGGCCGGGACGCAACTTGGCCGCAAAGGCGGGCAGGTCGATAAAGTCCTTGTCAGCAAACCACGACGTGTAAGTGCGCCGGCGCTTTTCCACCCGGGCGCCCAGGGCCTCAAAAAACCGGTCCAGCGGCGCCACCGCCCGGGCCAGCAGGTTGGTCTGATAATCCTTGTCCTTGAGCGCCGCGCGGAGCAGTTCGCTGAAGAACGGCGGATCAATCTGCGTGCTGCGGTTGTAATGCGCGCGGATGTAGCACAAATAGGTGCCATCGGCCAAAGCGTTCTGGGTGATGATATAGACATCGCGCCGGTCGAAGTGCTGGTCCTGCGCCGGCTGGCACTGGTGCGGCGTGAAGCTCTCGCAGAAGATCGTGTAGGTCGGGCAGAAGCGGCCGGGATCGGTGCCCCCGTAGAGCACCGCGTCCTTGGTCATCTCCGGATAGAGCGGTTTGCCGTCCGCCCCTTTGAACGGCGGGGTAAACATGTCATGGCCAAACCAGTAGCCGAACCAGTGGTCGCGCTGGTCGCTGTCGAAGAAGTGGGCCAGGCCGGAGTAAAGCGGCATGGCGGCAAAGAGGCCCAGCGTGATAAACAGGGGGCCACGCTGGCGATAGACGATCAGCGCCAGAACGAAAGCAAACGCGATGGCGACCAGCAGAAGGTTGGCGTAAATGGGCAGGCCGTATTGATTCGGGGCAAAGGCCCGGGCGATCCACCAGGGCAACTCGGAGAAGCCGATCACACCGGCAGGACCAAAGTAGTGTTTGCCGGTCGCATCCCACAGGCAAAACAGGGCCAGCACCACCCCGACAATGCCCCCCGCCAGGCCCCAAAACCGGAATTTCTGGTAATGAGTGGCCATGAAAGCGGCCGTCAGGGCCAGGCCGTAGCCGATCAGGCAGGCCACGATCGTGTGGGATGAGCACAAGAAAACCTTGTTGAGGTCGGCCGAGGCCTTGTCAGGCGAGGGATTGAGCAGCATCAGCAGCAGCGCGCCCAGGCAGATATACATGGCGGTGAGGGTGATGATCCAGGCGCGCTCGCGCTTCTGCATCTTGAAGAAGAACACGAAGGGCACCAGCGCGATAAACAGATACACCCAGTTGAACTCATCGGCGGCGCCTTCAATGAGCATGCCCAACTGGCTGAGATACCGGCCCGGCTCCGTGATCAGGTTGGTCGGGTTGGGCTGTTCGTACTGGCCGCGGCTGATCGCATGGAAGAACCCCTCCACCGTGCGGGGGTAGCCCCACTGCATCGGCGGATTGGTCATGCCCGAAACCGCCATGTAAAGGTAGAACGAAACCCCCAGCACCCAGAGCCCGGCCATGATCAGCACCGGCTTCCAGTAGGTCCCCAGGCCCTTGGTCCGGACGGCCAGCCAGATGCTGGCGACCAGCGACCCGATCCCGATAACGTTGAAGAGGAATAGTAATCCGGGCTTCGCCCCAATATTGTGGAACATGTGGTCGCCAGTCAGCATCAGGATGACGTAGTCCCCCAAATAAATGATAAAATTGCCCAGGAAGGCATCCCGGCCCAGCCGCGGATTGCCCGCGGCGATGGCCACCTCGATGCCCAGCGCGGCGACAATGAGGCTTTGATGCAGGGTGATACAAAGCCCGAACAGGAAGGCGGCCCAGTAGGCGTAACGCAACTGGTGGGGCGCGTAAATCCACCGCAGCAGGCAGATCAGCACGGCCAGATACCACGGCACGCTGGTGACGGCGATGCGGTTGACGACGACCGACTCCTTCCACATGAACCCGTCGAGGCCCAGCAGCAGACCCGCGGCCAGCGCCGAGATCAGGCAGATGGCGCTTTCCCATTTGCCCGTCATCCCCTTGAGTTCCTCGATGCCCTCCATGAACATGCTGCAGCCCCGGGAAACCATCAGCGCGAGCAGTCCGCAGGTCAGCGCGCCGGAGAAGGCCTGCCCCACCGACACGCGCCAGGCCATGTTGCCGATCGGCAGCAGGGCCGTCCACAGCCAGCTATAAATCGTCCACACCGGGTAGCCGGGCGGGTGGGGAATCCCCGCATAAAACGCCCCCGTCACCAATTCGCCGGAGTCCTCCAGCGTCAACTCGGGCGCCAGCGTGAGCAGATACACCGTCCACACCACCCCGAACGTAATCGCCAGCGCCAGCCAGTCGAGCTTCCGGAACAACGGCGGAACCTGGGCCGGCAGGGAGACCGGTGGTGGCTTCGGCGGCTTGCGCCCGTCACGCTCGACATTCTTTGGTTTCATCATACGCAGTCTTTACTTCCATAGACACCATACCCGGCCCGATTCGTGCAAAGCCAGAGCAAATTTCCCTGCCGTCTCAGGCGATCTTCCGCTTGAACTGCAACGCGCACAGGCTGAACACCGCCAAACCCATCCCGGCGAGCACGACGATATTCACCCAAAAGTCCCCCAGGCTCGCCCCGCGCAACACAATGGCCCGTTGCAACTCGATGTAATACGTCGCCGGCAGCACCGCGCCGAGGGCATAGAAAATCCACGGCATCGTCTCGCGCGGAAAGATGAACCCCGAGAAGAACACCGACGGCAGGATGAAAATCATGCAGATCTGCAGCGCCTGCATCTGGTTCTGCGCCCGCGTCGAAACCAGCAGACCCAGGCTCAACAGGGTGAAGACATACAGCAAGGTCGCGACCAAGAGCGCCTTGAGGTCGCCGGCCAGCGGCACGTTGAACACCCGTTGCATGATGCCGATCAACCCGACCGCCATCAGCATCGAGATGCACAGATACGGCGTGAGCTTGCCCAGCATCAACCCCCAGCGCGACAGCGGGCTGACCATCAACTGCTCCAGCGTGCCCCGCTCGCG
>Ga0187860_1001980_pt1 | contig 17460 bp, 15 predicted proteins | sample June2016WEW_10_4_FD_132981 | JGI IMG/M metagenome (GOLD analysis project Ga0187860, IMG submission 132981) | Peatland microbial communities from SPRUCE experiment site at the Marcell Experimental Forest, Minnesota, USA - June2016WEW_10_40 | ecosystem: Environmental > Terrestrial > Soil >... | reverse complement strand
CCATATGGCCAAGATCTGCCCATCGCGAGCAGCCAGCGGCGACATCGGGCGTGTCACTCTGTCCGCCACATAGCGTGAGCACTGTTGGGAGCACTGAACGCTCGTAAGCACGTATAACGCCGAATATTTACGCGACGTGTGCTGACGGACTCCGATCGTAGAGGCACGCAGATTATCTGATCGGTGCTGGCTGTGCGGCCAGGACGCTGCGGCGATCATTTATCAGGGCTGGCTGCGCGGCAGCCACCGGTGAGGGACAGGGGCATCCGGTGCTCGAAAGAACGCGGTCGGCGATGGCGCGCCGGGCGGCGGTGGTGTTGAAGGCGATGAAGTCGAATTCGTGCGGGGCGCCGGGGTGAAGGTGGAACTCGACGGGTACGCCGGCCTGGCCGAGGCGCAGGGCGTAGGCGAGGTCTTCGTCGCGGAACATGTCGAGCTGGGCGACCTCGATGTAGGCGGGCGGCAGCCCGGCCGGGTCGGCGACGCGGGCCAGGGCGGCGTAGGCGGGGGTGTCCGGGCCGCCGGCGGCCCTGTGAGCCGGCCGGAGCCCGGACAGCGCGGGCTCCGGCAGCTCCGGCGACCACGTATACAGCCACCCGGCCTGGCCAGGCCAGAGGCAGGGACTGGCCGGCCTGCTGGCCGGTTACCCGGTGACCAGTTCGGCGAGGTGAGCCAGCGAGTTGGTCAGATGATCTGCGGCAAACGGGGGGAATGGGAATGGGAGTCGCTGGCGGAGGGGGTCGGGGACCGCCGACCAGTCATAGGAGAGGGTGGTCTTGGTTCCGGATGGTCCGGCAGGGGCCAGGTCGTAACGCCAGATGTGGCCGACGATCTGCGGGTTGCCATCGCCGGTGTCCATGCCTGGCTCCCAGGAGATGGCGCGTGGCGGGTCGAACACCTGCACCCGGTTGGCCATCCGGTAGTGCCCGCCCGGGACGTTGTCGTTGTACATGGCCATCCGGAACACCTGACCCGCCTCGGTCAGCGGCTGGCCGTCAAGGGGTTCGCGGACCCAGCCGGTGCCGTCGATCGCGGCGTGCTTGGCGGGGTCGGCGAGTACGGCGAAGATCGCCTCGGCTGGGGCGTTAATGATCGTGGTTGCGCTGATGGTTTCGTCGGTCATGGTGGTGCCTCCTTGTGAACTCAGCTGGGTACCGGATCTGACGCCCGGCGCCCCGGCCTGCTTGGTGCTGCTGCCAGTCATCTGCTTCTCCTTCCCTGGGCGATCCGCGAGATCGGGGACCGCTTGCAGGGAAAGGACGAACGGTGAAGCGGGCGCAGGACATATCCGGGGAGAAAGCCAGGCAAGGAAAGCGAGAAAACCAGAACGCGGTCAGCCGAGCTCGGACCGCACCTTGCGCAGACGGCCCTGCAGGAGGCGCTGTTCGACCTCGCTGGGTGCCAGGGTCACCGCGGCGTGAAGTTCTCCGGCCGCGTCGCTCGTGCGGCCGAGCCGGCACAGGTTGTCCGCCAGGGCAGCGTGCCAGAGATGGGAGTACTCCAGGCCGGCGATGGTCTTCAGGGCAGCCAGCCCCGCCTCGGGACCGTCGCGCTCGGTAACCGCGACCGCCCGGTTGAGCGCCACCACCGGGCTGGCCGTGATCGACCCGAGCAAGTCGTAGAGGCCGACGATCCGGTCCCAGTCCGTCTCCTGCCAGCTGAGCGCGGTCGAGTGGGCCGCGGCGAGGTGAGCCTGGATCTGATAGGGCCCGGCGACCCCGCCGGACCGGGTCACCGCCTCGGACAGCCACGCCGAACCCTCGGCGATCGCGGCTCGGTTCCAGCGGGTGCGGTCCTGGTCGGCCAGGGTCACCGGGTTACCGTCGGCGTCGGTGCGGGCGGGGGTGCGGGCCGAGGTCAGCAGCAACAGGGCAAGCAGGGAGAGCACCTCGGGCTCGTCGGGCATCAGGCTGGCCAGCAAGCGAGCCAGCCGGACCGCCTCGGCCTCGAGATCGACCCGGGCCACCGCGTGCCCGCCGGTCGGGGCGTGCGCCTCGGTGGCGATCAGGTACACCACCGCCAGCACCGCGGCCAGCCGGCCGGGAAGCTCGGCATCGGAGGGGATCGCGTAGGGGATGCGGGCCGTGGTGATCTTGGAGCGGGCCCGTACCAGGCGCTTGGCCATGGTGGCCTCAGGCACCAGGAAGGCGCGGGCGATGGCCGGCACCTCAAGCCGGGCCAGCGTGCGCAGCGAGAGGGCCACCTGGGCCTCACGGCTAAGCGCCGGGTGGCAGCAGGTGAAGATCAGGCGCAGCATGTCGTCGCGCAGAGACGTCTCTGGCTCCATCGCCTCGATCGCCTCCTCGATCTGGTCCGGTGCGGCCCCGGTTCCCCACCGGAACGCGGCGGCCTCCTTGGCCGCCCGGGCTGACTCGCGTCGCAGCAGGTCAAGCGCCTTGCGGCGGGCGACCACCGCCAGCCAGGCCCGCGGGTTGTCAGGGATCCCCGTTCTGGGCCAGGCATCCAGGGCGGTGATCGTGGCCTCGGAGAGCGCGTCCTCGGCGACGGCCAGGTCGCCGATGGTCCTGGCCAGCGTCGCCAGCACCCTGGGACCTTCGCCCTTCAGCACCTCGGCCAGAGTGCCGGCAGCATCCATACCAGGGTGCCTAGCCGTGGGCCGGCGCTACCGGGCGAAGCTCGATCTTCCCCCGCCAGGCAGCCGGGATCTGCGCCGCCCACGCGATGGCCTCGTCCAGGTCGGCCGCCTCCAGCAGGAAGTACCCGGCCAAGACCTCCTTCGCCTCAGCGTAAGGACCGTCGGTCACCAGGACGTCGCCGCCCTTGCCGCCCGAGACGGTGATGGTCGTCGACATGGTCACCGGGTGCAGAGCTTCGCCGCCGCGCATGACCCCGGCCTCGGTAGCCCGCCGGGCAAACTCGGTGTACTCGGGGGTGAACTCCTTGTCCGGCACCGAGTCCCATGGCTGGTCCCGGTCGTAGTAGCACAAGGCCACATACAGCGCCATCGTCAAGGCTCCTTCCGTTCAGCCGACCATGCCGTACCGTTTTACCTGGGCGACCACGACTGCGACAACCGCTGCCACGGCCCTGGAACCCGTTTGGATCCGGGTACGGGGCGGCTCTCCCGGAAGGGAGGCGCCCCGTACCCGGAAGACGACACCCTAGCTGGCGGGGCTGTTGTGGTAGGAGGCGATGCGCCAGCCGCCGTCGCGCCTGACCAGCACCCAGGTCGCGCGCACCAGCCGCTCGCTCGCGACAGCGTCCTGCCCGGGGAAGATGATCCCGTCCTCGCTGACCACAATGGCCGTGTCGCCGGTAAGAAAGCGGACGTCCACCGGGCGGGCGGCGACCCGCGACCCGTTGAGCGGGCCCGCGAACGCCGCGGCTATATTGGTGCGGATCTCCTCACGGTCCTTCTCGTAGACGCCGGGCTGGATCACGCTGGCGTCCTCGGTGTAATCGGCCACGAACGCCTCAGCGTCGCCGGCTTCCCACGCCCGGTACACGCGCGCTAGCACGTCAAGACCGGCCTGCCGGTCGGCGTCGGACCCTGCCGTGGCGGTCTTGCCGGTCATCGGTCTCCTCGTCTCTCTCCGCGTGGTGGCGAGCGCCACCCGGGCGAAGGACGGACGGGCCCGCCCGGAGAGGACACCCCCGCGGCGCGAAGCCGGAAAAAATTTGAACCACTATTACCGCGCCGAGGCTTGATCAGACACCAGCCGGGGCCGGCCCGCCAATGTCGCAGCTCTTCGCCGAGTTCGGTGTGCCAGCGGGCGGGCCGCCGCCCCTCCTGCCCGGTGCAGATCGCCGGGATGAGCCCTACGTCGCCCAGGCGGCTGAGCACCCCGTACAGGGAGCCCGGCCGACGTTGCACCGCCGATCTTGCTTGAGACCTCTTAATCGATCACCGGGAAGGTACACCCCCCTCATCGGCCGATCCACAGGTTTCAAGCATTACTCCCGGCAAATCAGGAGCCGGACGAGGATGCACTCAATTCGGCATCACCCGGCGTCCGTAGGCACACAGATCCGCCAGTTCGGGCGCGGCGCAACCGGCCATGGGAGCGATCAGGATGCAGCACATAGCGGTGGGTCGGCGCGCGGTTATTACGAGCTCAGGACGTCGGTGACTGGGTAGCGGTCCCCGGCTACAGTCCGGCGGACAGTATTTCTATACATCGCCGCTTACGTCGAGAACTCACTATTCTGCCGCGATGAGGTACGCCGGGATCCTCGAGCGTTCGGCAGGCGGACCCTCCTACGAGGATGCGAACCTAGCCTCCAAGTCGCGGGGCAGCGCATCGAGGACCAGGCGTCTGCGGATCAGGACCTGATGCCGATCACGGTACGTGGTCGAGTCGCCGCGGCGAGTCCGCGCGAGTAACCGCCGTTCTGGTCGGCATTCGGTCCCAGTTCTTCTGCCGTGTTCATTGCTCATAACTGGATGTTCGGTGCGCTTGCCAGAGTCTTCCGGCTAGCGTCCTGGGCGTTGCCGAGTTCTTGTACTCTTCCACGATCGCCAAGCCTCATGTTCTTCCAGCCAGTCACAGACCCGTCGCTTGCCCGGGTGCGCTGAGGTGGCACTGAGGTGATGCTGAGGTCAGCTGACTGCAGGTGGTTGCCAGAGCTCCGGCGTGCGGTTTGCCGAGGGTCACGCCGCCGGCACCGGGACGTCACGGCCGGCTAGGAGGAACCCGGCGCGGCACCGCGGGCACTGGCTGGCCAGCTGGTAGCCGGCCAGCCAGTGCCTGGTCCCGGTGGCAGCTCACACGAAGGGACCGTCCCCAATGACTGAGAACTTCCCCGGCCCGATGGCAGGCAAGACTGCGCTGGTCACGGGCGGCATTGGCGGCATCGGCCGGGCGGCCGCCGTCGGCCTGGCCGCGCTGGGCGCCCGCGTCGGCATCGCCGGCCGGGACAAGGCGCGGACCCAGGCCGCCGCCGCCGGGATCGTCCGCGAGTCCGGCAACCCGGCGGTGGACGCGTTCGCCGCCGACATGTCCTGCCAGGCGGAGGTACGCGCCCTCGCCGCCGCGGTCCGCAGCGCCTACCCGCGGCTGGATGTGCTGGTCAACAACGTGGGCGGGTTCTGGGCCACCAGGCACCTCACCGCCGACGGGCTGGAGCGCACTTTCGCCGTCAACCACCTCGCCGCCTTCCTGCTCACCGGCCTGGTCCTGGACTGGCTCAAGGCAAGCGCGCCCGCCCGGATCGTCACCGTCTCGTCCAACGCCCAGGCGGCGGGCAGACTCAACTTCGACGACCTGCAGGGCGAACGCAGCTACTCCGGGCAGCGGGCGTACAGCCAGTCCAAGCTCGCCAACGTCGTGTTCACCTACGAACTCGCCCGCCGCCTGGAAGGCACCGGCGTCACCGCCACCGCCCTGCACCCCGGCCTCGGATTTTCGACGCCCCGCGCGAGCTGGTGTACCGGGCATTCACCGACCCCGGCCAGCTCGCGCAGTGGTTCGGGCCGGCCGGCTGCTCGGTCCCTCGCGACAGCATCGAGATCGACGCGCGGCCCGGCGGGCACCTGCGGTTCGTGATGACCGCCCCGGATGTGCGCAGCCCGGTCGACGCGACGTTCACCGACGTGGTGGAGAACGAACTGCTGGCGGGCGAGATGGAGGCCGCTGGCGTGCCCGGCGTGGCCGGCCGCTGCGCGTGCACCTGAGGCTCGAGTTCCACGACGAGGGCAACGGCAAGACGAGGCTCGAACTCAGGCAGGGCCCGTTCGCCACCGGGCAGCTCGGCGCGGACACGCGCAGCGGATGGGAAAGTTCGTTCACCAAGCTGGACACGCTGCTGAGAGCGTCCCTGGCACCGGATCTTGGAACTCGGAGGCCATGATGGCCAAGCTGATCTACTCGGCGATCGCATCAGCAGATGGCTACATCGAAGACCCCGACGGCAGCATCGACTGGGGGATGCCTGACGAGGAGCTGCCCGGTTTCATCAACGAGCTTGAGCAGCCGGCCCGCACCTACCTCTACGGGCGCGGATGTACGAGGCGATGCTCTACTGGGAAACGGCCCACACGACGGTCCAGCCACGTTTGTTCCAGGAATTCACCGGCATCTGGCAGGCAGCCGAGAAGATCGTGTGCTCGAAGACGCTCGCATCGGTGTCGAGCGCGAGGACACGGATCGAACCGGCCTTCGAGCCCGGCCTGGTCCGGCAGCTGAAGTCGGCCGCCGAGCATGATATGAGGGTAGGGGGCGCGGACCTGGCCGGACAGGCCATCAAGGCCGGGCTGGCCGACGAGGTGCGGCTATTCCTGGTCCCTGTTGTCGTCGGAGGTGGCAAGCGAGCGCTTCCCGACGGCATCCGCTCAGATCTGGAGCTACTGGATACGCAGCGGTTCGCCAGCGGTGCTGTCTACCTCAGGTATTGCCTCCAGTCAGCCTGAGCGATGGTGCCGATCTGGGCGACCCTGGCCTTGAACACCCGGCCCGCGCAGGCCGGCGTGACGTGCCCACGGGACTGGCGCGCGGCAGCGGGCTGGGAAACAGCCACCGGTCCAGCGCCGGGGCACGCGCAGCCGGGCCGGTCAGTCATGAGGCTGACCCCGGCCTCTCGCAAGGGGCCGGGGTCTGCTTAAGGCCTTCGCAGGCCGTCGGGACGATCCCGGTGGCCGGTAATCGCAGCCCGGCCCTGAGGATCATGACCATCAGCGTCACGGGCCTTCTGCGGAGCCGTGGTGGGCGTCGCCATGGTGCGCCGCGTGAGCTGCGGGGCTGACCGGAGCGGGCGCTACGGCGTAGGTTGCGGCGGGGTCGTTGCCATGGCCGCGCGCGGACCGTTCGCGGAAGAGGCTAACGGCGATCAGGGCGAGGTTGCCTCCTGCAGCAGCTCCGATCGTGGTGGTGACGAGCGCGGACAGCCCAGATGTCGCGGTGAACCCGAACCACCCTCCGAGCAGGGCGCCGGCGGTTGCGGCCAGGAGCCCGAGTGACTTGGTGGCACGGTCCCAGTCGCGGTGAGTCCAGGCCAGGTAGAGGCCCAGCGCGATCGGCACGCTGGGGGCGAGAATCCCGAGCAGTTCGCTGCTCAGGGACAGCGCGGGCCAGAGCGTCAGGACGACCAGGGCTGCTCCGAACCAGCCGCCGAGCCCGAGCACGAGCAGGACGATGGTGCGGGTCGCGACGCTGGTCTTGCGCCCTGCGGCACCGCGCTTGCGTACCCGGAGCGCTACCCAGAGCAGCCACAGGGCAGCCAGGGCGGCGAAGCCGATCATTGCCCCAAGGAGGTCCTTGGCAATCGCTGACTGCGTGGGCGATGGAGCGAAGCTGACCATGTGCTGGGTGTAGCGGGACGTGTCGACCCGGCCGGTGTCGTAGAACGTGGTCAGCAGCTGCGTGCTGGCTTTCGGCTCGTAGTACCAGAAGTCGTCCGCGTGCCCGAGCCCGGACAGGATGACCTGATGCCCGTTGGGCAGGTGCGGCAGCAGCTCCTTCGTGGCGTTCTGGGCCGGCGTTTCGAAGTCGAGCGTCCCGCCGATGAGCAGCGTCGGGACGTTCGAGTTCTGTGCGCTGGTGTACTGGTTCTCGCCCGGGTTGACCGGCCAAGCGTGCACGAGGCCTCCTGCGCCCCACAAGAACTCCGTGAAGGGATTGCCGATGATCGAGCCGCCGCCCGCGCCGGAGCCGAAATAGCGCTCGGCGGGCTGCGCGTCGGCCATCCCGATGCTTGCAAACTCGCCCCAGACGAACGACTGGGGGAGGGTGAGACCGGACAGCAGCGATAGCAGCCACAGGCCGCTCGGGTCGCCCTGCGCGGCGGAGATCCACGAGTCGAGGGTGTTCGGCCCGGACAGTGGCGCATCCACCGAGGTCGCCTCAGTGAGCCCGAGGAACGTCCCGACCCGGACGTTGCCCGGCTTGATCGGCAGGAAGTACCACCGGCTTGGCATGTGTGCCGCCGTGTGCTGCATGCTGGCGGCGAGGTTGCCGGTGCGGGCCCGGCAGGCAGGCTGCTGCGCGCACAGCGCCGAGTAACGCTCGATCCCCTGATCGATCTCGGCTCCGCTGTACAGGAAGTTCCCGGGCGGGTTGACGCCGATCATCGCCGAGCGGTCGACACTGTTCGGGTACCGCCACGCGTAGATCATCGCGAGACGGGTCCCTTCGCTCTCGCTGAGCAGGTCGATGCGCTTGTAGCCGAGCGCGACGCGAGCGGCCTCGATGTCGTCGGCCTGCTCCGCCAGCGTGTAGCCGGCGAGGTCTACGCCGTCTCGCTCAAGGCGCTGCGCGCACGAGGCGAAGGCCTGGGAGTACGCGCTCAGCGACGCTTTGCCGAGGTAGTCGGCGGAGCTATTCAACGCCGCCGTCACCTCGGGACAGTTCAGCACCGACGAGCCGTCGACGCCGCGGTAGCCGACCATGACGACATCGTGCTGGGCGGCCAGGCGGCTCGCATCGGGGAACGTCATGTTGGTCACGCCCGGGCCGCCGTTGAGGCGGAAGATTGGCGCCAAGGGGTGGGATGAGCGAGCCAGGATGCGTATCACTGGCAGCGCGATCAGGCGCGATCGGGGGTTTGCCCGGTTCTCGGGCACGACGAGCGTTCCGCAGTCGGCGCGGTAGCCGCCGTTCTCGGTGGGATAGGTGCACGAGTGCATGGTCAGCTGGCCGGCGTGCGCCCCCTGCGAGACCGAGACCGTTTCCGGGCTGGACGAGACTCGCAGGTAGGCAAGTCCCGTCAATAGGACGATGGTCACCAGCACGGCAGCGATTCGTGCCCAGGTGAATGACCGGGATGGGGGGGACTTGCTGACCGGGTCTTTCTTCATGGAGTCCATAGCATTCACGGTGTTCCTCCGGTGAGCGCCGTCACGAAGCCGTGCGGAAAGGAGATCGCGGTCCCGGTCCCGCGCAGACCGGTGGTCAGGGCGGGGAGCCGGGACGTGGCCGGGGCGGCCAGCGCCAGCGCGAGCGCTAGCGGGGCTCGCAGCGGCCGCCAGGCTGCCAGCCGGGCGGCCGGGCGGGCGGCGGTGTGGATGTATGCCATCGGAGGTGTCCTCCTTGGTTGCGGATCAGGTTGTGGTGGTGGGTGTGCTGTGGTGCGGCTGGAACGCGCCGAGTGCCGAGCCGGCGGGCATCTCAGACGGGACGATGTCCATGACGCCGGCACACCATGGGCGCGGGCCGGGGGGCGGGACCTGGTCAGGCCGGCCGCCGGAACGTCACCGGGCCGGAGCCTGCGCCAGCTGCCGCTCGGGCACCTGGTGCAGGCCGCCTGGCTCTGCGGCGATTTCAGCCGTGATCGGGCAGGGCTTGAAGCCCTTGACGGCCAGCCACACGCCAAGCGAGAACTCCCACGCAGCCACCGGGAGGAAGCCCAGCGCGAGCACGGTGATTTGGTGGTCGGTGCGGAACATGGTTGTGATGACAGAGGCGAGGAGTATGGGGGCCCCGATGAGTCCCATCGCGGGAATGACACGTGGCACGAGGCGGGACCGGTACATCAGGGAGCCCAGCAGCAGTGCGTTGATCACCGGCATGAGGCTCTGTGAGAGCAGGAACGTCCATTTGTAGATCGCGACGTGCGACGCGGCGGTGGTGACCAGCGAGGCCGCATTTGCCCCGGCTGCCCCGCCCAGGTCCTGCCGCAGGGTCAGCAGCGAAAGCAGGCTGACGACACCGGTGAAGATCATGCCGGCTTCAAGGACGCGGGTGGTGACAAAGCCCAGCGCGACGCCTTCGTTCTGCCGTTTGACCACCGGGTACAGCGTGACTGCGGTGCCGATGCCGGCGAGTGCGACGATTACCTCGAGGAACCCGCCCACGAGCATGCCAGTGTGGCCGCCGGAGCCGAGGATCCAGTCCCGGTGGTTCTCCACGGGGCCGTAGAGGGCCAGTGTGGGGATCGAGATGAAGGTGATCAGGTAGAAGACGCCTGCGACAAGCGAGGTTTTCCTCAGTGAGGTCATCGGGATCCTTTTCGTCGGCGGTTTCACTGCTGAGGTTCGGACCGTGATGGCCATTTCTGCCTCCTTGTGGGTGTGAGCTACCGAGGTTCGGTGATGGCACTTCGGGCTGGTCGGTCTTGACCTGAGTGACCTAGGCCAGCGCCGGGGCTATGTCGCGCGGACGATCCGGGTTCATGTACCAAGGCTGGCCGGGCCAGCCGGCGTTGTCGCTAGGGGAAGCCCTGGGGTTCGGCCCTAGGCTTTGGAGCGGCTGCGGACGGGGCGATGAACGCCGCTATCCACCGTGGGCACGGAAGAGGTCGTGCCTGACAGTTCGCTGCCTGGCCAAGACCGCTCCGGCGCGGGCCACCCGCTGCCGCAACGATGGCTGCGGGGCGCCCGGTGTGCCCCTGAGCTGTTACTTCGTGAAGTACCAGGTCTCGGGGTTGATGTTGAACTGGGTGATGGTCGCGAACGATGCTGGCGGGCCGGACAGGGTCTTTTTCCAGACCAGCACGTTGCCGATCTCCAGCGCGTCGGCCGGTGTGGGCCCGAACAGGCCCGGTTGCTGCGTCGTCAGGTACGCGGCCTCGCTGGTCACCGCCTTCGGGTTCGTGCTGGACACCGAGGCGCCGATCAGCTTGTCCGCCTGCGGACTGCAGTACCCGCCGAAGTTGGACGACCCGGCGCAGTTGAAGATCCCGAAGGTGGTGGGGTAGGTGCTGTCGGCGAAGCCGCCGAAATCCGCCATCGCCCACTTGCTGATGTCTGTTTTGCCGGCCGGGGTCTGGTCGTCGTAGTTGGTGACTATGTAGTTGAAGTTGCTGGGCACCGGGGTGATCTCGATGCCGGCCCTCTTCGCGTCCGAGGCCAGCGCGGTGATCTGCTCGCCGATGCTGACCGGGGCGGTTTCGTAGATGAGGTTCCAGGCCAGCGGTGTCCCGGCCGGGATGCCGGCGCCGCAGTCTGCGGTCCCGGTGCCCGGCCGCGTGCAGGTGTCCGTGCCGCCGGGGACGACCCTCCAGCCGTGTGCCTTCAGCAGGGTGGTTGCGGCGGTGACGCTGAACGGGTACGGGTTGATCAGCGCGTTCGCCGGCGTGTAGGGGCTCTTCGGGAGCACGGGCAGCGGCCCGTAGGCCTGGCCGGCGGCACCGTAGAAGAACGCCTTGATCACGCCCGGCTGGTCTTGCAGGTGCGCCATGGCCTGGCGGATGTAGAGCTGGCTGATGATCTTATTGAAGTGGCCGGTGGCGTCCTTGAAGTTATAGACGACGTACAGCCAGCCGAAGGCCGGGTAGCCGAACGCGTTGTAGCCGGCCGACTTGATCTTGCTGATCTGCGGCAGGTCGGCCAGCGGCACGTAGCCGACGTCCAGGCTGCCGGACCGGATCGCGTTGACCTCCGCGGTGTCGGAGGTAAACGGCACGCTGGAGTACCTGGACACCTTCTTGGCGTGCGGGCCGCCGTAGGCGCGGTTGGGGAACATCGTGAACGCGCCGCTGACGGTGCTGAACGAGGACAGGCTGTAGGGCCCGTCCACGATCTTCCACAGCGGGCTGGTCCCCCAGGAGGTTGATGACCTGGCCTGGGCGGCGAGGTAGTTGTAGATCCGCGCCGCGTTCACCGGATTGGCGAAGTTCAGGATCGGGCCGGCGGCCGAGGCTTTGGCCCAGGCGAAGGCGGGCATCGGCTGGATCACGCCGAGCTCGTTCTGCCAGAACCAGGTCGGGTTGACCGCGGACTTCATCGTGAACACGACCGTGCTCGCGCTGGGCGCGGTAACGCTGGCGACCTGGTCCGGCATGCCGATGCCGGGAGTGTAATAGGCCCAGTTCGACGGGCTCGCCTTCACCGCGGCCTTCATCAGGTCATACCAGAAGAGAATGTCCTGCGAGGTGATCGGCTTGCCGTTGGACCATTTGTAGCTGCTCTTGAGCGTGACCGTGAACCGCTTGTCGCCGTCGCTCACCCTGGGGTCGCTGGCCAGGCTCAGCGCCGAGGCCTCCGTCGGCTTGACCCCGTTCACCAGCCAGTACAGCGGCCGGTACATCTGCTGGTCGAACAGGTGCACGGTGAACACCGATATGGACGCCGAGGTGGCCAGCGGCAGGATCCAGGTCGGCGCGGCGTCCGGCGGCTGGGCCACTGACACGGTGCCGGCCTGCTGGGCGCCGGCAGCGGGCGCCGGCACCGAGCCGTAGACACCCGGTACGGCCGAGCCCGTCGCAGTCGTGCCGCCGCTGGTGCATGCGGCCAGCACGGTCGCGCCGACGAGGGCGGCCAGCGCTGCGCCCGAGCGGGTAGGTCTCATCATCTGTTTACCTGGTTCATCTGACGACTGGCATTCGCCGGGCTTGGCCGCGCAGGTCAGCCGCAGCGCAGGTGCCTGCTGGCAGCACCACTGGTTCAAACTTGTCACACTTGGTCACAGAAGCCCACCGTGCCAGGGTGTGCGGAACGATCGAGGTGCGAAGCCCGGGGGGTGACGCGGTGGCTCCGGCTCCAGGTTGCCGCGCGGTGCTGGTGATCATTGGCGCCCTGCATTGGCCGGTGGTTCCCGCGGTCGCCGTGGCCCGCCCCTATGTCACCGATCAGGGCGAAGGCCGCCCTGGACTTGCCGCGTTGGCATGCCGGCCAGCCGGGCGTCGATCCACTGCGCGTTCTGGGCATGTGCTGCCGCGATCACGTCGAAGTGACCAGTGCCGGGGTACATGTGGTAGTCGAGCGCTGCGCCGTTGGCGCTGAGGGAGCGCGTGATGCGGTCGGTGCGCCCCGGGTCGGTGATCGGGTCGTTGCTGCCCTGCACGATCAGCGCTGGTGCGCGGAGCCGGAGCGCTGCCGGGTCGTTGGCCGCCAGGACTGCGAGCAGGGGCCCAAGGTCGGCGCCGGGCCGGAACAGGTCTGCAGGCACCGATGGCGGCCACAAGCTTGGGCTGAGGAGGTCGTCGATGCCGACGGTCTGGGCGATGGCCAGCAGGCGGAGGGCGCGGTGTGTGAGCATTTGGTCCAGCCGCAGGGCGCGATCGGCTGCGGCGGCGCCGATCAGTGTCAGGGCGAGGAATCCCAGCCCGGGGGCGGGCGCGCGGCAGTTCTGGAGCCGGGCGATTATGTCGTGCGTGCCGCTGGCGGGGGCGATGGCTACGGCGCCGGTCAGGTCGAGATCGGGTGCCCGGGCTGGTGCCAGGCTCGCAGTGAACAGGGCAGCGTGGCCGCCCTGGTTGTGACCCATCACGGCCCAGCGCCGACCGATGCCCGGATGGAGGTGGCGGGCGGCGGTGACGATGTCGATGGTCCCGCGTGCTGCGGAGGCTCCCGCCAGGTACGGGTGAGGCCCGGGGGTGCCGAGGCCCTCGTAGTCGGTCTTGACCACGGCCCAGCCGCGCTTGACCCACAGGTTGAGCATCGCGTCGGCGAGCTGGGTGTAGATGTGGCAGGGATGGCCGGGCGCGTCGCGAGACGGAGCGCAGATGTCGGCGACGCCGGTGGTCCCGTGCGCCCAGCTGAGCACTGGCCAGCCGCCGGGCGGCGGCTGGCCCCGCGGAATCGACACCGTTCCGGACACGGCGGTGTCCTGCCCGGCGAGGGTCTGGGAGTGGTACAGGACAAGCAGGTTCTCACCGGCGCCGGCGAGGGCGGCCGCGCCGGTCAGCAGCCGCGCCCAGATCACCTGGCCAGCCGTCCCGGCGGGCAGCGGCGAAGGTGGCGCATAGAAGGCCAGGCCGGGCGGCCCCGGCAGCGTGCCGCTCAGGGCGCCGTTGGGTGATCCAGGGGAGCCGCGGGTGGTACCGGCCCGCTGCGATGGAGTGCCACTGAGGGATGTCATGCCGATTCGCCGGCGGGACGGGAAGTGCTCTCGGGGCCGATTCCGTCATCCTGCCGCGCGGGGCGGCTGGCAGCCGGACAAGGGCGCGTGTACTGGGAGGCGACCCCGATCACCAGGAACGGGACGGCCAGGGCCGTCATGGGAAGTGCCGGGGCGTCGGCGGAACAGCTAGAAGCATTGGGGGCAGTCCCTTCGTGTGAGCCCAGGCACTGGCTGGCCGGCTACCAGCTGGCCAGCCAGTGACCACGGCGCCGCGCCGGGGTTCCCCTAGGCGGCCTTGACGTCCCGGTACCGGGCATTGCCCGTGCGGACGGGCCCGGGCCGGGCCCGGCTTCCAGCGGAGAAGCCCCCGACGATCAACAGGAGCGGGAACAAAAGCTCGAACAGGCCACCGGGGGCGAGGAACACGATTCCGGCGGGGGATATGTGCCAGCCGATGTCGGCGATCCCGGGCAGATCGCAGACGACCCCGGCCAGGAGCAACGCGTAGCCGGCGATGCCCAGCACGGACAGGCTCCGCGGCACGAGCCTCGATGTCAGCAAGACCGGCGTCAGGACGAGCCCGGCCACGGCGGAGAGCGGGTAGGCGGGCAGCGCGTAGTCGTGCCATTGACTGCGAAGTGGCCTGGCCGCCGAGGACGGGGGCAGCGGCTTGAGTGGTATCAGTGAAGTCACGCGGGCTCATCTGTCGATGATGACCTCGCCAGACAGCGCTGGCGCTAGGGGAAGCGCTGGGGTTCGGCCCTAGTTTTGGCCCGCGGCCGCGGCTGCGGGCTGTGGTCGTGCTGCCAGCAGGCCGGGCAATGCCCTGCGGGAGCGGATGCCGAGCTTGTCGAAGACATGTCCCAGGTGGAACTCCACCGCTTTGACGCTGACAAACAGCTCGGCTGCCACCTCCCGGTTCGACCGGCCGGTGGCCACCAGGCGAGCCACGGCCATCTCCGCTGCCGTCAGGTTCCACCGGGCTGGCCCTGGCTCGGGCTGTATCTCGGCCCCGTAGGCCTGAAGCTCGCGCTCGCAGGCTGCCAAATGCGGCTGGGCTCCCAAGGTGACGAGGCGGTCGCGTGCCTGCCGGAGGCGGACGGCGGCGCCCTGGCGGTCGCCGGCGCGGCGGAGGCGGCGGCCGTCATCGCGTTCTAGCAAGGCGAGCTGGAAGGGCAAGGGCAGTCCCTGGGACAGCTGCCAGGCGGCGGTGAAGGATTCCCCGGCACCGGCCAGGTCGCCCCTGGCGACGGCCAGGTTGCCGCGCAGGCGGGCTGCCGTCATGCTGGCCGAGGGCAGGCCGAAGGCGGGGATGGCGGCGAGGAGTTCCTGCAGCGCCGTCTCGGCGTCATCCAGCCGGCCCAGCCCGATCAGGGCATCTACTTCCAGCGGGCGCCAGTCTGCCCAGCCCGGCAGGCCGAAGATCTCATCCCGGCCAAGTGCCCGCACGGCCGACGTGGCCGCCAGGACTGCTTGCAGGTCCCCGCGGGCCTGGGCCAGCTCGGCGCCGGCGCAGGCCGCATAGGTGACCGCGATCCCGGCCCCGGAAGCCGCGGCCCGCGCCGCCTCGACGTGGGCGGCTGCCAGCTGCCAGTCACCACGGTCGGCAGGGACGATGGCGGCATGGGCGTGCGCGAAAGCCAGGGCCCATGTCCGGTCGTTGCCCTGGGCTAGGGAAACGGCCAGCTCGGAGTGAGTGTGGGCGTCGTCCCAGGCGCCGAGGCGGTACTCGGCGTCGGCGAGGAAGGTCAGGCACTGGCCGGGATAGCGCAGGTTCACTCCGGCACGCAACCGGGCTAGGCCCACCGACAGGTCGGTCATGGCCCCGGCCAGGTCATCGGTGATCGCTCGGCACCTTCCCCGGATGACAAGGGCGCCAGTGTGCTCCAGCGGTACGTCGGAGGCCACGGCGGGCAGCCCGTCGAGCCGGGCCAGCCCTTCCGGACCGCGCCCGGCGAGGGTCAGCGTCAGGGCTACCGGCATCAGGGCCTGAAGGCGGCCGGTCAGGTCCTCACCGCTGGCTTCGACCGCCCGCTCGCCCCAGGTGATGGCCTCCTCCAGCCGTCCGGCAGTGGAGAGGTAGGCGGACAGGGAGGTGGCCGCGGCCGCTCCCACCATCGGCTCGGTGTCGGGGTTATGGGCCCGCCAGGCCTCGAGCAGGTGGGCCTCGGTCACCGCTCCCCGTCCGCAGAGCAGATCGAGGTGGCCGAGCAGAGCGCTGCGCCGGGCGCTGGGACCGAACTGGGCGACCGCAGGCCACAGGGCCAGCGCCCCGGGCACGTCGGCGCTGCCCAGCAGTTCAGCCACCGCATCGAGGAGCAGCCGCTCCTGCTCGGCGCGAGCCGTGCTGGCCGCCGATGCCTGGGCCAGCCACGCTGCCGCCTGGGCCGCCATGCCCTCCTGCGCCGCCTCCCGCGCCGCCTTTTCCAGGTCGCGGGCCAGGGTGTCATCGGGCCCGACGGCGGCGGCCACCCGGTGAGTGAGGGCGGCAGGGGCGGGGATCAGGGTGGCCGCGACCCGGTGCAGCCGGTGGCGCTCCGCCGGGCCGAGACTGTCTCTGACAGCGGCATGCACCAGCGGGTGGGCGAAAGCGATGAGAAGGGCTGAGGTCTCCTGCTCCTCGGTGACCAGGCCGGCGGCGACCGCCTCGTCCAGGGCGGTGAGCGGGTCGCCCAGCCCGGCCAGTGTGGCGGCGACGGCCAGCGGGCAACGGCGGCCCAGGACGGCAGCGGCCGTGACCAGTCCCCGGGCCGGGCCGGACAGGGCGCTCAGCCGCGCGAGGACCACTGCGGCCAGTGCGCGGGGCGCGGGCAGATCGCCACCGGCCCGCGCCAGGCCACCCTGGCCCAGCTCTTCGAGCAAGGCCCGGCAGTGCAGCGAATTGCCGCCGGTGTGGTCCAGCAGCTGGGTCACCGCCCGGCCGGACAGGTCACCTACGCCGAGTGCCCGGGCCAGGGCCACGAGCTCCTGGGCCCCCAGGCCGTCCAGGCGCAGGCGGGTGGCCCGGTCGTCGCCCCCGGCGAAGCGGCTCCATGCCTCGCCCAGGCGGCTCAGCTCATCTGGGCGGGCGGACACCAGTCCCAGCACCCGGTCGGCCTGCATCCGCCGCAGGGCGAACAAAAGAGCCCGGGCCGAGGGCTGATCGCTCCAGTGCAGGTCGTCGACCACCACCACGACGACCCTGTCACCGCCTTGCAGGTCGCCGAGGACTTCCACCAGCTGCGCGCCGACGGCCAGCGGGTCAGCGTCTGTCCGCTGGGCCGCACCGGCTCGCGGAGATCCCTTGATGAGCGCCGGCCCGGCACCCGCCAGAAGCTGGTCGACCACTCCCCAGGCCAGGAGCATCTCCGCCTCGTCACCGACGGCCCGCAGTAAGCAAACGTCCCGGTGCCCGGAGATGAAGCGCGAGATCAGGCTGGACTTACCCATCCCCGCCTCACCCTCGACCAGCACCACCCGGGGCCGGCCGCCCCGCACAGCCCGCATCTCGGCGTCGAGAACCGCCAGCTCGCCCGTCCGGCCAACGAAATGGTCCACTTCAGCAGTGTGGACACCGCTGGGCGCCTGACGCAAACGCCTGCACGGCTCCTGCTCAGCAGGTGCTAACCGCCGTGCGGCCGCAACGACCATGCATGGCCAGCGAAACGATCTTCACCAACGAGAGCTTGTAACCTCAGGTGTGTAAGATCTTTTTGAGCTTGCGGGTATGTCTCCTTTACCGGATTCGTCCTGGGTAGGCGAGGTCGAGTTCGTTGAGTGCTTCGCGCCATCCCATGACGCGCTG
>Ga0187860_1001978_pt1 | contig 17472 bp, 18 predicted proteins | sample June2016WEW_10_4_FD_132981 | JGI IMG/M metagenome (GOLD analysis project Ga0187860, IMG submission 132981) | Peatland microbial communities from SPRUCE experiment site at the Marcell Experimental Forest, Minnesota, USA - June2016WEW_10_40 | ecosystem: Environmental > Terrestrial > Soil >... | reverse complement strand
CCTGCTTTCACGGCTTCAAGAACTTCTTCTTTGAGCATCAGATTCTGTACGTTGCTTTCCGGTATCATGACGCCTTGTTGCCCTGTGAGACCTTGAAGTTTGCAAACCTCGAAGAATCCTTCGATTTTTTCGTTCACTCCGCCGATGGCTTGGACTTCCCCTTTCTGGTTGACTGATCCCGTGACGGCTATGTTCTGCTTTATTGGTCGTCCAGAGAGCGCTGAGAGGATCGAGTAGAGTTCGGTGCTTGATGCGCTGTCGCCTTCGACGCCTTCGTAGTTTTGCTCAAAAACCAGTCTTGCGGAGAGGCTTAAAGGTTTGTCTCGGATGTATTTATCATTTAGGTAGCCGCTTAAAATCAAAACGCCTTTGGTGTGTATTGGTCCGCCCATCTTGGCTTCTCTTTCAATGTCAATTACTCCTTCCCTGCCCACGCCTATGCTTGCCGTCACCCGCGAAGGGTTTCCGAATGCAAAGTCACCCATACCCATAACAGATAGGCCGTTAACTTGCCCCACCTTTTCTTGAACAGTGTCGATAAGGAAGAATCCACGTTTTATCATTTCCTGGATTTTTTCTTGGATGAGTTTTGAGCGGTAAACTTTTTCTTCAATCGCTTTCTTTATGTGCCCTCCAGTTATGAAGTCGGAGTTATCTTGTGTAGCGTAAAAGTTTGCTTCGCGGATTACGTCGGCGACGTAGGCAAACTGTGTTGACAGTTTGTACTGGTCCTCCACGATTCTTGAGCTGAACTCAACAAGTTTTCCTATGCCAGTCCCGTCAAGGTGCTTGAGTTTTTCTTTTTCGCAAAGTGCGCATACCCAAGCAGCGTACTGCATCACTTTGCTTTCTGTTCTATCCATAACTGTGTCGAATTCTGCTTTGATTTTGAAGAGCTCCCTAAAGTCAGGGTCTAACTCGAACATCATTTGATATAGGTAGGGGCTTCCGATCAGGATCACTTTGGTTGTTAATGGAATCGGTTGTGGTTTGAGGGTTTTGACGCTGAGGAATCCGTAGCGCTCTTCAGGTTCCGCTATGGTCATGTTTCCGTCCCTTAGGTCTCTTTTGAGGCCGTCGTAGGAGAACGGGTTTTGTAACAACTCTTCAACTGGGACAATTAGGTATCCACCATTGGCTTTGTGGATGGAACCGGCACGAATCATGCTGAAGTCGGTGGTTAAAGCTCCGAACTGAGCTTCCTTCTCGGTTTTGCCAAGAAGGTTGGGGTAATTTGGGTTTGTCTCCATGACCACAGGGGCGCCTTTGGTTTCCGAGTTGTCGATGACAACGTTTACCTCGTATTTCTTGTAAGGGTCTTCACGCATCCAGGGCATCTGGAACGGTAACTGCTCCTGCTGCTCGCCACCTTGGCTTCTTCGGATGAACTGCTGAAGGCTATCTAACACGTCATTCTCAACATCTTTAAGATACTCTGTCACCGCCGCGGAATCACCATATTTCTCCCTGAGTCTTTCTACAAGGTTGCCGAGGGCGTAAAGTGCAACTTCCTTGTTTAGCTTCTTTAAAGCATCATGAATCTGTCTTTCCATATCGATGAGTTGCCGCATCGTGTTCCTAAATTCTGTTTCCAACGTTTCCCTTTTCTCTTGAAGTTTATCCTTCGTTTTCTGGGGCAACGCTAACATTTCTTCTTCGCTGAGAGGTTTGCCATCTAGAACTGGAATAAGTAGCAGGCCGATGGGTGTAGTTTGGATGACGAAGCCTTCGCGTTGAGCTTTTACATTCAGTTCTTCAATCAGCTGTTTTCTCTTTTCTTCTAAGCCTCGGATGGTGGCTTCCCGCCTTGCAGCGTAATCTTCACTTTCGAAAGCTTTAGGAAGTGCATTTTTTACGTTTTCAATAAGATTCTTCATGTCATCTCGAAATTCTTTGCCTTTTCCCGCCGAAAGCTGTATGGCTTTTGGCTCGTACTGATTCCCGAAATTGTTAACGTAGCACCAATCAGGGGGGACAGGCTGAGTTTTAGCTTGGGCTTCAACGAAGCTCTTAACTGTTGTTTTCCTTCCTGTCCCAGGGTAACCTGCCACGTACATGTTGAATCCGTGGTTTTTTATTCCTAAGCCGAATTTTAAGGCGCGAACGGCTCTTTCTTGCCCGATGATCTCATCAAGGGGTGATAGTTCTTTTGTTGATTCACATTGCATAAGGTCAGGGGGACATGTGTTTCTGAGTTTTTCAATTGGCAACTTGTTTACCATGTCAGAGTCACTTCGTTAAACAGACAAAACCAGTTACAATTTTAATGAGGGTTGCTTCGTAATTAAGTTTCTGTTGCCTTAAAATCTATGTACTTAGGATCATGCGAGCGCAAAAACAAATTAAGAGTTGCTTGCCTGCAAGTGTACGCCTATTCGATGAATCGATATCCGGGGGCAAAAATGGTTAGAAAAATCAACTTATTAATTTTCATTTTGGTGTTCGAACGAATTTTCTTAGGATTTCTTGGTTTCTAACTTCAGGGTGGAACAGGATTCCGTAGATGCTTTTGCTTTTGTGCTTTATCAATTGAATGCACAGTGGCGATTTTGCCCAAACCTCAAAATCCGCTTTGGGTTCCAAGCAGATGCTGTGAAGCGAAAAAGCCTTAAAGTCGCCTGAAAAAAGCGGGTTTTCCTTTACTGTGCTCACAGTGGTCATCCCAATTTCCAAGCATCGCCTCAAACCCATGCCGTAAACCACTCCGATTGTTTGCATGCCCGCGCAGATGCCCAGCGTCGGCTTCTCCGTTTCCTTGAGCCATTGAAATTTGTCTGGCTGACTTAACGTAGCCGTATCCTTGAGTGGGGTTCCTGAAAGAATGATGACCTCGCACGCGCTAAGATCCTCGCTAGTCAAGTCAAGATAATGCTTGACAACCCACTTGTCTAAGAGTTTGGCAACTTCAATTATGGGTAACACGAACTCGAAATATCCCAATGAATCCTTCTTGCAATTCATGTCAACAATTAGGATCATTTTTCGACCAGCCGCGCCCTGTTAATGTTAAATACTCCGGAGTTTCCCCTTGCTGCAGAGGTGTAATCGAGGATTTCGATTTTCTTTTTGAACAGTGGTGCATCCAAAACGGTGGTCTCAATTTCGCCGCCTTCCCCAGATGGGCTAATCGAGTATTTTTGTTGAAGGTCCAAAAGCCTACTTATAAGATTGGAGTCGATTTGTTTTCCAAGCCATTTCTCGTCAAGAGGGTACGCGAAAACCCCTGAGATAACCACTTCAAAACGCTTTTGGACAAGTTCTTCCAAAAGGACCTTTTGGTCATGTTTCCAAAGCGGGTTAAAACACCAAAGACCCAGCTTATTGCAAATGCGTTGAACGCGCTCCGCCTGGTAGACCGACTCGACCGCGCCCGTCACGACGCCTTCAATCTGGAATTCTTTGGCTGTTTGTGCGATGGCTTCTTCGAGGTCTGCGAGTTCTTTTTCTTTTTCACCCCGAGTCCTCTTTATGATACGTGGAAGATTCAGGGCTTCGGCTTGAAGAGCTGTAATGTCGATGTTAGGCGTGTGAAACATGTAACTCTCCTTATTCTCAGATAACAAAGTGATGAGGCAAACAACTTTTTCCTTCTCTTCCGCGTAGTGAAGAGCAAGCGTAGAATCTTTGCCACCTGAAAACAAAACTCCCAGCCGCATGGCTAACTTAAGAAGAAAACCAATTAATATTCCTGTTTGATGAAATTGCACTTAAGCTTTTACGTTGCAGATGTTGGGGATAGCTTTTAACTCCTTTATGATTTCGGGGCTGACTTTTTGGTGGAGCACATACACTGATATTGCGTAGCCGCTACTTCCTATTTGCCTCGAGTAATTGGCTCTTATGTTTATGTCGTTGTCAGCCAAAACCTTGTCGATGTTAGCGAAAACCCCTGGAACGTCATGGTGATGAATAAATAGCGTGTAGACGGGTTTTTCCTCAAGCTCGATGCTCTCTCCAGCGTTAACCGCGTTCAAGAAGTCGCCGCCCAGCAAGAATCCTGAAACTACCCTGGCTATTTCGGTTGACGTTTCCTTTTGAGCTTCAACAGTCGAAGCTCCTAGATGGCTGCTTAGAACTACGTTATCAAGCTCTTTGAGGTTGGTTTTGAATTCGGCGCCTTCAGCTTTGGGTTCATCAACGAAAACATCGAGCGCGGCTCCAGCAATTTTTCCTTCCTTCAAGGCTTTGTATAACGCTTGTTCGTTGATGTTGTTGCCTCTCGACGTGTTAATTAGATAGGCTGTTGGCTTCATCATGCCGAGTTCCCTTTCGCCGATAACCGCTTCCTTCCCGCCTGGAGTGTGAACACTTAAATAATCGGCTTTTGCCAAAACCTCTTCTTTCGTAATGAATTTTATACCTGACTCTACGCATGGCTTGATGTCGAAGCCGATGACTTCCATTTCAAAGCCGCGATGCGCGATTGCAGCCAGTCTTTGCCCGATTCTTCCGCAACCTAAAATCCCCAAGGTTTTATAGGACAGCTCGTTGCCTTTCAGCTTCGCCTTTTTCCATTCGCCACTTTTCAGCGACTGATGAGCTTGGGGAGTTTTCCTTGAGATCGAAAGCATTAATCCGATGGCTAACTCTGCCACTGCGTTGGTGCTTCCGTAAGGGGCAGATTTTATCACTATCCCGTTTTCGGACGCTGCCGAAACATCGATGTTGTCATAACCTACACCTGCTCTTCCGATGATTTTGAGTTTGCCTTTTGCGCCTGCTTCGATAACTTGCCTTGTGACTTTGGTAGCGCTTCGCACGATTAGCGCATCGAAGCCATCGATGTCAGCTAAAAGTTTTTCTTCGTCTCGTTTCTGCGTGTCTGTTTCTATGCCAGCCTCTTCTAGCAGTTGTAGGCCTTCCTTTTCCAAACCATCGTTTAGTAGCACTTTCATTTTAGCCAACTCCTCCTATGCTTAGCAAGTTGGTGATTTAAGCTGTTTGGCGCACTACGATATTAAATATTCTCAGAAGCAGACGTTTTGCTTTCATTCTTTGACTTAGATTTTCTTTTTCAAGGCAGCAACTTGTTGCTTGCTCAAACGGGCAGTTGCGACATTAAAGGTTGATACTTCATGACAGTAGGGACAGTGAAGCCGACGCGTGTTTCCGCGGTAGATGGAAATGAAGCTAGCTCCCGGAACCCAATGATAATTAAATTGCCTTTTGCATTTCGGGCAGGTTAACCTCGAAATGGTGTGGGGTCCGTACCTTGGCAGCAGCATAAAAACAACTATGAAAACAATAGCGGTAATTATCACGTAGAATATTAGAAGATCTACCATTGGTTTTCATTTTTCAAAATGCGTATGTTTTGCTTATTAATATTTAGCCTCACTTTTTCAAGTCCACAGTCAAATATGCCTAGTTTCGTAATCGCGCAAAAAGAGTTGGAGACTATGCCTTTCTTGCGAAGGATAGAGCCTCTTCGATGTTTTGGAACCCATATTTGACTTCACTAAACTCTTTTGTTAGCAGTTGCACATCTTGTTTGATCTGTACAGGAGTCCGTTTGCCTTTTATGACGTCGAGCATTAGGTCACAGAGGTGTTTAATGTCTCCTTCTCCAAGGCCCCTTCGGGTTACATCTTGGAGGCCGATTCTCAGCCCTGAGGGATTCTCTTTGCTGCTTTGGTCATCATAGGGCAAGAGGTTCTTGTTGAGGATTATGTTTGCGTCTTCGAGGTCTTGAGCAATCTTGTTGCCGCCGCCGAAACTGCGGATGTCAACGGCGATTTGGTGGCTCTTTGTAAAGCCTTTCTTTTCAGCTAGGACTTTGACGCCGTTTTCAAACAGATATTGCCCAGCGGTCTGAGCGTTTTTCACTATTTGTTTTGCGAAGCCCGCGCCGAAAAGTTTCATCTCTAAAGATGCGACACCGAGAGCTGGCAACCTGCCCAGATGCGTATTTGAAGCTGTAAGTGGGAAAATGGCGAATTGGATTTTTTTGACCGCTTTTTCCAATGCCGGATTGTTCTGGTTTCCCATAATGACTCCACCTTGTGGACCTGGGAAAGTCTTGTGGGTTGAGGAAGTGATGAAATCAGCGCCTTCCCGAAGTGGGTCTTGGAATTGGCCTCCAGCTATTAAGCCTAAAACGTGCGATGCGTCGTAGGCTACGTATGCGCCAACTTCGTCGCAGACAGCTTTTAGCTCTTCAACTGGGTGCGGAAAAAGGAAGAGGCTACCCCCGAATGTGACAATGCCTGGTTTGGCTGCACGTATGACGTAGGCTGATTTTTCTGCGTCAATGTTGAATTCGTCTGTGTCGTAAACATGGTTGATATTATCTAAGCCTAGTATGTTGCCCGCTAAACCCGTATAGTCGTGTGAAATGTGGGCTCCGCAGCTTAGAGGTGTGACAACCATCTTGTTGTTTTTTGAAGCTAAAGACAAGCCTTTAAAGGTAGCGAGGTTAGCGTGGGTGCCCGAAACTAAGCGTACGTCTGCCCAGTCAGCTTTGAAGAGGCTCTTCATCAGGTCTGTTGCTAAATCTTCAATTTGGCACATATACTTCTGGCCCTGATAATAACGTTTTTTGACATGGCCCTCTCGGTCATTGTCTCCTTCCGCGTACCTTTGTGCCAAGTCATGAGAGAAACACAGCATCTGGTTGACAGCAGGAGACTTTAGTCCCTCGCTCGCAATCATGTTGATACACTCTTTTTCGCGGTACTGCTCGTGTTTGCGGCTCGCCGAAATCAAGTTTTCGAATAGGTCCGAGAAATTGTCCATTTTAAGCTCTTCCCACGCTTGAATAATCAACCGAATTGCACTTTGAACTATTTAGCCGTTACTAGGTTCATGTTAGGCTTCAAAGGTTCATTCTTGTCACAGCGTGTACATTACTATGTAGAATATTTCTCCCGAAAGGAACGCAAACCACCAGATATAGAAAAGAGGCGAAGTCAGTAAGCGGTGATAACGGTTTTGTTTTTTTGCACAAAGTGCCCAAAAACCCGTAAACAGTACTAGAATTTCCAGGGTCATGACAATAATAGCTACAGGCACGTGAACGACCATAAAGTAAATGTTTAGAAGAGGAGTCATTTGCAATGTTTCTCCGTTCACGGCTCCGCCAAAGGTTCGGTAAACCATGTAGCCGATTGAAACCGAAAGATCCCAAACAATAGCTGCAAATCCGGAAACCGGGTGAAAACGCTTCTTGCTTCTTCCAGCTAAGAATGCGTGGACAAACAGAAAAGCCACCGGAATCAAAGCGATTGCCACAAATGTGCTTGCAAACGGAGCAGTTGTCATTATGTATCACCAATGGTTCAATGGGGTATTGAGGGCTAGCTAATTAAGGGTACGGTTTTTTTGTTTCCGTTTGTATTGAGGTCTGGGTTATTTTTGCGACGACTACTCCGCCTGACAAGATGCTGTTGTTGAGGAACGTTATTTCTTTTCCAGAATCTAATAGGATTGCGGTGTTGAATGCGGTGATTTCTTTGACTGTGCCTTGTTCGTTCATGAATGAAGTTACTACTCGATCGCCTATCTTATAGTGTAGTCTGCTTTCTTTCAGCGTTTCATTTTCACGGACCGCTGTTAAGATTACTCCCCCCGATGCGATGGCGCCGTTTGGAATGGTGATTTGACCTACATCTGTTTGAATTCTCATGACAAGAGCCGTCATTTCAATGACTTTTCCAGGAATGCTGTTGACCATCACGCTATCTCCAACCTTAAACTTGTAGTTGGCGAAAACCAGAAAACCTGATAGGATGCTGCCGACGAACGTGGATATGACTAAGCCCGCGGTGATGGAAATTATTCCCGCACCTGTTAATAGGTCAGTTGAGCGAACACCGATGGTTTCTAGAATTCCAAAAGTGGCGAATAGAAGGGCGATCAGAATCATTACGTAGTAGATTATCGTTGACGCTTGGGTGCCCATTCGCTGAGTCATAAAAACTCTAAAACGTAGTATGATTCCTATGGCAGCCAGCGAAAAACCAATAATGATGATTATTCTCACTGCCTCGCCTATGATCTGGGTGAAACTGATGGGTTGAGGTTCAATGAATTGGTTGAAAAGGTAGAGGGCAGCAACCGTTAAAGCTAATGTTACGATTAAGTAAACAAAGAGTCGTTGTAATGGTGGGATAACTTTAGCCATTTTAAACCTTCATAGCCATAGTTTGCGAGCATGTTTCTATAGTTTTCCTAACCACTTTGTTTTCTTGCTCTTTACATTAGGTTTTATAACTCTTATCAATGCTCGAAAATGATATATGCGTTCCAAAAGAATGGTTTAATTATGTCTGCACCTAATTGCCCATGTCCTAAGAAAGATTGCCTCCGTCACGCTAATTGTCAAGAATGTGTGGACTATCATAAGGCGAAGAATGAGTTGCCGTTTTGCGCCAGGTAAATTGCGGATGACTAAAAAATCAGACATGGACGCCCGAAGGAAACGGATAAAAATACAGGCAAAGTTCTGGAACCAAGTCGGCGCATCGGAACATGTTAACTTGCCCAAGCTGGAAGACGCTATTAGAAAAGAATTTGCCTCTGCTGACGACAGGTTTGTTGAGGCGCAGGTTCGGCTAATGCAGTCTGAAGGGCGGGTAAGCGTGCAGGAGAAAGCGAAGGTTTGGATCAAGCAGCCTGATGATGGTTGATGGATTTTTCCCAGCAACAATTCTGTGTCATAAACTATTCTTTTTCCAGCCAGTTTCTTGAGTGCATCACTGTTTGCCCAGCAACTTTCAAAGACAACGCGTCCTCATACGGACATGCCTCAACGCATCTTGCGCACAGGATGCATCGGGATTCTGTTACGTCGCCTCCCTTCTTCTCATACACATCCGTAGCTTGTGTGGGACAAACCCGTTTGCATACGCCGCATTTCGTGCATTTCTGTTCATTCTTCTCTAATTTGGTAATCGCTATTTGCTTGAAAGGCGTAAAACTACTAAACGCTGCGGTTATGGCTCCCAACGGGCAGATCCTGCAGAAGAACCGCCTGTAAGCTAACGCCAAAGCTGTGATTACGATTAGACTGATAATGTTTATGGATGAAATGTAGCCGCCTCGAATAGCTAGTGGCCCATAAATGATCTGGGAAACGTAAGAGTACTTCATAGAACCTACGGCACACTCTGCCAACACGCAAAGCGGGCGCATCGGACAAACCAAGCAGAAAGGTTCATTGAGGAACCCTACGTTGCCTGCCTCGGTTCCTTCAGGTCCACCCGGTGTTGTGCCCGGAATCAGTTGATGACCGAAAATCTCGTATGACGCAAAAATAACACTGAGAATTAGGAAAATCGCAATTATTACCCACCTTGATTGGCTAAGCGCCTTGTTAGTCTTCTGTGAAAAGCTCAAGTGCTTGAGCCGAGTTGCCTTCCGCACGCGCGTCAATAAATCCTGATAGAGACCAAACGGGCAAAGCCAACCGCAGAAAAACCTCCCTAAGATTATGGCTGCCAAAGCAACCAAGCCTATAACTATGCCTATCTTCTCAAGACCTGACGTTGAGTAAACGACGTCGTAGCCTCTTGCGTAATTCCAAAATGGGAAAATATATGCTTGAATCTGCCAGATTGGACAGGTCACGGTTCTTCCATTGGGATAATAGCAAGCTAGAACTGGTAGAGAGATGCCGTCTGGGAATTGATTGCCTAGCAGGTTGCCTCCAAGCAGAAGGCTGCGTGGAGCTATCCCCAGAGGCGCGTACAGCGGAACATCAAATGGACCCAAAATCAACCCCATGAAAAACGCAAAGACAGCGGCAACTTGGACAAAAAGCCTGAGCGAGCTTATGTTCTTGGTTTTGTCTTTGGTCAATTTGTAGATAAGGAGGATTCCCACTGCAACTACGACGACATATATGGGCAGCACTATGTAACTGGGGTTCTGCCACGTCACAGGTAAATCCTCCGCGACATTCCATACTCCGAAACCGCCAAACGACTTCTAAGCATTTTGGCTCAACTCCTTCCCTTGCCGCCTCTTAACCTCAACCTTCACAACCACAGCCACAACAATTGTAACTGCAACTGCCGCGGTTACCGCAATCGCAACTGAATGTGCCTCGTAGAAAGGCAATTTGGAAACTCCCAGCTGACTCAAGAAGCCAAAATAAATTACGGTTATGTTACCAGTTAAGCCAGTTACAGTTACAGTTCCGTCGTGCGAGACACTCCAGTCGTTGCTTACGAAGGTACCGTTAGTCAAGATGACCCAGTCGACACTGCTTCCCCCATTTACTCCTACATCCATGTTTATTATCTGGTCACCTTTGCCTTGAGCTATATAGTTGAGGCGTTCATTTGGAAAATAAACGGTTGTAACGAAATGCCCGTAAACGGTAACGTTTGAGTTCTTGGCTGAAATCGTGAAGTTTTCTAAAGGATCAGAGCCGTTAAGGTGTAGATTTGTAAAAACCCATTTGTTATCTTCAAATGTCGCTGACGAGTAGTTTCCACTTAACGCAAAGTTAATGACGCCGTTGTAGACGGGAATGCCGAATTTTGTATCAGGCCCAAATGCCTTGTTGCTTTGAGCCAGCGAGTTGGGACAAAACAATGGCAAAAAGAGTGCTAAACTGATTATGGCGATTCCAAATGCAACGCTGTTTCTAGTAATGCCACTTGCCCTCCCGCATTTTCCATATAATAATTTCTTTTAGCTATAAGGCTTTTCAGACTCCATAATCTTACATTAAAGTTCTCCAGCCTTGTAAAATATTATGACAATGACAAACACGGCAAGACTTACCCAGAAATGCCACGGGAGCCAAAAGAATCTTTCAGGGCTGTGGCAGACTATTACGATAAGCATTGATTGTCTTACTCTTCGGAGAAGTTTGCCTAGATTATTTATAATCGTAAACCTCCCTCTAAGAATAGGCATATTCGATGGCTGCGCGCGCAAAAGCCAATATTCGGCTAAAACTTCAATCCGAGAAGCAATTGACCACCCTTCTCCACGCGCTCGACCCTGAAGCCAAAGCGACTATGACAAGACGCGCCGTTGTGAAACTAGAAGAAGACGGCTTGTCTCTCGTGCTGAAAGTTGAAGCGGAGGATACTGTTGCATTGCGTGCAACTCTAAACGCTTATTTGAGATGGATGGGTACGGTGATTAATGTTATTGACGCAGTAAGCGAAACTAAGATTGGGTAGTTGTTATTTATATTTGGCTTTGAAAACTAAGATTGCCAGTGCTTGAATGAATGCTAATGAATTCGCAAGTATGATGGGCAAGTCTCTGATGAAGATACCATAGACGAACCACAAGAAAACCCCGCTGCAGTAAAGTGCAAACATCCCTGTTGAGATATCTTTGGTTGACTTCGTTTTCCAAACTTTCATCAACTGTGGAAGAAGCGAAACCGTGGTAAAGGCTGCAGCGATTAAGCCAACGATCGTTATAGTGTCTATCATGCTCTTACGCCTATAGCTTGCCAATGAACAGTATTTAGGTTTCGCTTAGTCAAACAGCCTTCTTCATGCGAGGGTTGTTGATGTAGCTGCACAATCACAAATGTTCTTAAAACAAGTTAGCTCTCTCAACCTTGAGAGTACAACCTGATTCAAGATCTTTGTTCTCTTACTGAAACGGTGAATTGGCGATTGAGTCATCGGAGTTTTCGATCTAAGAAGTTACCCGGCGAGGCAGAAGATTCAAACTCTAATGGAATTTCTCCCGAACTCGGCGAAGGAGGACGGACTGTCAGCAGCCAGGGGCTGGAGAGAAGAGAATTCTTGAAACTGACAGCCTTAGCAGCAGGCGGTGGCTTAGCTGCAGTTTTATTATCTGGCGCCTTGAAGCCGTTGGGTTTTGTTTCGAAAGCAACAAATCAGCTTCTTGAAGCGCCAGGACAAGTAACTCCAAGAATAAGGTTGATAGCGCCTGTTGCAGATACCGCTTTGTCCGTTTTAGATCCTACAACAATTCCGAAGTTCGAAAATGAGCTGGTTGGTCCACCTCCTGTTTTCCAGCCTAATGTCGTGACAAACCAAGGCAAAGTGATTCGACAAGACTACACGGTGACAATGACAAGCTTTGCTCAACAAATTCTTCCTACCTCCATGAAATTAATGACCCCTGTTTGGGGTTACTCAGGTTTAGCCACTGACGCCATAACTGGTGCATCTTTAGGTTCCGTTCAAAGCACTCCAGGGCCGTCTTTTGAAGCAATCAGAGGCAAACCCATCCAAGTTCAATGGCAAAACAACATTTCAGCCCCCTATATGTTACCGGTTGATCCAACAATTCACTGGGCAAACCCAAACAAAAATCCCATGCCCACTCAGCCCTTCCCCGTTTATCCGCCAGGATATCCAAACGCGCAATCTCCTGTTCCCCTTGTCACTCATCTTCACGGCGGCGAAAACCAATCTTACTCTGACGGAGGTCCAAACCAATGGTTTACGTCCGATGGAAGGCATGGTCAAGCATACTATACGGCTGAAAAAGCTAGTTCGAACGCCGCAGTCTATTATTATCCTAATACTCAGCAACCGACTACCTTGTGGTACCACGATCATGCCTTAGGCGTCACTCGACTAAACGTGTTGTCAGGTCTAGCAGGTTTCTATTTGATCCGCGAATCTACTGGAAATGACAAAGTCGCGGCTGTACTGCCGAACGGAAAATACGAGATGCCGCTTGTGATTCAGGATAGAACATTCAACAGCGACGGTTCCTTAAGTTATCCATCCGTCAGCTTAGTACCTGACATCCATCCTTTCTGGGTCAACAGTTTCCTAGGCAATGCAATAATAGTAAATGGCAAGGTCTGGCCCAACATGAACGTTGACAGAGGACAATATAGGCTCAGAATCCTAAACGGATCAAACACGCGATTTTACGCTCTAAACTTTTCAAACGCGATGACTTTCATCCAGATAGCAAGTGATGGCGGATACCTGAAAGCCCCAGTCGCCCTCACTTCCTTGACCTTAGCGCCTGCTGAACGCGCTGATATAATAGTTGACTTTTCAAATCTTGCACCTGGAGAAAGAGTCACACTGCAAAACTCTGCGTTGCTCTCGACCTTTGGTATCGAAGCACAAACCGTTGGACAAATAATGCAGTTCACAGCCAACAACGCGCAAGGAATAGTTCCATTTAATGTTGCTTCAGCGCCAAAACCGTTCAATCCAACTCTTGTAGAATCAAACTTTCCAACCATGCCAAAACCCGCAAAGCAGCGCGTTCTGACGCTTTACGAGATCGCTGATTCAAACGGGTTAATGCTTGAAGCTTTGCTTGACGGGCAAACCTGGGATGCGCCTACTTCGGAAACGCCTGAGTTAGGTGCAACGGAGGATTGGGTGATTGTTAACCCAACTATGGACGTCCACCCGATTCACCTCCACTTGGTGCAGTTTCAACTCGTCCAACGTCAATTGTTAAACGCTCCCGGTTCATACGTAGACGAATGGTTAAGTATCAATGGGAAGCCGCCGTTCAGTCACCCAACAAGAAATGTTCAGTCGCTCTCATCCTTCATGTTTACTACTGTAACTCAACCACAACCGCAAGAACAATGTTGGAAAGACACGATTACGGTAAACTCCGGAGAAGTTGTAACAATCCGGGTAAGATTCGCGCAGCAAGACGGCTCAGGTTTTCCGTTTGACGCGACGGCTGGGCCCGGATATGTTTGGCATTGCCATCTCCTTGAGCATGAAGATAACGAAATGATGCGTCCTTACAAAGTAACATCGCCAGCTTCAATCGCGGTTCCAATAGCGGTTTCCTCCGCAGTTGCGGGTGCAGCTGTTCTGTCTGCAGCGTACTACTATCAAAGAAGGCGAAAGAAGAAAGTTGCGAGTCTGGAAACCAACCCTCCATCATCTCGGTTGTTGAGTAGCCAAGAAATGTCTCAACAAGAAGAAGTATCACATGAAAAAGATGATTAATAGTCTCTGCAGGAATCTCTCAGCTCAATCACAGTTAAGTTTTCCCAGTCAAAAAGGTTTAAATAAACACTGTCTCATTTCGTATATGCTTTCAATGTAAAAACGGATGAAAATTTAGCATGTCACAGGAATATCGTCATATACTTCGTATTATGGGTACAGACGTTCCAGGTACCCTTAAGACTTCTTACGCTATCGCACAAATAAAGGGCGTTAGCTCAAGCCTTTCAAACGCGATTTTGAAGAAGGCAGAAGTGAATCCTGACCTGCGAGTAGGCTTCCTCACAGAGTCAGACATATCAAAGATTGAAAACGTTATTCGGGAGCCTGCAAAGTACAGTCTTCCAACTTGGCTTTTTAACAGACGAAAAGACTCTGATACAGGAAAAGATATGCATCTTCTCAGCGCCGACTTAGTTCTGAGGACAAAGCAGGATATTGACGACGCCAAAAACATCAGATCTTGGCGTGGATACCGCCATGCATACAGCCTCAAAGTCCGTGGTCAACACACTAAAACCACAGGACGAGCAGGCAAAGCTTTAGGCGTCAAGAAGAAAACTCTCTTGCAGAAACCTGGGGGAGCAGCACCTGCCGAAGGAGGCAAATAATCATGGGTGATCCAAAGAAGCAACGTAAAAAGTTCGATACGCCACGGTTCCGCTGGCGCAAGGACATCCTTCAAGAAGAACTCAAACTCTTGGGTCAATATGGCCTGCGCAACAAACATGAACTTTGGCGACACAAGACGACCCTGTCTAAGACTCGAGGCATCGCCCGTTCACTTATCAGCAAAACTCCTGAAGAACGAGCAAAGATGGAGAATGAGTTGCTGACAAAACTCAAGAAAGTCGGCATTCTGCAGGAAACTGCAGTTTTGGACAATGTCTTAGACTTAGGCATAGAAGATATTTTGGAGCGTAGGCTTCAAACAATCGTTTTCCGCAAGGGTTTAGCGAGGACCGTTTTCCAGTCACGTCAACTTATCACTCACGGACACGTAACCATTGACAACCGCCGAATCACAATTCCAGGCTACATGGTCGCGAAGTTGGACGAACCAAAAGTTATCTATTCACCTGAAAGCGCCGTCGCAAACCAAGCCCACCCATTGCGTGCTGGTCTGTCAGTTGTGGCTAAGCAGCCTGAAATTAGGCAGCCTGCCAGAGGCAGACGAGGCGGAAGAGGAGGCGGCAGGTTCTGAGCGCTAACAGCAAAAGAAACGAGAAATGGGCAATCGTCCACATTTTCAGCTCATACAACAACACGTTGATACACATTACTGACATTTCAGGTGCGGAAACAATCGCTCGAACCAGCGGCGGCATGTTCGTTAAAGCAGACCGCATGGAGTCGTCTCCGTACGCTGCGATGCGTGCAGCAACTGGCGCAGCTGAAGTAGCTAGAGACAAGGGGATAACAGCCATTCACATTAAGGTTAGAGCTCCAGGCGGCAGTGGCCCGAGAACTCCCGGTCCAGGTGCCCAAGCAGCTATCCGTGCATTGGCTAGGTTTGGGTTCAGAATTGAACGGATCGAGGAAGTTACACCTATTCCCCATGATGGAACAAGAAGGCCTGGCGGCAGAAGAGGAAGAAGAGTCTAAACCCAATTTCCCCTCTTTATAAACAGAAAAATTGAAATAATGCACCATATCTCTATTGAACGCAAAAATGTTAGAGTAATCTTATTGGAGTGTCTCAGCAAGTGAAAATGGAAATCCTTGAAAAAAACGATAGCAACCTCCGCGTGGTTATCAGGGACGCGGATGTTCCGTTAATGAACGCTCTGCGTCGCATAGCGCTTGCTGAGGTGCCGACCATGGCAATTGAAGAAGTTGTCATGATTGAGAACAGCTCTATCCTGCAGGATGAAATAATAGCTCACAGACTTGGTCTTACCCCACTGAAAACTGATTTGGATGCCTATAATCTGCCTGAAGAATGCGAGTGTCAAAGCGAATTTGGATGTACCCAATGTCGCGTGACATTAACACTTGATGCTGAAGCAAAGGAAGGTACACGGACGGTTTATTCGGGTGAAATCGTGTCTGAAAACCCAGAGATTATCCCTGTGTCGGATAAGATCCCGATTATCAAACTTGCTAAGAACCAGAAGCTTAAGCTTGAAGCCTATGCCCGTTTGGGAAGAGGCAAGGTCCACGCTAAATGGCAACCAGTTTCAATGTGCGCTTACAAGTATTACCCAAAAGTAACTGTTCCAATAGAGAAATGCGAGGAATGCGCAAAATGCGTCGAGATATGTCCCAAAAAGGTTCTCGAAATTAAAGATGATAAAGTCGATGTGCGAGATCTTTTGGCATGCAATCTTTGCATGGATTGCGTTGAAGCTTGCCCGAAAAAGCCTTCTCCGCTAAAGGTAGAGTGGGAGAAGGAAGCTTTCGTAATGAACATAGAGTCTACAGGCGCGCTTCCTCCAGGACGCATACTCCAAGAAGCTACCAAAACGTTAGGTAAACAACTTAATGAAATTGAAGAATTGTTAAAGGCTGAATCGCAATGAAAGAGTCCAAATCAACAAATCCCGAATTAATCCATCTTATTGATTTACTCAAGAAAGAAAGCAAAGAAAAACAAGCAGGCATCTGGCTTGACCTGGCAGAATACCTTTCCAAAACACGGAGTCAACGTGTTAGTGTTAATTTGAGTACCTTAAACAGGAACACAAAACGCGCTGAGACAGTGGTTGTTCCTGGCAAAATCTTGGGTTCAGGCTGCTTAAACCACGCTTTAACCGTGGCTTCGTTTGGTGCTTCTGAGAAAGCCAAGTCCAAGGTTGTTGCTGCAAAAGGGAAATACATTTCGATTCCTGAGCTTATTGAGAAGAACCCTAAGGGCTCAAACGTCAGAATTATTCGGTGAAAAACATGCAAACCACAAAAACTCCAGTTGTCCTTGTTAACGCTGAAGGATTGATAGTTGGCAGATTAGGTAGCAAAGTCGCCAAGTTACTCCTTAACGGGGAAGAAGTAATAATCCTTAACGCTGAAAAAGCCGTATTCTCTGGAAAAAAGAAAAGCAAAGTTGCCGAAGCCAAACAGTTTCTTGAGGTAGGCGCACCTGAACGCGGTCCTTTTCACTATCGTAGGCCAGATAAGTACCTGCGCAAGACCCTGCGAGGAATGCTTCCCTACAAGCAGCCTAAAGGCAAAACCGCGTATAAACGCCTCAAAGTCTTCATGGGTGTACCTCTGGAGCTTAAAGGAAAAGAAATGATCACGTTCACAGAAGCCTCATCTGCCACTCTAAAAGGGCCACATTTCACCCTTATGGAGTTGGCGAAAGAGATAGGCTGGAGCAAAGGTGAATAGTTATGCCCGCAAAGAAAGTTTTAGTTGTCAGTGGAAAAAGAAAAACCGCGGTCGCCCGAGCCGTAGTCAAGCAAGGCATTGGAAAAGTTCGGATAAACAGAACACCAGTTGAAATTTACGAACCCGACGTTGCAAAAGCAAAAATTATGGAGCCCCTTCTGCAGGCAGGTCCAGAAATCTGGGAACAACTAGACATGGATATCCAAACCAGCGGTGGAGGCTACATGGGACAGGCAGAAGCCGCCCGAGTTGCAGT
>Ga0187860_1001976_pt1 | contig 17473 bp, 19 predicted proteins | sample June2016WEW_10_4_FD_132981 | JGI IMG/M metagenome (GOLD analysis project Ga0187860, IMG submission 132981) | Peatland microbial communities from SPRUCE experiment site at the Marcell Experimental Forest, Minnesota, USA - June2016WEW_10_40 | ecosystem: Environmental > Terrestrial > Soil >... | reverse complement strand
TGCAAGGCCTCCGCCTGTCGCCCTGGATTACGGTCGACGAATTCTGCGCCACCCGGGTGATCGAGGGCACCGACCCGGCTGAAATCAAGAATCGCATCGCTTTTATCGAGAAAACACCGCGCGTTCTTATTGGCGGAAAATGGGTTTGCGGGCCCAAAGGCCGCAGCGGGCCCAACGGAGCCGACCCGGCCGAAGGCCTTTACGGCTTCGACCCGCGCAGCCGGGAGTGGGCGGACAATGCACTCCGCCAGCAAGGAGCCATCCTCGGCTGATGCGCCGCATTACAATGAAAGGCAGCTATGTCACACATAACGACCATTAACGTAGAAATTCGGGACCTTGAAGCAGTCAAGGAGATATGCAAGGAGCTGGGCCTTGAGTTTAGAGAGGGACAACGCAGCTACCGTTGGTACGGTGTCAGTGTGGGAGACTATCCTATTCCAACGGGCTTTACCAAGAGCGATCTTGGCCGTTGCGATCATGCTATTGGCATCAAAGGAAATTCTAAATCGTACGAAATCGGCCTAGTCAAACGCGGAGACGCTTATATCCCATTGTTCGATTTCTGGCAGGGTGGCTTCGGGCTGGAGGAGCGCATCGGCCCAGGCGCTAAAAAGTTCACGGAAGCCTATACCCGGGCCGTGAGCGTCAAGACTGCCAGGACTTTCGCCAAGTCCAAGGGCTTCAGCTACACGGAGAAGGTGGACCCTGAAACCCAGGAGACGATCCTGGTGCTGCGAAAATACTGACGTATGCTACCCGGCCCGGACAAATGCAACATGCTGGCCCTGATTCTGGCCATCCCGGCCTTGATTCTGACCATTTGGACCTACGTTTTTGCCATCCCCTGGCCGACCTTCCGAATCATCACCAACGGGCAAGATTTCCGATTCGAACGGCATGTCGTTGGCTCCTGGTACCATCCCATCTACGGCTACGGGGCCACGAATATCGATCAGGCCAGAGAGATGACCCAAAAATTCACCGACGACGACAAAAGGATAGACGCAGTCAACGATCAACACTGGAAAACCATCCAATGAAATCCCTGAAAATCACCCTTTGGCTGCTCCTTGTGCTGGCGATGCTCGTTCCCGTGATATTTTGTGTGCCGATACTGCGACATGACCACTATCGGCCGCAAGGAAGCGACGGACTTATTGAACTGGGGCTGATCGCCGTCTTCCTGTCCTTGGGTCGAACGGCGGTCTTCGAGCATCCCTGGAAGAAATCCCAACCCTGAATATTATGACAGAAATCAAGATCAGAATCGGAAAAGACGGCAAGGTCAACATCGATGTCGCCGGCGTGAAGGGCAAGGCCTGCACCGATCTTACCAAAAGCATTGAGAAGGCTTTGGGAAAAGTGGAGTCCACTCGAAAGACTTCCGAGTTTTATCAGCAGTCCGCCTCGGTCAACAACACCCAGTCGGCCGGAAATTAAACCCGTGAGAGCCCCATACCAGAGCTACTCTCCGCCTCACGGGGTCTATCTCTCCATTGACCTCGACTTTTGGGCTTTGCATCCGATGTCGGATCCGGACCGGGGGTGGCTGTGGGCCATGCTTCGGCGCGCGGACAGCGTCACCTGCTTCCAACGCCACGATCAGGCGTTGAAACACGTCAACAGCCCGGAGATATCGGCTAAGGGCAGGGAGTTATGGCATTTGGACACGCACTCCGACTTGGCCGGGTTTGACGTTCACGGTAAACCTCCCGATCTGAATGAAGGCACATGGCTGGATCATGTTCTCTGGCCCGAGGCCGAACGATTGCTCTGGATTCACCCGGATGTGGCAGCGGCCAAGACAAACGGACGCGGCCGATGTGAAGGCTACTTTCCCAACCCGTTCCGGGCCCGCCACCCCCTTTGGCCCATCCGCCGGCATTGTGTCCGGCCAAGGCAACTAAACGACATGGACTTGCCCATGAGACTCGTCGGTGCCTGCGTCATTCTCAGCAAGCTCTGGTTTGAAACCCAAGAAGCCAGGCGAAAAGCGCAACAGGTTTACCAACAAATAAGGAGCGAATTCACATGAAATCCGGCATCAAAAAATGGAGCGATCGGCTGCAAAATGTTTACGTCAGCTTCGCAGAATTTCTGAGCTACAACCAAATCTACAATCTGGCCGCACGGCTGGGTTATGAAACCGGGCAAGAAGCATGGCTGGCCAATCCACTGGTGGAAGGTTCCGTCTACCCCGAGGATTACCGCGCCAGAAGCCGTCCTTCCGCCAAGACAGCCGTCATCTTCCGCCGCTGGCGCCGGTCGGGAGGCATCATCGCCATCTTTCCCGAAGACCCAGGAACCATGGACCCCGGCACCTGCAGCTCCTATGAGCATATTGGCCAGCACGCCGCTTGTGCTCCGAAGCTCCTCCTGGATGTCAGTGTTCCGGCCCGCCCCAGGGAATACCGCAACCTGGCCGAAGAATTGCGACGAATCGGGTACCGGCTGCGCCCAGTCCTCAAACAGACGGCTCAGCACTTCGCTATGAGAGAAGCCCTGATTGCCGCATGAAGGACGAAATTCAAATCGTTATTGCTGGAGGAGAAATCAGGTTCATCCACGACGATGATCTGGCTGAAGCCATGCAAGGACTTGGCCCGTCCACCACGGCGCGCGCCAGCCATGTCGAGCCGGCAGAAAGCGGTTGGAAAGCCGATTTAGCACCGGTTCATGGCCCTGTTCTGGGGCCTTTTTCCCGGCGCAGCACGGCGCTGGAAGCGGAAGTTGAATGGCTTCAGCAGCATCGGACCCCAAAGCCCCAATGAATTTGTTTTATGAGCGATGGAATTACTGACATGTACAGGGACCAGGAGCGCGCCGAAAAGTTCGCAGAACATCGGCCACGGTTGAGCAGTGCAAGTAGAAAAGGCAGTTGGCCAGTCTTGTGGTTAGTCCCAGCGTGCCTATATACCGCCTCCGTTGTTCCGTGGAAACGGCGGGCCGGCGGATTACCTTGCCTTGGACGAAGGATACGTTTTGCTTGGTTCTCATTTCAAATCGCATGATGCCTGGATCAGGCTGCTTCGAGCTGGTCGGATTCAGATGCCCTCCCCATCTTTTCTAAACCAGACGCGTACTTGGCCAACAGCTCCGCCCTGGTTGGCCTCTGGTTGGCGCGATGCGTCACCCGCGGGCTGGCAGGCTTAAACCGAAAGTCGGGCGGGATCGTTCCTTCCACGATTAATTGCCTCTTGGTTAGCAGGCTTGCGATGAGGGAATCGGCGTGGGCCATGCTCGCCTTGTCCTGGTGTGAAAGGATGGCATCGTAACGCCCTTCGATATCTGCCCGGCTGAGGCGCCAATCTTTAAGGCTGGAGTCGATGTCGTCGGGCCCTAAAAGATCGAAGATGATGTGGGCGCCCAGATCTGAAACCACGACAAGGGTTTTGGTTTCCTTCATGAGGGCAGCCCTCCGCTCCGCCTTGTAAACGTGGTACAGCGCCTCTCGCGGAGTTTTGCCTGCGCCTTCGCTCATGACGTAGACCATGCTCAAGCCTCGGCCTGCGCAGGCGGAGGCGAGCGCCTGCCGCCATGCTTTCCGTTCCGCGGGACTTCCGGTAAGGCAAAGGGCCAGCGGCGAGTGGCCCAGCCAAGGCAGGCATATCCTCTTTCCTCTGGCGGTCAAATTGCCCGCTGGATCGACGAATTCCCTCAGTCCCACCACGTGCCCGGAGGCTTCCATGCGGCATGGGTTGTATCCAGGATAGCAGAGACGGCTCCCGCAGTAGGCAAGGACATCCATTCCCATCAGCCGAGCCACGTGCCAGCCGATCGAGCGGAGCGTGAGCTCATCGTCTGCCGTGGCTTTGCGCAATTGGCTTACAAATGAACGGTGTTCTTTGGGTGGAACATAGGAGGGATCACCTGCGGCTTGAGCGATGCGTGTGATCAGAGCTTCGATGCAGTCATGGTAGGTGATGTTTCCCAGCATGCTGGTGTACCAGGTGAGCATGTGCTGCTCCCCCTGCTTGGCGTGGTTTTCTACGCGTTCGGAGCAGGGAAAGTGCTTTAGGGCGAAGCTTTCGGCCCAGTGCTCCCCGATGGCGGCCTGGGTGGGAACTCGCAGGAGCGAGTGCCAGTGGTCCAGGTTGTGCCGGCAGGGCTTTACGTAGTGTCCCACTTCATGGGCAATGGTGGTTAGGTCAGTCCTGGACCCGTGCATAGCCTGCTGCACGCACTCTAGCGTAAGAAAAATGGCTTCGTTTTGCTCGTCTAGGAGCGCGTCGATGCCTCCGTCAATTCCATCATCCCACGGCAAACCGGCTTCGACCAAGGCGTACCGGTGATCAACGATTGTTGGGATCAGAACCGGAACGCCTATTTGCCGATAAACCCCAGCGACAAAGCCTGCGACATCCTCGCTTTCGGCCGCCACGTAATTCAGCAGGCCTCTTTTTTCCAGGCAAATGCCTCTTATTTTTTCCTTATTCACGGGTCGTTGGTCAATCCAAGTGGGTTCAATGCGCAAGCTGCCTGATGTATTCCCGGTAGCTGCTTTCGGGGATACGTTCCAGCCCGGCGCCGATAGGGATGGTGCGAGCGATGCCTGCATCCCGGGCCGCAAAGTTTTCCGCCTCTGCTTTGGCCTTTAGGATATGGTTGCCGGCCGCTTGCGCAATTTGTTGCCGAACTTCGGTTGTTATTCTAGAACGCCAATCTTCTTTCATAGTGGTACATTGTAGTGCGGCACATCAATAATTTAGAACAACAACTATTCGTCCTGGGCGTAAGGCGGAGTTTTTTGGCAAATCTCGATGAAGGGCTTCTCCATATCCTCATCGGCGCAGATTTTGATCTCTCCTCCCGTTGCTTCCCAGTCGATCGGGCCAGCGTCGATTTGCGCCTGCAGCTCTGCTGCCTCAGGGTGGTGGCTGAACGTCTTTTCTAGTACTTTGCGGCCCAGTTCATGATGCAGGAGCACCGCAACCCGGAAGCTCCCCACCGCCTCTTGGACGCCAATCTGGCGGATTTTCCGGCGGCTGAAATAGAGCAGGTTTGCCGTTCGGTGCAATTCCTGTGCAATCTTCTGCATTTCAGCCTCTTCCGGAATGGCAATTGCTGTTTCAGCCGTCCAGTCCTTGGTTAGCATCTTGGCACAAGCTTTCAGGGTCCGGTTGAATTGGCCAGGAGTAAAACCATCCCATCGTCTTGGAATGCTGCCGGGCCATCCCAAAACGCCGCAAAGATGGAGCAATTGCCGTTTTCCCCAAGGGTGGTCGGCTTGCTGCGTATAGCCGTCGTAAATATAGTTATTCTCAGCCATCAGCATGACGGCTTCGGCATGCGAGGCGCCAGGCGCCACAGGCAGACCACGGAAATAGTTGATTACGTCTGAGAAAACGATCAACGACTGGTCGTCAGTCAAATGCTTGTGCTTTTTAAAGCCATAGGTATTGTATTCCTCATCCTCTGGAAGTGGCATATCAAGAATCGAGCCAATACTGGATAAAAGGAGCGCTAGGTCGCCTAGTTTTAGTTTCAAGTCATGCTTCATATAAGACCAATTATAATGCAAGCTTCCCCGTTTTTACTCGGTTGGTCTGCTTGCTACTCCTTGCCACCTCCAGTCTTCCTCAGCTCTCACTCTGACGGCTCAACTTCCCCCGCTGCGGCGGCCTCCGGGTGGCGGCCGCCCTTCCGGGAGAGTCGTCAGATGCGGGCGGCGAGCAAGTACGGCACGAAGCACGGCGGCAGCTCGGACTCCGGGATGTCTAGGAGTCCGCACAGACTGGCCAAAGTTAGCCAGAACCCCTCAATAGTAAACCGACCCCACGCCTTGTCAGGGATCCAGAATCTTTGATCGCGGTTCAGGGAAATGCCTCCGGTGGTCCATGCTTTTATCCCTTTTTGGGGATCTGTCAGCTGCTGAATGGCCGCGCGAAAGAGTTCTTGAAATCGGGGGGAGCATTCTATGAATTTGGGGGTTCGTTTCTGGTACTGGTAAGTACGGCCTCTAAATTTATAGCTGTCGATATTTGCGCACAAGCCGATGGAAAAAGCCCTGTCTAAATGCAATGAGATTTCTGGCTGGAGCTTTGCATCGATAACCCGGGTCCACAAGGAAGGCTCATTTTTCCGTTCTGCCTCGTTGGCCAGCTCGGGGGTAAATACGCAAGAAATTCTCTCGTGGGATGGGGGAAATGGAGGCAGCGGCAGAATAAGACGATGAGCGGAAGCTTGGAATATGGCCTTTCGGCTCCGAGGAGATACGATCGGCGCCACTCCGAGATGTTTCGGATCGATTCCGCATTCAAAAGACAGATGGGTGCTGGCATTGGCATCGGCGACCGTCCATTCGCAGCAGGTATCTTCGTCTGTGGCTCCATTCGCCAGGCTCCGGACTTGCCCGCGCTGTGCTGCTGCCATCCATTCCCAGTGAGTGTAAACGAGCACAAATACATCCGATGGTTGATCGCTGCCAGGTTCTTGCCCCGGAGAGTAAATTTGGTTGAATGCGGCAATCTCGAACGCTACCCGGCAGAAGGAGATTTGAAAGTCAAAGGTTTTGCCGTACGAATAGGAATCACGATGGGTTAAATTCGGCAGCAATGGAAAACAGTGTTTCCGCTGATCAGGCAAAGTCACCGTAACCCGGCCTTCGTGCTTGCTCCTAGGGCTGTGAACTCTAATTTGGATGACAAATGGAGGTTCCATAAATTTCGTGTTTAATGATAGGCCTAAGTTTGTGATGGGCAGCATTTTAGGATGCCTAAGCATCGCTTTTCCGCGCCGAGCTTCCCGGCTCGGCTAGGCTGACCGGAGCAGCCGTCCGCTAGATTTTTCCTCTTTGGCGGTTAATCGCCGATAGACGCTTGTGATGCGGAAAGGAGTGCCCCCATCTGCGGTGAAGTCGTGCAACCTTTCATTGTTCGCTTGAATTCTTTGACGAAATGTTTCATGAACCGGGCTGGACCACCTTTGCGGATCTGTTCGGCAGCCCAGCGTATCCATTGTTCGGCCGTTATCAGCGGAGGGTGCGGACCAATTCCCGTAGCCACGATGTTTGTATGCGACACGGCCACATCCCGCCCTTCTTGCCACTGTGTCGATTGCCTGGCAGTGTTGTTTCCCTAGGAACTGCATGTTCACGAGGAACTGCTCCGGTCCTAGCTCTTTGATCATTCGTAGGGAGATCTTCACGTATTCGTCATCCGAGACGACAGCAGGGTAGGGCCCAGGCCCAACAATACATGGATCACACAATATCTCCAAGACGTCCTCTTGCGTCCACTGAACTTGGTTGCCTGGCCGATTGAAAAAAGAAGGATACGGTAAGGGTTTCATATTTGGTTCTGATAAAATTTCATCGTCATTCCAAGTATTATAGTGTTGTTTTGTTTGGTTGCTGACGAAAAGCAACGCGAGATGTGGAAGGCCATCGGCGCTTTCGCGGAAGCACCCTCTCCCGAACGGCGCCAAGCGGCACTGGAAGCCGCCGAGGCAGCGGACAGCATTCACGGCGGGTATTGGACCAGCCGCACGAAGTGCCGCGCGCGCATCATGGAAAAGCTGGACGGGTTGGAGAGGGGAGACCGAGGCCAATGGGCCCTGCTCATCCTTAACGTCGGGGAATCAGATCCGCCCTATGCGGAGAAGCTTCAATCCAAATCGCCCTTGCGCGATTGTTTGATCGGGAGCGTGGACCAGCGCGGCAACGGCCTCAACATCGAGGGCCCGATGGCGCGCGCGCTTCTGCAGCAATTGCCCGGCCGGACAGGCCACCCGCAGCCGTTCCTGGTCATCTTCCCGAAATCCGCCGCGGAGATCACAACACTGTAAGGACGCCGATGAAACTCAAAAAGAACCATCTCGTTCGTTTTGTTCAGGACATCGACTGCCGCGATACCAGCGGACCTTTTATTGCAAAGGGGTCTTTGGGAAGAGTTCTGGTTCGCCGCCGGGCTGAAGACCTGGTTTGGGTGAACATCTTTGGCTGCCAGCAAATGAACGTCAAAGCAGGACAGCTGGAGGCCGTTGACCGTCTTTCTGATGCCGACCTCGCCTCCCTTGGCCTTGGAATTGGGACTGCGGTGAATGTCAGGCAAAAGGAAGGCGATCCATTTGACCATGATTTCGCAGGAACCATCAAATCCTTCGCCGGCCAGTATATTGTTGTGGAGGATCAAGAGGGCAACTGCTGGGATTGCGACCCAGAACAATTGAAAGCTGGCTCCGGTTCTTAAGCTTTCCACCGCCAGCATTGCAGCCCAACACAAAAGCATGAATTTTGATACCAACATCACCGCGCAAGAATCTTTGAAGTGCTCTGCGGAGGAGGCTCTTGCCATCTTCAAAACCCTGGACGACAGCGCCTCCTTTGCCATCAACAAGGCCGATCCTACCGTGGTCTCCGTCACCCACGAGGAGTCCCGCATGGCGGCCGAATATTATCCAAAAAGCAATGACCTCTATTTCTTTGCCGAGGAAACGGTCGACGATTCCCAAATCCCCGACGACTTCATCATCGCCATGGGCAAGCTCCTTGCCAAGCTCAAGAAGCCACACCTTGAATTTGGCGTGGCCCACACGGCCGACAAGCACGCCCCAGGCAGCTATGGGGGAAGCTCCTTCCGCATAACCTCTAAAGGCACGTTGATCTACCCAAAAATCACCTGGCCAAGAGGTTGAGGCCCGCACAGCCACGATGGCTGCGCCTAAAATAGCATAACAGGAAAAAGCGGATGCCAAACATGGACGCACAACCGCCTATCACAGGCGCATATTATCAGGTCATAAAGCCCATCGACGACTTGAAGGTGGGGGACCGGGTTTTAATGTGGGTGGAGGAAGGCCAGATTCACGGCCAGGCCGGAGAGCGTGAGCTTTATTACGATGAGGCTGAGTTCCGGGAGCACTTCGCCCCGCTGCCGGAAGGCCGGAAACTCCAGCTGGAACGCATCAACGCCCTGTTGGCTGAGGCCAGCAACGAAGAGAGCGCCGCCTCGGCTGTGCCGCAGCTTCCGTTCGAAACCGGAAGCGCCAGCTCTTCGGCGCTCATCACCACCGAACATCGCTCCAGCATCATTGAAGCAAAGCAGTCCGCCCTCCTGGCCAAGAAGCGCGTCGAGGTTATCAAGACGGAGATGCAAGGCCTGCTGAAGGAGCAGCAAAAGGCCCTCGAGCTGGCCGCCCGAAAATGGGAGGTGGAACTAGGCAAGCTCAACTACGCCATCTCCAGCATCAATCTTTACCTTGGGCGCGACGAGTCCATCGTCTGCATTCAGGAGGGGCAGGCGGCTTCCGTCGAGGAGCCCCTTTGCATTCGCCAAACGATCCTCTGCGTGGACGAGGAAACCGCTCTGCACACGGAAGAGGGCGGGCTTGATTTCAAGTCTCTGGGCGACTTCGACAACTGGGTTTGCCAGCCGCAAAACCTGCAGCAGATATTGCCCGAGCACAAGGGAATCATTGCGCTGCGCTTGCGGCGCTCCGACAAGTTTTACGCCAATGCCTCGATCTGGGAACAGATCATGTTTCAGGAGGCTAACGGAGGAACCTACATCCTTGTCCGCAACGGCGAGCGTCTGTGGAGGATATGGAACGACATCGAGCTGCCCGATCACCTTTTTCCCACCCAGGCTGAGTTTGAGGGCCTGTTCTACGACCGCTGGAGCCGGGACCAGGAAAGGCTCCGCCCTGGAACCCCGCAGTATCAAAAAGCCATGGCCCAAGCCCAGGGCTTGCAAAAACGCTATTTCCAAATCGTGCTCCTGATGCAGGGGCTGCTGGACCGCACCCAGATTTTCAAGCCGCTGCCCGTCGAACGGGTCAACTTGCTGGATCCGGCTCCGGACGCCGCAATCGTCAGGCTGATTCGAGACGCCGAGAACATCCTTGGAACAGGACGCCCCGGTTACCGGGAATGGCTCAAGGGTCTCAATGCCAAGCTCGACGTGGGGAAAAGGATCGTCTTCGGCGGAACCGAGTACATGTCCTACCAATACGAGAGCCACAAGGATAACTACTCGAGAACCAGGCCTAAATTCGCGTCATGGCCCGACCATTTGAAGATTTACACGCTCAAAGGGGTCTCCACCGAACACGACTTCTATTTTTCGTTCCCGCGGGAGGGGGTCAAAGCGCAAGCCACTTTTCATTGCAGCAGGCATGACTCGTTCATTCTGAACTTCGATGACGTGACGGAGGAAGACATCCAGTTTTACCTCAGCGATCGTTGCAACCGGCACGAGTATCTGTCCAGCTTTCCGACCCTGCAGGCCGCGTTAGCGCTCAAGGCGGCAGAGCGGGAGACGGAGCGTCCCTTTGTGGATCTCCTGGCGCGCGAAGCCGCCCAAAAGAACGGCATCCCCGAAGAGCAAGTCAGGCCGTTGCTGGCCACTGTCATCCCTTGGTGGAAACAAAAAACCCAGGTTAGCCGCAACCTCACTGCTGACGAAAAGGCTGCTTATTCCCAGATTCTGAAGGAAGTGATGCTGCGGCTTGCCATCCGCGACAATCCCGCTGGCGCCGAGGCTGCCAAACGCATTCAGGAGGCCCGGCCGGACTGGCTGGTCATCGCCAAAGACGCCCGCCACACCGTGGTTTGCCTGCGCCAGGTTCCGGAAATCAAAGGGCTGGTCACACGGGAGGAGTGGAATGTGACGGGAGAGCACTGCGTATCCACCCGCGAGTGGTACATGCCGGATTCAGAGCAGGGGCGTTGGGAAATCCTGGCCGCCGGTCCTGAATGGGGTGACTGGCCCAAGCACGGCCGCCGGGGGGATTTTATTTCCGAGCCTGAGTACCAGCAACTCCTGCAAGAGGCGTTGGCCAAAGTCGAAGAACTCAGGAAGCAAAAGGACGTGGTCCAACTGGTGGCCATCACGGCCGGCGTTCGCCACTTTTATCTTCACGGCATCTTTACTCGCAGCAACTGGAGCGGACCGATAGGAGTCGAATGGGCCTGCAAAGCGTTGTCGTGGGAACGCACCAAAACAGATGTCCATCTCGAACAAAGGCAATACTCATGGCGCACTTTGTCAGCGGACCTGGTGGATGAAGACAAGGCTTCCCCAAACGCCCCCGAAGAAAACGACACCCAATGGGACCATGTTCGGGAACGGCTCAAAGATTTGACCCCGGCACTTGCCGTTTTGCCATTCACTGTATACGGGCACCGGCTGCTATTTTTGGACGAGAAGGCCCTCCAAGAAAGCCGCAAGATCATCCGCAAGCAGGCCCACCGCCGGCACCAGCAGGACCAGAGGCACTACCAAGCCCGGCATTTCCGGGACGTTATTGAAAAGGAAATGAACCATCGGTTTTGGGAGCACGAGAAGTCCAAATATATCGTGGACGGAGGTTTGCTTGATCTATGGGAGGACCACGCGAAGACCATCAAACGCAAGCATTTTGACTTCGACCAGACCGACCTGGATGCCTGCCTTCACTTCTTGGTGGAGAAGGCCGGTTACAAGGCCATGGTTGGCAAAACCCTGGCCGAAATTTGGAGCTTGGCCGGCGGCCGGGGCTGGAAAGCCAAACACCCGGAGGCCAACAACACGCTCCCCGGGAACATTGTGCTCACCGCACAAAAAGATGAAAACGAGGAACAGCCATGAAAAAAGCCTACGTCATTTACGAGCGCCTCGAGTTCGATATCCACGAAACTCTTCTGCCCAGCCGTTACATGTTCTCCGGGGATTACACCGGCAGCGATGAGGAGATTTGCGAAACGCTGTTCCGGGAGTGGAACAACGCCGGCGGGCCGACCGGGCAGAAGTCTGGCCCATGGCATGTGCGCTCAATGTGCGTCGGAGACCGAGTCTTAATCCAGGAAGGGACAAACCAGCGCAAATACCGCTGCGTTGCGGTGGGCTTTGAGTTGGAGGACACCGCTGCCCGAGTCGATCTCGAAAAGACACTGCCCGCCGTCACAGTGGATTATCATTCAAACCGGTTCCCTCGGTTCAAACTTCAATGCCGCGCCGGGGAACAAACGGTGGAGGCATCGGCCAACCGACAGGAAGAAGCCTTTCATCTTCTGGGATGCGAGCTTGCCAAGACAAAGGCGCCTGCCTTGACCGAGGTGCTCTGCATCTACGAATGCGGCCGCTGTCGGAACACTCGCGTGGTCCAAACGCCTGGCGGAAGCGGGACTTGTCCCTGTCCTGATTGCCGCGTCGAGAAACAAGATGCTTTTGGCTATCCAGCAAACGGAGAGGCAGAATGAACGAAAACCAGCAAGAAACCGCTCCTCAAAAACCAAAGGCCTTTTCGGAAACCGAGGCATACGCAAGAGTCGTCGACCGTCTCAACATCGCCGTTCTTCGGCAGCGCAAACGGAGCGATATTTTCAAGCGGCTGAGGCCGCTCCTGAGGGAGGAAGGGTTTGGCGCCAAAAATAACCCGTTTGCCCAGTACGCATTCGATGATTTGGTTCAGATGGCATCCAAGGAGCATCCCGAAATAGCCAAAGAGGTTCGGCGCCAGATTTTGGCCTACCCGCGCCCGCATCAATACAAAACCTGGCTTAAAATGGACCGGATCTGCCCGGCCACAGAGGCCGAGATTCGCAAGGCGGCAAAGCACGGTTTGGTGACTCCGTACATCGTGGGCCTGAAGGAAAAACCCATCCCTGCATGGCTGCGCAAGCCATCGACTGTGGCCTGCCTTTTTGTCAATAAGCCGGAGTGGTTGGACCGCATCGAGGAGGCGCTCGGCGGGGAGGGGTGCTACTACTTGGATATCCTGAAAGAGATGCTCAACAGAGCAGTCCGTGAGAACAACATGCCGCTGGTCGAGGTTGTTCTTAGCCACTGGCCCAAAGGCAATCCAATCCCGTACGTTCATCCGGAGTCGATGGAAATGGCCAACAAACTGCTGGCCTTCAATCCAGACGGCGTTTCACCTGCCGTCATGGCAGAGCTGCATTACAAAAACGGAGACCGCAAGGCTGCCGCAAAGGTTATCGCCGCGCTGCCCAAGGATCACACAGATCACAGCTGGCTCTGGAGGATCGGGGCTGAGAAGAGCGACCTGGATTGGGTTGTCGCCTGCGGAAACAATGCAAACAGCCGGTATGAGATTCTGACCGGTATGATGGATTACGGGCGCTATCAGAAGCCCAAGTCCCAGAGCCCTTATCTTCACCTTGTTCTCAAGCTTCTGCGCCGCCACGAGTGGAAGGCTCTGTTCCGCCGGAATGAACCCGAGTATCTCATTGAGCGCTCCTTCGCCGTCCATGATGAAACCGTGCGGGCCATCGCCATGCAGGAGGCCGGTTGCTACGAGCGCAATTACCGGGGTCCTCTCTGCCACGATCGCGTTTATCTTCCTGAGTTCCTTCGCCAGCGGCCGACCGAGCATGATTTCGACTTTTGGAGAGCCCTGAAACCACGCGAGGTCCGCGAACTGGCCCTGCTCGCCACCCGGTTCAGCGATGAATCAGCCATGGAAATTTTGCGCAAAGCAGGGAGCTCCATCAAACATGTCCGACACGCCCTTGCCAATTCCAGCGCCAAGTTTGATGTCCCCGACATCTTTGGCCTCCCGGATCGCGCGGTGAAAGAAATATTGGCCGCCAAGCGGCTTAACGAGGAGTTTCACTGGCACTCCTATGGGCTTAAGGACACCAAGCTTAAACTGTCCACGCTCAAGAAACTGATTGGCCCAAAAACGCCGTGGGCCAGCAAGATTTCAGTGGATAACGAGATCCCGTATTACATGCGCGCGGCCACTCTTCTGACCCTGGCCGGGCACACGCCGAAAAGCCTGCAGGCATTTGTAAAGGAAGCCAGCTCCGAGTTTGTTGATCCCTCTTTATTGGCGGAGATGACCCAGATCATCAAACCAGCCATTCCGACCCTTACCGACGCGCAACTTTGCGCCTTCCTCTCTGCCAAAACCGAAACGGCAAATGAACTGCGTGAGGCCGCCGTGGCCGAGATGCAGAAACGGGCAGAGAGCAGACCTCCCGGACCAGCAACAATTCGGGCCCTGCTTAATTCCCCAAGAATCGACCTTTTCATCAAATACCGTCCTGCCAGTTTCATCCCCAACCTCAAGGACATGGTGCGCCTTGTGGAGCTGGAGCAGTGGGAGACGCTCAAGACAATTCGGCAAGAACAAGCTGAATGGCAAAAACCATCCGACGAGCTTTACACCCGCGTCGACCGCAAGCACTGGGAGAAGCTCGTTGAACTGGGTTTTCGAATCACGACAGACTGCTACCACCGGCCTGCAGTCCAGTTTTTCATGGATCACAGCCTGTTCACCCTCGAAGAGCTGAACCAAATCGCCATCAATGCCGAAAACAACGGGTTCCTGGACCTGGTTCCGAAGATTTATCCAGCCCCAACCGGCGTTCAAGGCCACATCATCGACATATACAACCAGGGCAGATTCAGCCATCGCCATCTGGAACGGTTCATCCGCGACGGACGCAGCCATGCTCAAAACCTGGCCTCCATCCAGCCGGGCCTCAGGCGTCTGCAGAAAACCGCCAACCCGAGCCGGCGAATCTGCGTTCTGGAGTATGCCGAAGAAGAGGATCGATGGGGGCTCTTGGGCTTGACCCCGCCCATTGACACGCTCAAGGAGATGAATCCCTACGGGTTTTCGCTCTCCAATTTCAAGCCTGTCTTGGGAGCTTTACTGCACGAGGCTCTTCGCACAAGCACCGATCCCACCCAGGTGCTCAAGCCTGCTTACAACCTCTCGGTTGCCTTCGGCAACCTGACGGAGATCCGCAAAATCTTGCATAAGCGCAACCTCCCCAGCAAAACCCCGCTGCACGACCTGGGCCAGTTTTCGTTGCCTGCAAAGGGCACTTGGGACATTGGGGGCTGGCGCCAATTGCTTCAGCATCATAGCGGCCGGGGCCTGAACCTCATCAAGCTGGCCCCACGCATTGAAGCCCAGCTGGGCCGTCTGCCCAAGAATATGGACGAGGCTGAGGAAATGGCTGTGAAAGCCTCCTATGCCCGGAACGCCGAGAATCTCGCGTTGGCGAAACTCTGCTATGAGTACTCCCAAGACGAGGACGATTTTGAGGACTACTTGAAGCTGATGGAGGACGCCAAAGACACCGACAACTGCCCCGATATCCTCCTGAATGGCGACAGCTTGGGCGATCCAAACCTTGTTTTTCGCCGCCTGCAGCCCAAAGATCCCATAGGCCCGCTCCTTGGGGAGGTCACCGATTGTTGCCAGCACCTCGGTGGGCATGCCGCGGAATGCGCAAAGGCTGGCGCCATCGAGCCAGACGCCTCATTCTACGTGCTCGAGCGCAAAGGGGCTGTGATCGCTCAGTGCTTTGCCTGGAAGACCGATGATCACTTGGTCTTCGATTCCTGGCAGGGCCTCGGAAGCACCTACAATCACTTCTGCCTTCCGGTCCTGACTGCGGCAGCCAACAAGGCTCTGGAAATGGACCCAAAACTGACGGATGTCCGCCTTGGAACGGGTGGTGGCACGCCAGGTTTGGAATTGTCCAGACCTAAGCCTTGCCGCTGGAAGCGCCATCTTCAAGGCATGGACTCATCCAGCCAGTACCTCCTCGCCAAGCGTGGAGCAGTACCTGCCCAGCAACCTGAGCCAGAGAGGCTGGCGGCCTGATCCGGAAAACCTTCCCCAAAACCCTACAATAACGGCAGGGAGCACTTGCGTGCGCCTGAGGGCCACAAACCCGCCGAGACTACTACCACTACTCAGTTGTCGTCTCGATCCTGAAGAGGTCGTTTTCGTCAGCTCCGGATAGGCGATCGCGGCCATTCAGCGCGTGTGTTCGCCAAGACCATCCCGAACTACCACAGACAGCCGCTGCCTAAAGCCCACCAGACTTAATAAAAGAACCTCTCAAAGCAGAACGTACTCTTCGGAATATAATTTGATGTGAAAATGAATGCGAATCTCAAACCCAGACCCAACCCTCACAGCAAGGAAATCGGCCAGTTGGCCGCCAAGAAGCTGGCGCCAGCAGTCGCCGAGTGGTTCCAAGACGGCACCACTCCAGCCGAAATTGAAGAAGACCTCGCCAAGGTGCTTAATAGCCACTCCGACGGCTACGCCGCCGCCAAAGCTCTGGATGATCGCTGTGGTTATTCGCCGGACGCTCGTTTGGTGGAAATTCTGGACGATATCAGTTCATTGCAGCGAGCGGAATGCGAGCGGCTGGAGCGCGAATGGGTCAAGGAGCAGGGCCTGACCGGCCCCAGCATCGGTTCCAAGGTCATCTTCAACAAGGACGGGAAGCCCGTGGAAGGAGAAGTTGTCTCCAACGTCGACACCGGACGCAGCCTGCTTTTTTGTGCGTCCCTGGGCCATGTCCGCGACGGAGTCGGCACTCACGGAACTTACATCGTCTGGGAGAAGCTGACCCCCGCTACCGCGTAATAAAAACCAACATCAAAGAAGCCATGTTTACGATAACAGGCAAAAAACTGGCCGAGTTCCCGATCCTGGCCAGCTTGCAAAAGGTGGGAGATCTCATCTTTTTCGAAATGCCCCTCCTAACCCACCTCAAAACCACCGATGGGACCAATTACCTGGAGTTGTGGTGCGATCAGGACAAAAGCGGGGAGCGCTCCATCCTTTTTGCCGTGGAATCAGCGGCGCTGGAAGCTTACCGGAACCGTGAAGTGACGCTGCGAAACCTCCTGGAAAGCGCGCGCAACGGAGTGGTGCATCTCATCGAACGCACCCACAAAGGCAAAAAGACCATGGTCAAAGAACTGCCGGCCACAAATATCCCAGAGGAGTACCGCCCATCGAGGGATTCTTACTACTCACCAACCGACCTCCACTGAAGTCCTTATGCCGACCTACATCAATCGCACCGGAAACTCCAACAAGATGTGGAAGTACACGTTTTTGCCCAACAGCGCGGCCCGTATTGAATGGGGCCGCATTGGGTTGGAAGGGCAGGAACAAATCAAGGAATTTGGCTCCGACTGGGAGCGCGATCGCGCCATTCAGAAACTGGTTGGCGAGAAGCTCCGCAAAGGATACGAGGAGTCCTCGGACCAGGATTTACAGGCCGAAGTTAAAACCGCGCAGACGATAGGGCACAAGAACAAGATCGCCCGGCTCGAGTGGGTTTCGCTCAAGGGGCGCGTCATGTCCATCCTCGGTGACTACGATCCATCGAAGTACGTTTATGTGGAGGTCATGGATAGCTGGTCCCGCGAAATCACCCGCCTTCTCATTTCCAAAAAAGAGAATTGGGAGATTACGGGCGGCGTCACTGAATCGGACCGCCGAATCACCTTTGGAGAACGGGGTAGCGTTTTTGGAGACAAGATCCGTTTTGTTGAGGCTGTTCGCGAAAAGCTGAAGGCCATGGCCGTTCAGGTTTCCGCCGCCATCAGCACCATTACCTTCGCTGCAGTCGGCAAGCGCAACCTCTTCGATGACGAAGGTGGAGAAACGGCCGAAGTGGCGCCGGTGCTCGACAATTTGGTGGCCAATTCTGGCATGTCCCGCGGCGTGGTCAGTAAATTTGCCGCCCTGGGGCAGAGGACCT
>Ga0187860_1001975_pt1 | contig 17474 bp, 17 predicted proteins | sample June2016WEW_10_4_FD_132981 | JGI IMG/M metagenome (GOLD analysis project Ga0187860, IMG submission 132981) | Peatland microbial communities from SPRUCE experiment site at the Marcell Experimental Forest, Minnesota, USA - June2016WEW_10_40 | ecosystem: Environmental > Terrestrial > Soil >... | reverse complement strand
TACGACGCCTGACTACTTTGAGAAAGAAACAAATCGATGGATTGTTTTTCCATGGGAAGCTCGGGAAACCTTGACGAAAATAGGGCGCAGGGTCGAGGGCAAACGCGCGTTAGGCAGGGAAGTTACGAACCTGGTGCGGGCAGGCTTCCCTAAGGCATTGGCTGACAGACTGCTTGAAGAGGGCGTTGATAGCCCTTAATGTTGCATTATGTAGAAGAGTTCGGTGTTTACGCTGAAATAACAGGGTTCAAAGGTGTTAAATTTCCAGATGCAGAGGCTTTCTTAAAAGAGAGTCGGAAAAAAGCCACTCTGAAAGTTGATTTGCAATTCTTCGATGCAGACTTGATTGCGACCCATAGGCACCTCTATTTTGCCGTGCTAAACGCGTTGCAAGCCTTCCGCAACAAAACAAACCTTTCTAAAAGCTTGGCCGTCGAAACCATGCTTTACGCTTCCGCACAACGGCAGATACAGCGAGCCATCCAACGCTGCGGCATCAAGCCACAAACCACAGACATGGCCGCCACCATAATTGGTGAAAAACCCACTGAAATTCACGATCAGCTCAAAGATATAGCGGAATGCGTTGGCGTCAAACCTGATGACGGCGTGCTGGAAATGACCGCTATTAAGCTTGAAAAAATCAAGGAAACTTTTCAAATTAAACCTGAAGAAATCAACTCTATAGTAAATAATGGCTACTTTGAAGAGGCGGTTGTAAGCCTCGTCGTTGAACGAGTAGCCCTGCTTTCGACCCAGCTTTGAGGCTAAAGCATTTTCTCTTTCAAGACGGACAAGACGTCGCTGGGTTTAATGAGTGAGATGCCTGTTAGTGCGCCCAGAACTTCGATTTGTAGGATGCGGTCGGGGGTATTCATGTCTGCCTTGCGTTTGATGTCTGAAGCGGCTGCCTCGATGATGTCTTTTGAATGCAATGCTGTGAAGCGTTTCTCAACTGTAACCCTGAACGATTCATCGTCGGCGATTCGGGTGGCCAATTCTTGAGTCACTCGTTTAATCTCTTGCAAGTCTGTGGGCACAACCCGTTCGATCGGCACGATGCGTAGGGCATAGCGGAACTCATAGGGTCGCTCCTCAAGAATGGCACGCAGTTTCTCTATGGCAACAAAGGGGTCTAGTGTGGTTTTAGCAACGATTAAACCGCGGATTTTTGTTTTGGTTGCCTGCGGGTCGGGGTCTCCCAGTTCGTCTTTGAGCAGGTAATACAGCTCGTTGCACATTGGGCGCTCGTTGCCCCGTGAAGTCGTCGCTACAAGATTAAAGTCGCTAATCATAACGTTTCTCTCAGCAGAAAAAGATGCAGACTGATTATTTGTGCTTTTACCTTAGCTCCCAAAAAAAATTGGGACTGGCAGTGCGCTCGCAAATCAGGCATTTATACAATAGTCATAATCGGCATGGGGAATAATCCAAAAATCAGTTAATTCATTAAACATGAAACAACATAGTTCTGCGCAAATCAACCGCACTTTTTATGCGGAAACGATGATTTTCAACATCGTTTTCACCGATAAAACATTTAAAAACTTGGGTTTCACTGATTAGCAAATATGAACAGTGCGCCTCGATGGCTCAGCCTGGTAGAGCGGCTGCCTCGTAAGCAGCAGGCCGCGGGATCAAAGCCCGCTCGAGGCTTCAATTATTCAACAAAATGGAAACCATTCTTTTGTCGATACAGCCCAATGCATGATTAATGGAAGACTCATTTTTAATTGAGTATTAGAAAGGTCTGTGAACATAGATTATTATGTTACAAAAAAATGAGTTAAAATAAAAAAAGGGAAGCCAAATTCCTCTTGGTTGGGTATGGAATTGGCTTTGATTTTCTGCCCAGTGTTGTTTTGTTCTTTTCAGTCATCTCCTTCTGTTTTATTCTTAGGTCGTGGGTTTGGCTAGACTTGGTTATCTTTGATGAATTTTCGATATTTCATGTTATAGTAAACGAAAGCTGCCATCAACGAGCTTGTGCATAGCGCAAACACGGGTAAACTTGTTTCTATCATTTTTTCTCACCTACACATGGGGGAAGTAAACGGTTTCTTTTTTTGGAGCCGTTTTGTTCGAGGATGTTTTTTCCATTTTTTCACCATTCTTTTTTGATATTGATAGGTCGCGACTTGATATAAGGGTGTTTGTGATTTGTTCATAATTATTGTGAAAAGCTGCATAAATAACATAATTTAGACGTTAAAACTATAATAAAGATCAATAATTGCTTGAAAGGTTGTGCGTTTGTGGAATCAGGGAGGTAAGAGGAACCAGTTTGCTTTTTTGCTTTAGTGTATTGGTGTTGTACACTCGCGTGGGCATAACGCAATGCGATAAAGTTTATTAAATATTGCTACACTCGATGTAGAATGAACGTGGGAGGCGAATGACATGCAGCTTTTCCATGGGCACGAGCAAAAACTCCAATGCCCCTACAAAGGATGCGAAAAACTATTTGACAAGCCGACCGTTATAACAGACACCAACACAATCCCACGGCAAACACATTTCGCCTGCCCCTACTGCATGTCCAAACTTGATATTAGAACCGAAAAGAATCGGATCATCGAAATCAAACCAACCGAGTACCCAACAGTTTTTGACAGCCCCGCCAAATGCGCTCACTATAGCAGCCTACTCCACGCGCCCGGCGAAAACATGCTAACACAAGACGAATGCCTGATCTGCCCAAAGGTACTGCAATGCAACATACGCAAGAAATAGTCAGTTAAAATCTCACGTTAAAAGATCCCGAGGAAGACTGTCTCTCTGTTACTTCTATATGTTCTATAACAATCACAGCTGCGATAACAACACGATGGTCAACGTTGCCCATTATTGACACTCCCATTTGGTCCCTAAGTGTTACCCATTTTTTGTGAACTGCCGCGACGGGTTGTCCGGCGACCTCTATTTGGTATTCGTGTTCGGTGAAGTCTCCATAGATGCGCATGAATTCTGCTCCGTTCTTTTCAACCCAGAACTCTTCGCCCACAAACTTAGCTATCTTCTTCTTTATTGTTCCCAGTTCTTCGCCAGTTTGGTCGAAAAAAGTGAATTCTCTGCGCAGAGAGAGGGTTTTGCCTTGAATGTGCATGAGCTCGATATTGTGGGTGTCTTTGAGTTGGAATTTGGGTGGGATCTGGATGAGGTTCCCGTCAGCTTCCGCCAGTTTGTTGCCTTGCAAGTCGAGGAAGTCGTAATGTTCGTGGGCTGAGAGAATTTTTTTCTGCATTATAAAATCGTTGATGTCGAGCAGGCTCATATAGGTCACTGAAGCTAAATAGGGCGGTTTGGGCTAAAAAACCTAGCGACAAATCCTTGTTCTGCAAACTGGTCTCTTGTATGTGGCATGAGTTATATGTGTCCCTTTTATTTCTTCGGCCTCCACAAGTGTGCCTCAATGTTACGACGAAAAACCAACACAAAAAACAAAATCCCCCATCTTTTAGCACCATAACCCGCCAACTTCAAAGGTAAAAGTTTATATTTCCGCAGACTTTTTGCTTATTTCCGATATAATAAAAACATGTTCTAACTAAGATGGTGTAACATATGGCGTATTTAACAACAACAGGTTCAGGACAGCCAGTCCTCATCCTTAAAGAAGGAACAACTCGAAGCAGGGGCAAAGAAGCCCAGAGAAACAACATCATGGCGGCACGCGTCATTGGCGAAGTGCTTAAAACCACACTTGGCCCACGAGGCATGGACAAAATGCTCATCGACAGCCTAGGCGACATAACAATAACAAACGACGGCGCCGCAATCCTTAAAGAAATCGACGTCGAACACCCAGCGGCAAAAATGATGGTTGAAATCGCAAAAACCCAAGACGACATGGTCGGTGACGGAACAACCACAGCAGTCGTTCTCGCAAGTGAACTACTTAAGAAAGCCGAGGAACTTCTCGATCAAAACATTCACCCAACAATTCTGGTTAGTGGCTACAGAAAAGCAAGCCAGAAAGCCATTGAAGTCATAAACAAAATTGCCACCCCGTTAGACATCAACGACAAAGCAACTCTGCTCAAAGTCTCTCTAACAAGTATGAGCAGCAAAGCCGTGGGCAGCGCACGCGAACACCTCGCGGAAATAAGCATACAGGCCGTCATGCAGATAGCTGAGCAACGCGGGGACAAAACCATCGCGGACATCGACAACATCCAGCTTATAAAGAAAACAGGTAAAAGTCTCCTCGAGACCCAACTTATCCAAGGCATAATAATCGACAAAGAAGTCGTCAACCCGGGAATGCCTAAAACCAAGGAAAACGCGAAAGTAGCACTTCTGGACGCAGCACTTGAAATCGAGAAAACCGAAATCAGTGCCGAAATCCGCATAAAAGACCCGTCTCAAATGAAGGCTTTTCTAGATCAGGAAAGCGACATGATGCAAAAGATGGTCAAGACAATTAAGGCTTCAGGCGCAGACATTGTGTTCTGCCAGAAAGGTATCGACGACATGGTGCAGCACTTCCTCTCCAAAGAAGGCATAATGGCGGCAAGACGCGTAAAAGAATCCGACATGGAGAAGCTCGCGCGGGCAACAGGCGCACGAATCATCAGCGACCTTGACGACCTTAAAGCAGCAGACCTTGGCTTCGCAGGACATATAGAAGAACGCAAGATCGGCGACGACAAAATGATCTTTGTCGAAAAATGCAAAGATCCGCACAGCGTAGCAATACTCATCCGAGCAGGCTTAGAACGCCTCGTTGACGAAGCCGAAAGAGCCATGGTCGACTCATTATCTGTCGTTTCAGACGTGATTGAAAACAACAAGATTGTTCCAGGCGGCGGCGCAGTAGAAGTCGAAATCGCAAAGGAACTACGCAAGTACGCGACCAAAGTTGGCGGAAGAGAACAACTAGCCGTTGAAGCATTCGCAGATGCAGTCGAAGTCATACCACGCACGCTAGCAGAGAACGCAGGTTTAGAACCCATAGACATCCTTGTCGAACTACGACAAAGACATGACGCACCGGACGGCAAAAACATAGGCATCAACGTTTTCACTGGTAAATTGCAGGACAGCGTTGCAAACGGAGTCATTGAACCAATCGTAGTCAAAGAACAAGCCATTAAATCAGCAGCAGAATCAGCAGCCATGATACTTCGAATAGACGATGTCATCACAGCCAAATCTCCCAAAGGCGGTCCCGGCGGCCCAGGCGGCGGAATGCCCGGCGGCCCCGAAGGCGAAGAATAAACTAAACATCTAAATTTCTTTTTTATTTTTTTGTTTTCTTTAACCAAAAAGCATTGTGTCAACTCTCTTCTATTGACGCTGTTTCATTTTCAAAGGTCCAAACTGGATTTTCTCTACTTTAAGGGTGGTTCTTAGGTTTCAACCTGAACCGAACCGCAGTAGCCAGAAAAAGCAAAGCGGAAGCGACAGTGGTTATTATCCAGAGCCAGAATGCCTCCTCAATCGAAGAACCTAAGATCAAGTGAGGAATCAATACAGCTATTTCGGCGATTAGCATGCCGACGAATACAAAACCGAAGATGATGAAGGTGGGGACCAGGGTCTTACCGAACCACATGTAGCCTCTCATTTTGACTTTTTCTTTGACTACATAGTTGCTGTACTCGTCTTTTATGACTAACCCTAGATCCACGAGTTTTTGCAGGTTTCTGTATGCAACACTGGGGCTACTAAGGTCGGCTCCACGCATGACATCTCTAGGTCCAACGGGCTTCCCAACTTTAACAAGATACATATACGTCTGAAAAGTCGACGCGTTAAGGTCCTCATTTGGCTCCAAGCCGTAGCACCCTTCAAACCATCTGCGTCTTCTGGCTTAAAAACCCGAGCGCCAAAACCCCGGTAACCGATATTTTTCAAACAGAAACGAAAACCTATTGAACCTCATTTGAATTCTTTCAATTAGGCATAAACAAGTTTTTGGTGGAATTAAGAGTGGAAACAGAAAACCAGAAAACCGACATTTTAATCATCGGAGGCGGACCCGCCGGGTTAGCAGCGGCCATTTATTCTGCGTGGTTGGGTTTGAAAACCGTGGTTTTGGAAGCCGGAATCGTTGGCGGGCGGGCATGGTTGGCGCCTAAGATTGAGAATTTTCCAGGCTTCGAATTCGGCGTTAAAGGCAGTGACTTAGTTGAGAAGATGCGTTTGCAAGCTTTACGCTTTCACGCGGAAATTGCTGAATCTGAAGAAATAGTCGGGCTGGACCTAAAAAATGAATGTAAACATGTCGTGTCGCGAAAGCAAAGCTACGAGGCGGATGCCGTAATTATTGCAACAGGAACTCAACGGAGGAAACTGTTGGTGGCGGGCGAAACCGACTTTGTAGGCCGGGGAGTCAGCTACTGCGTAACCTGCGATGGACCATTTTTCAGGAACGCCACTGTCGCCGTTGTAGGCAATGGGGAAGAAGCAGCTATTGACGCCTTGTTCATGGCAGATTTGGCAAACCAAGTTCTCTTGGTTAGCGAGCAACAAGACCTCAACTTTGAAGGCACCCTAATGGAGAGACTAAGAAACAAGCCGAACATCGAAATCGTCAACGGGCAAGTGGAAAGGATTGTAGGCGATGAAGCTGTTAGAGCAATAGTAATTTTAGAGTTTGGTTCAAAACGCGAATTGGAGAGGAACGTGAAGGGGATTTTTGTTTCCTTAGGCGGCGTTCCTCTAACTGCAATAGTCAAAAATGCTGGAGTTGCAACCGACGCAGGCGGCTGCTTAGTTGTCGATCGGCAGCAGAAAACAAATTTGGAAGGGGTGTTCGCAGCTGGAGACTGCACTTGCGGTGGAATGCAGGTGATTACGGCGGTTGGGGAAGGCGCTATGGCTGCGATGCGCGCTTCAGCCTACGTAAGAAAAGTCAAAATATAGCGGGACAGCACAAGTGTGACGTGCACGCTAAATTTGTTCACCGCTAAACATCTGCACATTAGCTAAGGTTTTTATGATTCATTAGAAATTATCTTTCCCTGCAACACAGCGGGGCTGTCGGCTAGCTTGGTCTAGGCTTGTAGACTTGGGCTCTATAGACTCCGGTTCAAATCCGGGCAGCCCCACCAGTAAATTCTTGGGTCAAACGCTTTTCTGTTTGTTGTTGCGCCATTTTATGGTCCATTGGGCCATGCCGTCGAGGATTGGAGTTAATTCTTGTCCTTTCGGTGTTAACGAATATTTTATTAGGACGGGCGTTTCTGCGATGACTTTTTTGTTTATGACACCACAGGTTGTTAATTCTTTCAGTTTTGCAGAAAGCGTTTTTGAACTGATGGGTTTGAGGGCTCTCATGAACTCATTAAATCTTAGTGGTTGTTTGCGCAAGTGAAGTTCTTTTACTATTTGCAGACTCCACCTATTGCCTACTAGCTGTATTGCTTGCTCATAGGGACAATTTGTGGTTGGAACGGTTTTACCCACGCTTTCACCTGGGTTACTTGCTTTATCTAACTTCAGCTTAGATTTATATGCTTTCGTAAGTAAAGCTAATAGCCTAAGTAAATTAGGATAAAAAGTGAAAAAATGTTTATAATATATCGCTTCCAGAATGGAAGAATAATAAGGCAGGCAACCGATCAAGAGTATTCCCGATATCTCAAAGAATTATCAAAGAAATCAAAAGACGATCAATTGTCTGGTGAAGTCAAAGGCGACGCTTATGGCTTGACAGGCTTGATTTACATGCAAGAAATAAGCGATGAAAAAACCAAGAAAAATTCGCATGGTACTAAATGTGAAATAACCTATTTTGATGTAGCCGGCAAAGAAAATTCGGATGAAACCCTTGAATTGGCAAAAAAGAGAGCATTGGAAAGAGGAATTAAAACAGTAATTATTGCTTCAATAACAGGAGAAACAGCATCAAAGGCACTAAAAAAATTCAAGGGTACGGATATTATGTTGCTGATGGCCACGTGCAATGCTTGTAATGGATGTGACCGTTTTTCTAAAGAAACCTGGCAAGAAGTTGAGAAAGCAGGACACAAAGTAATTTACACTAATGAAGACGCTGTTCCGTTCCCTCCGGAAGCCGTGTTTGCTTACAGGAGAATATGTGAAGGCATGAAAGTCTGCATACAGATAACCATGTCTGCAGTGGATCAAGGTTACATTGTTCCAGGTGAGAAATTAATAGCCATCGCAGGTACAGGCGGTAAAAGTTATGGCAAAGGGTGGGGAGTGGACACGGCTGTGATAGTCGAAGCATTAGGCAGCACTGAATTCTTCACTTATCCACAAACGATGAAGGACTTAAAACTGTACGGCCAGAAAATCAGGGAAGTAATATGCATGCCTCGATAAGTTCGTGAATTAGCCGAAGTGGAATTCCCTCAGCTAGCTGAGGCCGAGGACGTGTTCAGGGCGACGACGGCGCGAATAAGCGTTTTCAAAGCTTCTTCGTTAACCTTGTCGCCTTCGTGGAAGTCAATGGCGCGCCTTGCGCTACCCTCGAGACAAGAGTTGAAGAGACCTGAGGGGTCATCTAACGAGGCGCCGCTGGGGAACGTCATTTTTACGGCATTCTTGTAGATCTCGCCGGTGCAGATCAACCCGTTGTGAGACCAAACAGCGACGCCCAGCGGATTGGTCGGCTTTATCCATTTTACTTCCTCGACGACTTCAGGGTCGGCTTGCTTGATCAAAGCGCGGATGCGGGAAAGCATCTCTCCGCGCCAGTCGCCTAGCTCCTGGATTCTCGCGTCTATCAGTCGAGATGCAGATTCGTCACTCTGCAAACCACTCTTTTTCTGCGTTACTTGCCCTTTGGTCATTATATCACCTAAAATATTTCGTTTTGAAGTTTAGTTTTGAAATTGTGCAATCTGTATCAGATTGCCACAAGTGTCATCCAAGACCGCGATGGTCGAACCCACACCCGCTAGCTTTGTTGGCTCCATGGTAAACTTCACATCAAGCTTTTTCAACCGTTCATACTCTTTTTGGACATCGTCCACAACGAGTAATGTTGCCCTAATACCTTGTTTGAAAAGCGCTTCCTGGTATGTCTTTGCAGCTGGATTTTCGTTTGGCTCAAGAACCAACTGGGTACCCTCCTGGTCTTCAGGCGAAGCGACAGTCAACCACCTGTATTTCCCTGCCGTTACATCTGCCTTTTTTACAAAACCAAGGCTCTCAGTGTAAAACTTGAGTGCTTTGCCTTGATCATTAACGTACACGCTAGTGTACTTAATCCTCATAAAATCACCAGTTATAATTAATTATCTTAAAATTAATAATCTTTGCGCTACTTTATTGGTTATTGATCTCCTGTCCCTCTATTCATGAGTGTCTTTTTGCTGGCAAATTGGCGTTAGTATCTCTCTTAGCATGGATTAGCATATTTGGTTTGGACCCTTTTGGAATATGAACTGGCAGCCCCTGCAATAACTTCGGCATTTTTAAGAAAAAAACTTCTTCAGCTTTCTCAAGCTGATGCGTCTCGCTGTATTCAGTAATCAAAATAAACGATTTGGTAACTGGAGTAAATTCAAGTTTTGGTTTCGTTTAGTTTGCCAAATTCTAAAGCGCTATTGATTAGTCGCTCTAATGTTTCAAAATCTGAATGTTGTATTGTTGTTTGTTCAGAGCTGACGTATTTGTTGTTTTTTGCTTTTCTCACTAATCTTTCGAATTCGTTCTCCAGAATATCTCTAGTCATTATTGGTTTACCGTCAAGTAATCTTAGGCTGCAGCTAAGGCAGTATTCAAAATCGAACTCTAGAACCCGCTCTTTTGAGTTGCCTTCACCGAAGTACTTGATGTCCTTGGCTAATTTGTTGAAGTTGACGTCATCGTATTCAACGAATGTGACATGCGTTTTCTTTATTTCATGTTTATGGTTCGGGTCAGCATGCATGTTAGTTTGCAATGTGTGATTCACAATGACTTAACTTCTCTTGGAGTTAATAAAACGTGTTTGAAAAAATGTGCATGGTATTTCATTAAGGCGCCATGAGGCAAGTGGATTCTTCTTCATCGATTTTTGCTAAAAACTTGAAGTCGGTTCGTCCGAGGGATTCGATCCTCTACGTTTCATTATCAAAACTACTGCAATCACAGCTACAAGGATTACAACAACTACGATTAAGATTGTTGAAAAAGAGCTGTTGCTTTTTGTTGAACTTGAGACATTGCTTGAAAGGGTCATTGTGACCGCTACTGGCTGACCTTTCATGTCAAAATGCTTGATAGTTTGGTCGTATCCGGCTTTAACTATACTAAACGTGTAGTTTCCCACAGTGACATTTTGGAACACTACGTAGCCGGTTGAATTGGTTGTGCCAGAGAGGATTTTTGCTCCTTCCGGTTGTATTGTTGATGAGACACTTACTCCGCTCAGAGCGTTTCCTTGGCTATCTTTGAAGAGAAATTGTATTGTCGTTGGCCCGTTTGACGTCGAGTTTAAGTTTTGGGTCGGATTCGAAGTTGCGGTTGGATTTGTGGTTGAATTTGAAGTTGAGGGGGTGCTTGCGGGTTGGATAGTTATCTGGGTTGTTGTTTGCGAGTTTAGGTATCCCGTTTTTGAGGCGGTGGCTGTAATTGTGCAGGTGGTTGTTTTTGTGAAGCTGGCGGCGGTAAAGATTGTGTTGTAGTAGCCGTTTCCAACTTCTTTGGTTGTTGTGAATGTTCCTCCGCTATCTGATGCGAACTGAATTGCAGCGCCTGTTATTGCAGCGCCGTTAGCTGTAATGTATGCAGTTATGTTTGTTTCGGCTCCATTATTGAGGCTCTGCGAGTCCGGCGTTAATTTGATCTGAAGAGGCAAGAAATCTATGAAGTACGTTGTCATAATAGCTTGACCAGTTATGTAGCTTGAAGCTTGGGCAGTGATTGAAGTTGAACCAGGCGAATTTGTTACGCTAACAGTTCCTGCGGCTTGTGTTTGACCGAAGGGAATTATTAAAGTGGAAGTTACACTTCCCACAGTGGGCTGTGACGAAAACAGGTTTACACTCACATCTGCTGTCGGATTTTTTGCAGGATTCCCTTGTGCGTCTTGAAGTTGCACCAAGATTGTATTGTATGTCGCGTTATCTGATGGCAACATCGATGGGACGCAAAAAACAGCTAATTTTGATGGAGTAAAGCCTGTTGTAGTTATTGCTTGTTGGCTTCTCGACAAATCTGTCCCCACAGCGGTTATTGTTGTAGTGCCCGCCTTGTAGGTCGTATTGAGAGTTTCCATTGAATATGTTTGACCAGCTGGAATCGTTATTTGAGAGTTAACTTGACCTATGGTTGGATCTGTTGATCCTACTGAAATAATGGTGTCCGATGGATTTACTGAAACAAAACCTGCTGCATTCTGGAGTTCAAGAGCAATTTGCGGGTATGAGTTTTCATCAGCCGGAACATTTGTCGGTCCTGGAAAGATTTTGACTTGAGTAGGATTTGTTGAAACAGGTGTAGTTGTGATTGTTAGTTGTTCGGAAGTATATCCTTGAGCAACACTTGTGACAATCGCTGTCTGAACATTTGTATAATTTGCTACGGTCGTAAAATTAGCAGTTGCATATGTCATTCCTTCGGGAATAACGACGTTGGGGGTGACTGATCCAACTTTAACAACGTTGGAGCATAATAACGTAACTTGAACTCCTCCTATGGGAGCCTTTGCTGGCGAACCGCTCGAATCTTGTAGTTGAACCATTATTGCATTATAAGAATTGCCATCGGCGGGCAAAGTTGATGGGAACCCGTAAACCGCTACTGCGCTGGGGATTGGTCCTACCGTTGTTATGGATGATTGTACGGTTGCAAATCCTGTTGCTGTGGCTGCTATTGTTGTTGTGCCGGGACTGAATGTCGAGTGAAAATCTGTCGAGACATAAGTTGCTCCTTTGGGTATTGTTATTGACGGTTGAACTGTTCCAATGCTTGTGAGAGAAGATGACAGACCTATGGGTGTATCTTGAATTGCCCTTGCTGGATTTCCACTGGAATCGAGAAGCTGAACAAAAATGCAAGTGTAAGAATTGTTGTCGGCAAGTACGCTTGAAGGGCCGACGTAGATTTTTAGGCTAGACGGCGCATTTGTTGATGCGTGACCGCAATTTTGGCTTATTGTTATGAGTAATGAAATTGTTATCAAGAGTGCTATGGTTAATGTTTTCGTTTTTCTTAGCATTTTCTTCCCTTTTTCAATGTTTTCTTAATTGTTATTCGCGTATTTTGGACTGCGAATGTACATTTGAGCGAGTTTTCTGTTATTTTTCAAGGTCAAGTTGCTTAAGTATATTGTGTATTAATGGACTATACTTATGTAATGTCGAACACGTGAGCACTTTGCCGAAAATGTAAACTGACCTAAGGAACCTACGAGCATGTAAAAGAACCGTGACTATTTTTGGACACCATTCACGAACATTGATTGATTAATTGTGATTTTGAAGTTATGATGGCATTTTCCACAATAATAGGCTTGAATAATAAAACTGCAGTTTTTCAGTTCGCTTGAAGGTTTGTTAATTGCTTTTCCGCAGCAAGGGCAGTGAGCCATTATACATCAATCTTCCTTTTGGCGCCACTAAGAATAAGAACATTGTGAACTCAGAATAAGTAAAATTTCTTAAAACTTGGACCGCGGAAAAACCTTATTATGAATCATATTGCTTCTTTCAATTAGCTACTTTTAGATCGTGTGATTTTATGAAACAAACAATGAAATCAGATAATATGAGAAAGAAAGAGGTTGAACGTAAGAATATAGCAACGGAATACTTTCGGTTGGTCGGTCAAGGCAAATTCAAAGACGGACTACGTTTCTTTTCGCCCGGTTGTAAGACCCATAACCCCTTCATAGCTGGCAACATGGATGCCCTCACTGACGCCATGAATGCCGCTAACACGGAAGAAGCATCTAAGAATCCCGAAGCCGAGTTTGCCGTCAAGAATGTCCTCGCGGACGGGGACCTCGTTGCCGTTCATACTCAACTTCTAAGTTCAAAGTCTAAACCAGGCGAGGGCGGTTTAAGACAGGTACACCTATTTCGTTTTGAAGACGACAAAATTGTTGAGTACTGGGATATTACGCAGCAAATCCTTCCGAACATGCCTAATTCAAGCGGAGCATTCTGAGCCAAGCATTCAGAAATATCTCAAATATTGCCATTGAGTATAGATGAATTATCGAATAGAAGTTTTTTTAAGATTTTCAACCAACGAATTCTGAAAGAGCGGGAGCAGTCAACGAAGAAAACATGAATCACTATAGCTTCTTCATTTCAACAGCAAAAGTTGCTCAAGAATTAGCGAGATAGACCCTTTTAGGTTCTTGCGTAAGATTGATACGTCGACTAAGCATTAAAAGGTAGCACGAACTTATTCGATAGACATTTAGGTATCCCTCATGGCTCAAACGAAACTGGAATTGCAAGAGCAAAACGCGAAGTCTAAATCACCCAACAGTCATTCTATGCTCTATGTCGCTTTCTTCTTAGCAATCTTCGTAACAATAATAGGTGTCCTTTACCTTACCAACGACATAATTCCTGGTCCAGAATATGCAATTTTGATCCTGTCAATTTACGCGGTCTACAGCAAGAAAACATGGCAGTTCCTTAAAGACTGGATTCCCTTTCTCATGGTGTTTGTGTCATATGAAACCCTTAACGGACTTGTGGGAACTGTCTCTAAATTCAACATTCACTATGGACCATATAACGTTGATATTGCCCTTTTCGGTGGGAACGACCCCAACTTGGTTCTGCAACATTATTTGAGAACGCCAATCCTGAATTTTACAGGCGCCTTTTTTTACACAATTTATTTTTTTGTTCCAACAGCCTTCGGCTTTGTTTTCTGGCTGAAGTATCGCAAAGAATTCTGGAAGTACACCGTTTCGTTGGCAGTGTTAGTTTACAGTTCACTAGTCACTTTTCTCGCTTATCCAGTTGCTCCGCCATGGCTTAACACAGCGTTAACTAACAAGGGCCTCACCCGCATTCTTTCCTCCTCAGTGGACAAAAGCCTAGGAGTACCAGCTTACAAAACCCTTTATGACTTTATGGGACCGAACTTGTATGCGGCGTTTCCCAGCCTTCACTCTGCCCTGCCTTGGCTAGTCTTTCTTTTTGCCCTCAAAATTTGGAAACGAAAGGCTCTTCCTATAATAGTTCTTCCAATTGGAACTTGGTTCAGCGCAGTTTATCTAGGCGAACATTACTTTACGGACGTTTTAGGCGGAATCGCTTACGCTACCATCGCGTTTGTTGCTGTGGAGACCCTCATTCCCTTAATATTGAATCGTTCAAAGTTCTTTGAAAAACAGCGATGAAGCCAAGACCAAGAGAATGTTCAGAGAAGATGAATTTGAACCGAAAATAAGCTCGGCGATAATCGCTCGAGCGATTGGCTGGCTAACTTCCTATTTTCTGCGTTCGCTTTCTATTTCTTCCGTTGACTTCATTTAGCAGATGGTTTCTTCGGGTTCTTACTTCAATGAATTCGGCTACTTTTTGTTCAGTGAACTTCTTTTCTTCTTTCTGTAATCGTAGCTGCTCTTTTACGGTGCTAAGCAGGCTCTCAATACCAACGGGCTTTATCAAATATGCGTCTGCGTTTTTATTTAGGGACGATATGGCGTTTTGCATCGATGGGTATCCGGTAACCATAATTTTGCGGGTCTTCGGAACATTATCTTTTATCAAATTAAGTAATTCTACACCTTCTATGTCTGGCAACCGAATATCTAAAAGTGCAATGTTGTAAGTCCTTTCTTGCGTTAGCTCGATGGCTTCATTTCCAGTTGTTGCCAAATCAACAATGTAACCTTCATTCTCAAATATGGTTTGCATTGTTCTTCTTATGTTTTCGTCGTCATCGACGATTAAGACTCTAACATTCTCATCCAACCTTATTCACCTCATGCTTTTTTCTCACAATCCCCTGCATGCCACGTCCAATGAAACAATTATCCGAAATCATTCTTACTTGATCGGTTCTCCCTGCATTTTTCCTGCGGGTAACAATAATTTTCGCGTGCCTTACAGACGTACTCACTAAAAGACACGTTGTTTATTATCCACTTTGATAAAGGCCATTCGTAATCACTCAATTCAACATTCACTTTTATTTTCGAGTAAAGATTTTTCATAAACTTAATTTCAAGACGACAGGCACCTAACCCAAAAATCTTGTGAATAATATCACTGAATTTATTGATTTGATTAGGAATTTCGTTTTTTGGCATGTTAAAGTTGCTTTCTAACTGAAGGTATATGGTGTTTCTGACAGAAGCTCCCAGGGATGTCAATGCCTCATCAATTGCTTCGGTTAAATATTCGTTAAACTTTTGCGCTAAAATTTTATCGGGTTGTGAGTCTTTTACGCTATCTACGTCTGTGTTTTGGGTTTTCTGGGAATCCGAGATTCCTGCGTCTATTAAGACTGGCTCATTGATTGAGGCTGCGGGCGTGGATAATGAATCTTTAATGTTCTTTTGGTTTGTGAAGTTTTATTCCCCCGGCCATTTTGTTTTTTCCATGTGTTTATCTGTTGAACAGTTTTGCTGTTCTGCGAGTGTACAATATGTCCTTTTTCGGACATATATTGAGTATTATGTATTGATAAACAATAATATAAAGATTCCTAAGCCTCCTAATTCACAAAAGTAAACTGGTGCGCAACCCGCTTTCCAACTCGGATACGACGGAGCGGACCATGTTCTGTATTCTGAATTCATAACTCAATTATAACCAAACCCAATAATTCATTGTTCGACTATGGGGTATGGCTTATACAAGCCCTCGATCAGAAAGGAATTGTCATAGGAGTCCCTGATTTAGCCGCTTTGGACCAAAAAGGTACTGTTCGAGTTTTACTTGTTGACGATGACTCTTCTATCTTTGAAGTTTCAAAGCAGATTCTAGTGGATATGGATGACAGGTTTGATTTTGAACATGCCCGTTGTGTTGATGAAGCCTTCAAGAAAATATCAACTGGAAAATATAATCTAATCATTTCAGATTATGAGATGCCCCAAAAAAATGGACTCCAGTTCCTAGAAGAGTTACGCAAGCAGAACAATGGAATCCCCTTTATCTTGTTTACAGGGAAAGGAAGGGAAGAAATAGCAATAAAAGCATTAAATCTTGGCGCAGACGGATACGTCAACAAACAAGGCAACCCCGAAACAGTCTACGGAGAACTCTTTCACCTTACAAACCAGATTTTGATGCGCAAGCAAGCGGAGCTAAAGCAAATTGAAAGTGAAGCGAAATTTAGACAAGTATTCGCAACAGCTCCTGACGCCCTATACATTTGTACTTTAAACGAAGGCAGGTTCATTGAGGTTAACGATGGCCTATCGGAGATGTTTGGCTACACAAAGCATGAGATAATTGGCAAAACTCCGCTGGAGCTTGGCTTATGGGCGGAACCTTCTGAAAGGGAAAAGTTGGTGACCAAGCTCAGATCAGAAGGAAAAATAAGAAGCTTTGAATTATTTGGCAAAAGAAAAAACGGCGAAGTGTTTCCCGCTCAGCTCTCAATTTCTTTAATTCAAATTGGTAATCAACACTTTACGCTGAGCATACTTAGAGATGTTTCACTTATCAAAAAGAATGAGGCATTATTGGTTCTGTCACAGTCGGAACTAAAGCAGAAATATGACGTTCTTGAGAGGGTTGGGGAAAGCATTGGCGCAGGTCTCGCAATTGTCGGAAGAGATTACAGCATATTTTGGGCTAACAAACTTCTTAGGGATATCATGGGTGAGACAAACAAAAAATGTTACCAAATCCTTAACAGATCAAATTCGATTTGCCCAAATTGTGGAGTGAAAAAGGTTTTTGAGACAAACGTTCCGCTCGATGTTCACGAATATGAAGCAGTTAACTCGAGAGGCGAAACTGCCTGGGTAGAGTTAAGAGTAACTCCTCTCAAAGACAAAAATGGTGTCACCAGTTCCGCACTTGAACTTGCAGTTCCCATCACCGAACGTAAAAAGGCTGAAAAAGAACTGCTGGAAAGCGAGGCAAAGTATCGGAATATTTTCAATAACTCCGGAATAGGTATGTTTAGAAGTAAATTGGATGGATCTGAAATCCTTGACTTCAACGAAAAATATATGAGTATTTTTAGTCTAACTCGCGAGGAGATGCAAGGTAAAAGCTCTCTCGGTCTTTGGGCTAACCCACAAGAACGAGAACAAATGGTCCGTTTGCTGAAAGCTGACGGATTTGTTAAAGATTTTGAATGTAATATGCTAAACAAACATGGCATGATAAGACAGTGTCTTACTTCAGTTAGGCTTTATCCTCAACAGGGTATATTGGAAGGATCAATTCTAGATGTTACAGAGCGCAAGGCGAATGAGGATAAACTTCGGGAAAGCCAGTATTTAACTCAAAAAATGCTCGATTGCTCGCCTAACCTAATTTACATATATGATCTGCAGGAAAACTGTAACGTTTACGCCAATAGAGAGGTTCTTGACTTTTTAGGGTATACGCCTGAACAAATCAAGTTGATGGGTTCCG
>Ga0187860_1001966_pt1 | contig 17528 bp, 15 predicted proteins | sample June2016WEW_10_4_FD_132981 | JGI IMG/M metagenome (GOLD analysis project Ga0187860, IMG submission 132981) | Peatland microbial communities from SPRUCE experiment site at the Marcell Experimental Forest, Minnesota, USA - June2016WEW_10_40 | ecosystem: Environmental > Terrestrial > Soil >... | reverse complement strand
CATTCGCCTGTTTTGAGCATGATGTCCTTTTGAGCCGCCGCTGGTGGCAACGAGCCTCCGAAATTATGATGGACCCTCATGTCGGCGTCGTTCAGGGCATCAGGCTGTCCACGGAGCCGAGGCTGCGCAAGCTCGACGCCTACGAGTACGCTCGAAGAAGCGATAAACGCAGCGTTGATAACAACCTCTGCCGAACTGACACAGTGCGGAAATTTGGTTTCGACGAGTCAGGGAGCCCTAGAAAGATGGCGCGGGACGGGTATCGGTGGGTAGTCATGTGCGACGTCGTCTCTGACCATATAACAAGAGCCAGCCTTGCGGAAACCGTCCAGCATGACATGAGAATCCACATGCTGTCGCTGCCCAGCTACACTAGAAGCCAGAAAGTTGGCTGCTTCAAAATATTCGTTCACAGCCCAATCCGTGCTTTGGATGTTGTCCGTAAAACCCGAACATATTCCATGCTTCTCTTCTACCCGATCGACAGGCTAGCCATTTTCTTCGCATATTTCACAAGAGACAGAAAAAGCGAGTAAACAGCTAGTCTTTCAGCGGTTTTTTCGGGTATGTTGCTTTGTTGGCAGCGGAAAACTTATCTGTGAAGCAACAGTGAAGTGGATGGTCAAACTAGAGCTTTAAGCGGACGTAATCGAGGTGAATTAAAATGGTTGAAACGAAAACTGTTGAAATGAAGGTTGATGCGTCGGAACTTAAAGGCGACGAGAAGGATTTGATTTCCAAACTGTCAGATTTCCTTAAAGACAAAACAGGCGGAGAAGTATCCCTCGCATCAGAGGTCGTTACGATTAAAGGGCAAGGCGAAGCATTGAGTAAGAAATACATTCGAGTTACTGTTAAGAAGTTTCTGCACAAGCACAACTTGACAGAGCAGTTCAGAGTGATAGGCGGCGAAGAAAACCTTCTCAAAGTGAAAGAAAGAATAACCGGCGAGGAAGAAGACTAGCTCATTTCTCTTTTAACCGTAAATTAAACAAATTTTTCTTGTTTCAAAGATTTCCGGGTGCACACTGTCCTACTATCTGAACACCCTGTTCTAATACGTAGCATTAAATCAAAAAACCTCATTCTTAATCATTGCACAGCAGACAGGGGACGACACATGAGCCATAAAACCATAGCCGTAAGCACCGTAATCATTGTTTCAATCGTAGCTTTAGCCGCGCTTTTAGCGGAAAGCTACGCGGTACTTCAAAGCATTAATCCTGTGGCTGTTTTGGCAGCCGCGGCGGTTGTCGTGATTGGATTAGTATGGTTCAGGAAAGCAAGCAAATAAGATTACTTTTTCTTCAGCATATTTTCCAAGATTGGCTTTAGCTTCGCATTTTCCGCTTGAATCTTTTCTTTGCCAAGGGCTTTTCGTTGCTCATCTATTTCCTTGATGACTTCAGCATAACGTATGCCTTCAGCTGCAGAAATATATTCAACTCGGAATCGTTCAGGACTCAATCCCAGCTTGGTCAGCATTCCTTTAAGAGCGTCCGTTCGCGCTTTCATCTTGTAGTTTCCGCTGATGTAGTGACAGTCATAAGGCAAGTGACATGCACCGATAAGTACCATTCCCGCGCCAAGCCTTAGTGCCTCCAAAATGAATTCCCGCGCTACCCTACCGCTGCACATAACACGGATAGCCCTAACACTTGATGGGTAATCGAAACGGCTGATTCCCGCAAGGTCCGCTCCAGCGTAGCTGCACCAATTGCAGAGGATAGCAAGGATTTTTTCTTCAGGCTTGTCTTCAAGAGCCGCTCGTATTTGAGCCATGATTTGAGCATCGGTAAAGTGCATCTGGGTTATGGCATGCTGCTGACATTCGGCCACGCACGTTCCACATCCGTGGCAGCTTGCGGTGATTATTTGCGCTGGTTTTGGCTTTTCTAGCCTAATTGCTCCGTAGGGGCATTTGTCAACGCAGACTCCGCAGCTTTTGCATTTGCTTTCGTCGACTACGGAGATGATTGGCTCTATCTTCCATTTTGGTTTGCTAATGACAGTTGCTGCTCGTGAGGCGGCGCCGCTTCCCTGTGAAACGCTGAAAGGGATATCTTTTAGGCCTACGCATGCGCCAGCGTAGAAAACCCCATCGGTGGGTGCATCCATCGGCTTAAGTTTAGGATGAGCTTCCATGAAGAAGCCGTCTGAGCCGCGGGACAAGTTCAGGATTCGCGCAATGTCCTCTGAGCCTTTTTTGGGTATCGCTGCTGTAGCGAGAACGATCATGTCCGCTTCGACTTCGATGGGTACACCTAGGAGTGAGTCTTCCGAATGAACAGTTAGGTTATGCGTGGCTGGGTCTTCGTCGATCCGGCTTACCCGTCCGCGGATGAAGTTTACACCTCGCTCTCTCGCACGGTCGTAGAATTCTTCGTAGCCTTTTCCCGGGCTTCGGATGTCCATATAGAAAACGTATACTTCCACATCTTCTTTGTACTTCTCCTTTATTTGAACCACGTGCTTGAGCGTGTACATGCAACAAAAGTTGCTACAGTACGGGTACTTGTTCTTATCCCGACTGCCAACGCACTGGATAAACGCGATTTTATGGGGTTTTTGACCGTCGGATTGCCGAATCACTTTTCCGCCTGTTGGTCCAGCAGCCAAAATCAGCCGTTCAAACTCCATGCTTGTGATGACGTTGGGGTATTTTCCATAGCCGAGAAGCGGCATGTCGTAGGGTAGGTAAACGTCAAAGCCTGTGGAAACAATTATTGCTCCGATGTCGATGTCGACTTCCTCAGGCTTCTGGTTGAAGTCTATGGCTTGTCGATCGCCGCAAGCGTCTTGGCATTTGAAGCATTCGATGCAGTAATCCTTGTTGATTGAGTAAATTAACGGGACGGTTTGGTCAAACGGGACAGAAATTGCTTTTCTTGTGCCAAGGTTCATGTCCCACTCGTTAGGGTATTCTATTGGGCAAGCGTCTTTGCATTCGCCGCATCCTGTGCATTTGTTGGGATTGACGTAGCGTGGATTCTTGCGGATCTTCGCCTTGAAGTTGCCGATGTAACCGTCAACTTTAACAAGCTCCGAGTTTGCGAAAATCGTTATGTTAGGATGGCGTCCACAATCCACCATTTTTGGTCCTTCAATACAGATGCTGCAATCAAGCGTTGGGAAGGTTTTATCTAAGGCTGCCATGTGCCCGCCTATGCTCTGACTATTTTCGAGCATGTAAACTTTGAAACCCATTTCCGCCAGGTCCAAAGCAGCGTTCATGCCTGCGATTCCGCCGCCGATAATGAGCGCCTTGTTTGTGACAGGCACCTCAATTGTCTGCAGCGGCTGCATCAAGCGTACCTTTGCAACTGCCATGCGAACTGCATCTTTGGCCCGCTCGGTCGCGCCTTTCGGGTCACTTTGGTGGCACCATGAAGCAAACTCTCTGATGTTAGCCATCTCATAGACGAACGAGTTTAAGCCTGCTTCGGCAACCGTGCGTCTGAAGGTGGGTTCATGCATTCTAGGTGAGCAAGCAGCGATGACGACACGGTTCAGTTTCTGTTCTCGAATGGCTTTGCGGATTTCTTCCTGTCCTGGGTCAGCGCAAGTGTATCGGTTCTCTTTGGTGAAGACTACGTTTGGTATTGTTTTGGCGTATTCGACGACTGCTTTTACGTCTACTGTGCCCGCTATGTTTAAACCGCAGTCACATACGAAGACGCCGACGCGTAATTCTTCTGGCGTTGGGCATGCTGGTTTAGGATTTTGTGGTAAACTCATAACTGTGTCTCCCCTCTAATAGGGAATCTTTTGCTGACGGCATTGCGCCTGCTTTCGCCGGCAACCGCACGAAACTCTTTGGCGGCGTCTGCTGTTGAAGTAATTCTTTCTAACGCTTTGTTCCATGCGCCGGAGCGGATGGGCGTGTGGTGCACTGTCGTACGTTTAACCGTTAGGGCTTCGGGGGCGGGGCAAACGTTTTTGCATGCGCCGCAGTAAGTGCAGAATGAATCGTTAACATGAACCTTCTTATCGTCCCCAAGAGTCAGGGCGCCCGGGATGGGGCAGACATCTAGGCAGTCTGTGCAGCCTTCAGGACATTTCTCCTGAGCGATTGCGACGAATCCGTCGATGGCTTTCTTTACTTTTATCATGCCCGGAGCGCATTTGAACTCGCATACTCTGCAAGTTGGACAGTACTCTTTCTGAATGTCAAGATTAACTTGAACACGTTTTTTGAAGCTTGGAGATAAAGCCTCGATATCTTGCACGGGTTTGCCATCAAAGCCAACTTTGGAAACCGTTATCAACCCGAATGGACAGGCTGTTTCGCATTCAACGCAATCTTTGGGGCATTGGGCTGTATTAACTTTAATGTCCCTAATTAGTTGCGGGAAACAGTCTTTCTCCAAAACGGACAGGTCATGATTGCCATTCAGAGTAACTCTGATTGCCCCGTACGGGCAGGTGACGTCGCAGATTCCGCAAAAATTACATTTTGCCAAGTCGATGTCAACCTTGGCCCTCTTCGCCTTCTCACCTGCTGCTTTAGGCTGCTTTTGCGTGGTTACTGCCTCTTTCGGGCAGGCTAAAGTGCATACTTGACATGAGACACAGCGTTTCTTATCAAGGGTTAACTTGTAATTCTTAACGTGTAAATCCCACTCGATTGTCAGGGTATCTGCCGCATCCTTTTTTACGGTTTTAAACGGCATATTTTATCCACCAAGAGCACCATTCGCACGAAACAAACTGTGCACAGGTGTCTATCAGTTTAGTAAGAGGGATTGCGGCGCTTTTGATATAAATATTGCTTGAACAAACCCGCCTTTTCTACGATGAAAAGAACAAAATGGAACCTGCGTTAAATAGTGATAGAATAAGGATAATGTGAAACAAGGGAAGCATCACAGTCAATAGGATGAGACTTTGTCCTAGCATAAAGTGGTTTTTGGTTTTTGCGTTTGCCAGTCATAGCCAGACATACATTCAAGATGGAAAAAAGTTTACTTCAATAGAAACCTTTTTGAAAAATCTTCATAAATTTCGTCAACAAATAGGGTTTTGCGATTGCAATAATTGTTATTCCTCGCTTTCTTATGCGTATTGTTTGCTTGCAATGTTTAAATTCAACTCTCACTATTAAGTCAGAAGTGATTATTATGGCAAGCACAATTTCCGCCCAAGATGTTTATTCAAAAGACTTTCGAAGCGTGCAGGAAAACGATACGCTTTCCCGATGCTTAGAAGCCTTCGAAAAAGGAATGCTTCCTGTCTTAGCTGTCTTAAACGAAAAAGGAAAATACGAAGGCATGATTACTCGCCGAGCGGTTTTAAGGTCAAGACTTGACCTCAACGCCACCAAAGTTAAAACGTTGTTGAAAACTGCTCCGCCGGTGAACCTTGACTTTTCCTTGAGCAAAACGGCAAAGTTGATGATTGAAAGCGGGTTGAGGCAACTTCCTGTACTTGAGAAAAACAAGCTTTTAGGCTTTATCACGGATGAAAACATAATTCATTCAGCGGTGAAACAGGAATGGGGAAGCACCAAAATAGAAACCATAATGACACGAGCGCCCCACACTCTTGAAGCAAACCGTTCCGTAGGAGCAGTGCTTAGCCTTATGAGGGAGTTCGGTGTTTCGCATGTACCAATCATGGACTCTGGGAAACTTGTAGGCATGGTCAGCATCCAAGATATTTTGGAGAACATTTATTGGCCTCAAAAACGCCAAACCACCGGGGACATCGTCGGCGAAAAGATTGAAACGCTAAGCGTTCCTGCTAAAGGAATAATGAGGAGACCAGTGGCCACAGTTGAACCGCAGACGAGCTTGATGGATGCAGAAAAAATGATGCATTACGACGACGTTTCCTGTTTAGCAGTCACGTCGAACGAGCGTTTGGTTGGGGTTGTTACGAAACTTGATTTTCTTGAACCCATCAGTCAGCTTGAAACAGCAGTACGCAAGTTGTCGATTCAGTTCGGCGTCAAGGAAGTAGAGATTACACCTGAGCAGCAAACTTTCATGATGGATGAATTCGACTCCTTCACCCGCAAATACCAAGAAGCCTTTCAGCTGGGCACATTGTTCGTTTATATGAAAAGCCACGGCAACACTAACCTGAGGGGGACGCCCATGATCCATTGCCGTCTTCAATTCAGAACCGTAAAGGGGACATTCTACAGTGCATCCGAAGGCTGGGGAATCGAACCTACATTCCGCGTCGCTTTAGATCGCTTGGATCGCCGGCTGCTTAGAAGCAAAGAACTCCTTGCCTACAATCCTCGGTACGCCCGGGATTACCTACGCAAGATAGGGCTGCCACAAGGAGAAAGCTAACCACTTTCGTTTGGCTAGCTCAGTCAAATTTTTTCTTTTTTCTGAAAAAACAAATCGCGACCATTCCTATTTTGCACTTAATTCCATTCTGTCGCACCTTAGACACTGTAAACTTCGACGGGAAGTAATTCCTCTATGGACTTTCCCAATTCATTATCAACCTTGTTATATGCCAATCTTCCTAACTTCCAGTCTTAGAATTGGTTTTATTTTGGGACATCTTGACGTAGCAATGGATCGACAAACAAAGGAGCCATTTTTTGTTTGGCCCAATTCAGTGTTTTTGCGAGCAAAAAGCTGTTTTCTCATCGTTTTGGCATCGGACCTGCCGATTTGCCTTCGCTTTCGGGCTCTAAGAAATAGTCAAACATAACTTGTCCATTGTGAAGTACTAACAGCTATTTGCTAAACCTGACACTCGCTTTCTTCTCATTACACAACCGCAAATGTGTTGTTTTGCCTAGGTATGCTTTGGTTGGAAACAAAACCTACAGAGAAGAAATGAGTTTCTTATTTAATTTTGACAATGTAGTCTGCTTCGAAAGTTCGTGGGGTTATTTGCCGGGTTTTGTCAGTCTTCAACTCTGCGTTGTCGCTTAATGTTTTGAATTGTTTGGCGAACCCATCAACGTAATCCATTATACCGCAGCCATAGCAGAAGCCGCCGGAAAAAGAAACCTTGACGTTTACAGGCGTCACGGAAACCAGCTTAGCTGTTATTTCAGGGCTTCTTACCCTGTTGTAAAGAGAGATTGTTTTGACCAGGATTTGTTCTAGTTCCGGCTTACTTAAAGACATTTAGTGTCTCTTAGAAAGGTATTCTTGCGCCGTCAAAGCCCAGCTTTGACATTCCCAGCTCGTCTCTGACTTCACGTAGCTGAGCTGCCGTGAACACTGGTCCGTCCCTGCAGACGCGGTACTTGCCAATCATGCAGCTTCCGCACAACCCAATGCCGCAACGCATCAGCCTCTCCAAACTTGCTTCAAGGGGCAGTTTTCTTTGTTCTGTTAGGTCGAAAATCTTTTTCACCATGACTTCGGGTCCGCAGGTGTAAATCATGTCGAATTTTTCGCGATCCAACAGCTTGGCTAACGGTTCAGTTACCATGCATTGCAAACCGTATGTACCGTCTTCTGTTGTAGTAATCAGGCTTTTCTCGTTGCACACTTTACCCAGTTCCCGAACGAAGAGCAGTTCGTCTTTGGTTTTTGCGCCCTCCACAAAAGAAAGCTTTTCGGTTTTTGTGGCAAGCTGTTTTGCTAGAAACAGAAGAGGCGCCGTTCCTGTGCCGCCGCCGACCAAAAGGACTCTTCCTCGGCTTTCAGTGAAGCTGGTCCCGAAAGGTCCTCGAACTCCAACGGTTGCGCCTGCTTCCAACTCATGAAGATGCCGAGTTGCATCGCCGACCACCTTCACTGAGACCGAAACCAAATCTTTCCCTATATCCATTACACTCAGAGGGATTTCATCTATGCCTGGAAGCCAAAGCATCAAGAATTGCCCGGGCTTGGCCTTTGAGCAGAGTTTATCAAAGATTATGTAGGTTTTTACAGTCGGGCTTTCGTTTTGAACCCGCACGATTTCCGTGGTTCTCAATGTATTAGCTGCGATGAGCGAGGTTGACAATTTCTTTCACACTTCCAACATGTTTCTTTCTCAGATAGATTTCTAAGCCTTTAGTTATGTTTTGGAAAATATCCGTGTCCTCCCAAGCGATGGCGGTTCCCACTTGCACGGCTGAAGCGCCAGCCAGCATGAACTCGACGGCGTCGCGCCAGTCCGATATGCCGCCGCAGCCGATTATTGGTACGTCCGGAAGTTCTTCGCGAATGTCGTAAACGCATCTGAGCGCAACGGGTTTGATTGCTGCGCCGGACAAGCCTCCTTTGATGTTGCTTAATATTGGGCGCGTTGTGTCTGGGTCAATCGCAATTGCCTTGAGTGTATTTACCGCAGTTAGTACATCAGCGCCTGCTTCAACCGCTGCCTTTGCGGTAAGTGCGATGTCTGCAACGTTTGGCGTAAGTTTGACGATAACAGGTTTATTGATTGTTGCCTTTACTTTTTCAATGACCTGCGAGAGAATCTTGGGGTTTTGACCAATTTCTGAGCCTGTAAATCGCACATGGGGGCAGGAAACGTTAAGTTCCACGGCATCCGCGCCTGCTTTGACAGCTTTCTCCGCGACTGCTGCATATTCCTCTTCCGTGTAACCGAAAATGCTGATTATGAGGGGGATCCGGAGCACGGTTTTTGCGTATTTTATTTCTCCAGCGTATTCGTCGATGCCGGGGTTGGGCAAACCAATTGCGTTTATCAACCCTGAGTCAGCCTGAACCACAGTTGGGTTCGGGTATCCAACTCGGGGTTCTTGGCCGATTGATTTTGATACAACTGCGCCTGCGCCGCCTTTTGCGACGCGATTGAAGGATTCAGCTGTGAAACCCAACACGCCTGACGCAAGAATCGTTGGGTTGGGCAACTCCAAGCCAGCGATGCTTACTCGTAACGGATTGTTTTCCAAATTCTATGTCTCCTTTCCTAAAACTATTTTGTACACTTTAAGAGATAAAGCTTCTTTTCGGGTTGACTTGAGGGATGGGAAAGCACGTCCGCGTTTAGCTCAGCTTCTCTACAATTTTTATCTTTTGAACATTGCCGCGTCCTGAATGTACTCTTTCCCGCTTCTCAGGGCGATTTCCGCCTTAGCAAGCTCACTGCCAAGATAAGCCAAATGAAGAGGCTGCGACGCCAAACCCAAGCAGGCGATTTCTGTGTATATGACGTCCGCAGTTGTGCCTTTGATAATTCTGTCGGGTTTATCCACCTTTTGACTCAAATAATGGACAGCGACTATATTTCCGCCGACGCGATCAAGAAGGATTCTAAAGGCTCCAGAAGGATCCAACTCGTTCGCACACCGCTTTTCAGCGCAGATCAGAGGTGCTTTGTGCTCTATTATATTGTTGTAATGTTGTTCCCTATTTTTCTTGTCCTTGAGAACAAGTAGATCGACCCCAAGGTCTTTTGGGACGGAACCGCGTTTTTTTGCAAGAAACATCATTTTAGCCGCCATGACTTCCTCGCCCACGCTGCCCTTAGTCTTGTCGCTTTTCTCAGTTGCCAGAAGAATGCTTGCTCCTACCTCCGAAGACATACGCGCCAACAACGCGTTGATACCGACTGAATCTGCATCCATTAGTTCGGTAATATTTGAAACGCCAATGAACAGTGGCACATTGGGGTTTCTTCGGGTGAAGAGGCGGAAAGCGGTGAATGACTCCAAAACGTCGGTTGGGTCAAGGATTAGGTCAGCGATGCTTTTTGATATACCGAGTTGTTTCGCTTTGGCTATTATTTGCTCAAGAAAGGCTACGCGTTCCTCAGCTTTTTTAGGAAAAACCCCTTGTCTTTGATTTGTTGGAATAACAACCACAGCTACCTTCGAAACATAAGGCGCTATGGCTTCAATGTTACCTGCATCCCCGCTTAAAACCAAGTTTGCACCGGCGTAGACAGCCTCTCGAATTTCCGCTGGATCGAGAGAGTCAATGCTTACAGGCACATTGACCGCCCGTTTGAGGAGAGCCACGATTCGATTCGCGTCCGCAGGATGGGATTCTCCTGCAACCATGCCTACGTCAACGATATTTGCGCCCGCCTTTACGTACTGTTTTGCCAACTGCTCAATAGTATCTTCATCCATGAAGGGGGCATCCACGATTTCGGCAAGAACACGCATCGGAAAAACTTTACCGACAGCCAAATCGCCAATCAGCATGCTGCCAGGCGTTTTAAGTAATTCCCTGCGGTTCCGTTCGGTCTTCTCTATTTCTTGCAGTGCTTTTTCCTGAAGCTTTTCCCTCAGCAGGTTGCAAGCTGGCACAGTCGTTGAAAGTTTAGTTTGTCCTAGCGAATCAAGCACGAGCGGCAGGTCAGCATCGAACCGTGGACCCTTAAACGTTGGGATGCCGACAGCTTTCGAGATGACGGCGGTATCGCCGCAAATCAAGCCTGGCGTAAGGATTAAGTCGTAGTTTTTGTGGTTGGTTTTTTTTAGGGCTTCAATGATGGTTTTAGGCGTCAAGAAGGCGGCGACTGCAACGTTTAATGCCAGCACATAGGTTTCTACGTTGCTTTCTTTGGCGTAGCGTTCAAGCGTCTCTTTCTCCATCATATTAGTCACGAGAAGTACCCTCATTTTTGACTCCACTTATGGACTTTTTTCATCAAATCAGCCATAACGACAAAGTACGTTGAGTTCGGCGCAACCCGATCAACCAAAACGCTGCAATCCCGAATCTTCCCCATGAGCTCGACGACATTTGTACGTTCTTTTGGGTCGTCTGCCAACACTTTTACGCGTGTGGCATGAACGATGGCTTCAAGCGTCAATCCGAAAGCGCGGCAGTAAACCTGCGGGTACAACTTTCGTGCCTGCAAACGTTCAACGGCAAAAATCGCACGTGTTTTTTCCGAGGTGACATATGCCAAACCCGTGACAGAAAGCTCAACTGTTGCCTCGGCCAACCCCAGTTTGGGCGCGTTAACAGACTCTGCCTTCATGAACCAATCCTTTGGAAGCAACCCGTTTGGGTTTGCCTCCTTGAAAGCGGATCTGTAATAAATCTCGATGTTCCCTGTCAAATTAACAACAGCGCACAAGCGTGCTTTGATGTTGGCAAGGGTTGTGGATGAATTGTAGAAGTCAACGATCAGATGCTGGCCGCCTTTGAATGTGGCTCCCATAGGGGCAGCGTTCGGTGAACCGTCCTCGTTGTAGGTGGAGACTATGGTTTCTGCGATTGCACCCTTTCGAAAGCCTAAGTCGATTAGTTTAGCCATCGAACCAACCAATTGACCTAGAAGGCGGGGATAATTAAGTTTTGCCAACGACAAATCGAGCTGGTGTATGAACGAATTTTCCGTGCGAAGGATAGCAGAAGTGTGCAAGTGTGGAAGGTTTTTAAAGGGTTACTTGCTTTATTTTTAATGAAGATTTTGAGGATTCATTTTTGAGAAAGCAACTTTTGGTGGTCAAAAATTTCCATGACAGTTAAAGTGGCTTTGGTTTATCCGTATTTTCACCCGTCCAAAGACAACTCGATTTTCCGTTTCCCGCCGCTGGGCTTAGGCTACTTAGCTGCCGCCTTGAAAGCACACGGTTTTGAGGTTGAATTGGTGGACTGCACATTCATGCAGTTTTCACAAGCGGTTGAGCAAGTGGTACGTGCCCGAGCGCAGATTGTTGGTTTTTACTCGATGTTTTCGATGAAGAAAACGACGTTAGGAATGGCAGAAACGATCAAAGCGCGATCCGGAGGTGACTGCGGCTTGCTTGTGGTCGGGGGGCCAATGCCATCCTGGTCGCCTGAAAGTTTCCTAAATCCGTTTGACGTGGTTGCAGTTGGCGAGGGCGAGGAAACCATGGTTGAGCTTGCCAACTGCGTCTCTCAGGGGATAGCACTTTCAAATGTCAGAGGGATTGTCTTCAAAGAAAACGACCGCATCGTGCACACAAAGCCTAGACCCTTCATCCGCAACCTCGATATCTTAGCGTATCCGTCCAGAGAGCTGTTTGACAACCAGGCTTATCAGAAGTATTATCTTGATCGTTTCGGATACTCGACATCGTCTATGATTACGTCGCGCGGGTGCCCATTTTCATGCGATTTCTGCAGCAGGCCCATTTTCGGCGTTGACATGAGAAGCCGCAGCGTAGACAGCATTGTGGGCGAAGTAGAGCAGATTAAGGCGTTGGGATATTCCCGAGTTTGGTTTGCCGACGATTGCTTTACCCTCAACCGCACGCACCTCCTAAACGTTTGCAATGAATTGAACCGCCGCGGGGTTGACATCGGTTGGGAGTGCCTGTCGCGAGTGGATACGATGGATGTTGAGGTTGCGGAAAGAATGAAGCGTGCGGGTTGCCTGCGGGTTTTTTTCGGGATAGAGTCGGGAAGCAATTCTGTTTTAGGCTTGATGAACAAATGCATCACCACAGCACAGGCAAAAAGAGCCGTTTATTCAGCAAAATCTGCCGGACTCAAAGTCGGAGCCTTCTTCATCGTCGGGTACCCAGGAGAAAGCAACAAAACAGTTCTGGAAACCGTACATTTTGCCGCGGGCTTGCCGCTTGATTATTTGTCGTTCACCTTGCCATACCCCATTCCCGGAACGCCACTTTACGAACGGGTTAAAGACAAAGGCGTCGCAATTGACGATTGGGAAGAACCGAAAAACTACCGTTTGATAAGGCACAAACTGCTCTACGCGTCGGGTTTTAGTGAGAGGAAGCTGAAATTTGCGATAGGTAAGGCGCATGTCCAGTTTTACGGTCGAAAATACCTTGGAAAAGTGGGCTACAGCATATTGGGGAAACCATTTGAACGGTTATCAGATGGCGCGTTTGAAATCATGTGGTAGGCATTTACTCCGAACCCTAGATTGACTGCTTTAACTGAATATCCAAGCATTTATCTTCAAAGAGAGCAGAAAGTTTAATGTTCCTTCCTTCGTAGAGTGAAGCGAATGCAGAAATCAATCCTAATCCCAGCCGCGGTCAGCTCGATCCGAATTGCAGTTCTGCCGCTCCTTTTCTACCTCGATAATACGGGGAAGATCGCCCTTTGCTTGGCGGTGTTTGCAGCTGCGTCTTTTACGGACCTTGCGGATGGTTTCTTGGCACGTAAACTGAAGGTTACCACAAGGTTCGGCGCGTATTTTGATTCCCATCGACTTTGTCTTTGTCATGAGCATATTCGCGTTTTTCACCTTGAAAGACTTCTACTCTTTTTGGCTGTTGCTCCTCATTACCGTGGCGTTCGCCCAATTCGTCGGTTCAAGCCTTTACACCAAAAAACTCCATGACCCCATCGGCAGATACACGGGCAGTGCACTATACATTGGCGTTGTGCTAACGCTGGTTCTTCCGTCACAGGCGACATTCACCTTTGTAGAATACGCCTTTCTCGGATTCTTCCTGTTGTCAATTTCAAGCAGAGCATTAAGTATAAAAAGTCACCAGATACCACGGCAAAGCTCATGAAAAACCATTACTAATAAATCACCCGCTTACCTCTTCTCGGCATGCCGTTTGACCTAATTGCAGCGACAAAAATTAGATACAAATCCCAGCCTAATTCGCCTTTCGTCAGGCACCGCCATAGTTCTTGGATTGCAGCAGGGCAAGTTAGATGCTAGACCAACGACAGCTTACCTAATGACTTATAAGGATGGTAAATGCACGGCTAACTGCTGCTTCTGCGCCCAAGCTCGAGGCAGCAAAGGCAGCGCCGAGTTGCTATCCAGAGTTACATGGCCAACATTTCCCATCAAAGAAGCACTATCGGTGCTCGGAAACGAATTCAAGCAGAACAAAATCAGGCGGGTTTGCATTCAAGCCCTAAACTACCCCGAAGTCTTCGCTCACTTGGAAGCCATCGTCAGGGAAATAAAGAAGGAAGCGACAATTCCCGTTTCGGTTTCCTGCCAGCCCCTTGAAAAGGCGAACATTGAGCGCATGGCAAACGCAGGCGTTGACAGGCTTGGGGTACCTTTGGACGCTGCTTCTGAAACGATTTTCAATAGAGTTAAGGGTAAAGGTGGCTCTTACAGTTGGAACAATCAGTTCCGAATGTTAACAGAGGCGTTGGCGGTTTTCGGTAAGGGAAACGTCAGCACGCATCTGATTGTGGGACTAGGCGAAACAGAGCTGGAGGCAGTGCATATCATTCAGCGATGCGTTGACATGAGTGTTTCACCTGGTCTTTTTGCTTTCACGCCAATTCGAGGAACGGGGCTAGAAAAGAATTCGCCGCCCAAGCTAGAGTCTTACAGACGGATGCAGCTTGCAAGATTCCTGATTGTGAAGGGAATTGCCCAGGTTGACGGCATGTGTTTTGATAAGGATGGCAAGATTGTGAATTTTGGCATGCCTAAAGAAGTGTTAGAGGATGTGGTTTTATCAGGTGAACCCTTTCTGACTTCAGGCTGTCCAGACTGCAACAGGCCTTTCTACAACGAAAAGCCAAGTGGACCCATCTACAACTACCCGAGAAAACTGACTTACAGAGAGCTGCGGGCTGTTAGGCTACAATTTACGAGCTCTTTCTAACGCCGCAGTTCTGGCAAGAGATTACCGGAGTGAATCCTTTTTAGATTTCGGCTTATTTGATTTTCGTCCAGAAAAAATACTCAAGAGGGAAGGCAAATGCCATTTGCTATGTTTTACGATATAGCTAGGCTACTAATTGATCAGCGGTTTGATTTGATTTGCTTTCGTTTTTTGGGATTTTCGGTTTCTGCCTTGTTACTTGTTCAACGAGCCGCCAAAACTCGTCCATCGTGTAGCCTTTAAGCAGATCTTTCATGAGTCGTTTCACCTGGTAAAAAGTCATTTGGGCTTCACCTTTGTCAAGGCTCTCTTGCGGACCCTTGATACGCCGAAAAAGCTCATCCATCTGGCGAGGCGACGCGCGGATTCCAGCTTTTTCCAAAAGCTTCTGAATCAGTGTCTGACCTGTGCTCCTACCTATGAAAATCGTAGTTTCTCGCCCTACGATTTCCGGTGGGAAGGGCTCATAAAGAAGGGGTTGGGCCATCATTTCTTCTACTTCTTCCTCGACCTCATGAGTAAAAATGTTTTCACCTATGATGGGTTTATGGAATTGGATTGGGAGGGCGAATGCTTTTTCTGCTGCTTGAGCGACACGGTAAATCTTACCCATGTCTATTCCGGTATCTATATTATAGAGAAGTTCCGCACCTGTCACAACTTCTTCAAAAGGCGCTATTCCAGCCCGTTCGCCGAAGCCAGCTATGCAAGTGTGCAAATACGCAACGCCTTCCTCCATGGCAGCTAAAGTGTTTGCGGTGCCTAAGCCAAAGTCGTTGTGACAATGAATTGACAAAGGAATTTTACTACGTATTGAATCAGGTAACCCGTCGCGAATGTGAGCCATCAAGTAACGCATCGAGAGGGGCCTAATGAAACCGACGCTGTCGGCTATGCCTAAGGTTTTTGCGCCAGTTTTGGCTGCGACTCCGAAAACCTCCAAGATATCTTCGAGTGTTGTTCGGGTGCCGTCCACAAGCACGAAATCCACGGTTGCCCCGTGTTTCCTCGCGTAGTCTATACCTTCGGAAAGCCTATCTAAAGCTTGGGCTTTAGAGATTTTCAGCTTGTATTGCAGGTTTAACCCGTTGATAGGTGTCTCAATGGTTATTTCTTTGATTCCGCACTCCAAGCAGGCGTTGATGCTGTTTTTGGTCGGTTCCGCCGAAGCGGTAAGCTTGACGCTACTGAAACTTTCGTTTACGATGCGTTTTACGTTGCGTTTTTCGTCTTCTGACAAAGCAGGAAACCCAACGTTGATTAAAGCCACTCCTGACTCATCCATCAGTTTTGCGAGTCTCACCTGCTCTGAATAAGTCAAGTAAACCGTCGGTGCCTTGATGCCTTCCCGAAAAGTTTCATCCCAGATGTATGCACGGTCGGGAAGTTTAGGAGGCAAATTCTTTCTTAGACGGTTGTAATTGGCGATTAGCCCTTGTGCTTCCAGCTTCTTAAATACAGTCTTCCTCATCCAGACACAATCCAACAATATGAATGATAAGCGGTATGTTTAATCAGCGAATTCCTATATAAAAACTACATTATTTTGGTGACAGAGTATTTTTCTGCTTCGAGAAAAACAATTTTGATTTGTTTTTGTTACTGTTTTTCATTGTAAACTTTTCGTCTTTTTCTTCCGTGAAATTATGGTTTTGCAAAAGTCTTAATTGTTGAATGAGCAATTTATTATGGGTAATAGGAATGAGTAACTTGCAGAATACGATTGAGAAAATTAAGAGTCTAGAAGCTGAAAAAAAGAATCTTCTTGCTGAAATTGACGAACTAAAGAAAATGGCTGAAGCAAAATCTTCCTTATTGGAAGCTGAGGTTGCTTCTCTACGCGAAGAAGCTAAAACGCTTAAAACCATTATGGGGCAAGAGAAACTAAACCCGCAGCCTAACGTAAATCCGCTAAAAGCTAACTAGGAGTTCGGCTGCTTTGCCGTCTCTCCAATGAGTTACTCTATTTCAAGCGTTGCTGGGATTCTTTGTTGAAGAGCATTTACTGCATTTGCTAATGCGTTGCATGCTACCTTCCGGGGTTCAACCGAGATGTCGGTTTCGAGTTTTTCAAGCATCTTATGTAGGCTCTCGATTTTGTCTGTGATTTCCTGCTTTACCTTCTCGTAGTTGTCATGCAGTTTCTCTTGGTCAGCTGTAAAGCTTGAAAGTGTCACTTCCAACTCTGCTTTTTTGGACTTTAGGGCTTGCCTCGTTTTCGCGAGGTTTTCCGCCGCCTTACGCTTAGCGTTGAACTTGTAGAAGCTGATTTTGATTTCTTCCTGGCTTGCCACTTCGTCTTCTAACTCACGGATTTCTGTGCTTATGCGTTGAACGTCAGCGTTTCGTTTGTTGCTCAACTGCCGGGTTTTTTCGGCGTATTCCTTGTCAGTTTCCACCAGAAGATGATTATTGTCAACTAGATCTTTTGCTTCTCCCGTGAGACTTGATTCCTGAATCCTTTTTTCAGCAAGAGCAGCTTCAAGGTCCAAGAAAATCTGTGCGCGTTCCTTGACAAATTGCTCGTCAACTTTTATGGCTGGATTCGATTCATATTCGGATATGATTTGACGCAGGTTCACCAGCCACGGGTCAAAGTATTGGCTGAATGGTGAAAGAGCAAAAATCTGATTTCCCAGCCTGTTTAGGCTACCCAACGTTTTTTCAACGAATTCTTGCGGTGAAACTTGGGTTTCTTCTTCGAGGTATTTGCTGCCGCTACGCTGCTTCCTCTCTTTTGCTTTCTTCTCATGCGCCGATTTCGAGAGTTGACGACCAGCGTTTCGACGTGAACCCGTTTGAGGTCGATAGGTCATAAACACACCAGAGTACAAGAAATATTTAAACAATAACCATACAAAGGTCAGGTTCTGCTTCAAGCCCGCAGAGTTTCGACGACCATTAGGAACTAGAATATTATTGGGTTGTGGGGTTTGGAGATAATTTGAGGGGGAGAAGGGAGAGCGTGCAAAAAACATAATTCTCCAAACCTTTCCACCCAACCCATTTTTCGGTTTTGTCTTTGCCCTCCGTTAAAGTGCTTTGAAAGCCTCGAACCAACGGTTATAAGCCGTCAACATGTCAAGAGAGACACTGGGTTTGCGCTCTT
>Ga0187860_1001964_pt1 | contig 17535 bp, 13 predicted proteins | sample June2016WEW_10_4_FD_132981 | JGI IMG/M metagenome (GOLD analysis project Ga0187860, IMG submission 132981) | Peatland microbial communities from SPRUCE experiment site at the Marcell Experimental Forest, Minnesota, USA - June2016WEW_10_40 | ecosystem: Environmental > Terrestrial > Soil >... | reverse complement strand
CGTTGAGGCCGTCGCCGGGATCTGGGTCGCGCAAAATGCGTAGAGCGCGATCGTGACGATCGCGCCCGTAAGACGCATCTTGTGAACGAACCAGGCGGTCATTGAGGTCAAATGTTCCAATCCGCGCGCGAATCCGACGGAGCTTGGGCGACCTTAGATTATTGATCGCGGCGAAACAATGTCTGTAGCGCCCGCCATTCCAGCTCCGCGCGGCCTCCCTGGACCAGGCCCGCATGTGTCGGCGTTGCCGAGGACGTTGAAATAAGCGAGAGTCGGGTTCAACATATCGTTCGTCGGAGCAATGGCGGTTCGTCATGGGTTGGTCCATCACAATTGGCCGTTTCGGCGGGACGGCGGTCCGCGTTCACCTCACCTTCCTGCTGCTTCTGGCCTGGATTGGATTTTCCGCCTATCAACACGGCGGAGCCATCGCCGCGCGCGACAGCGTGCTGTTCATCGTGGCGATTTTCGTCTGCGTCGTGCTGCATGAATTCGGCCATATCCTCGTGGCGCGGCGGTTCGGCATCGTCTCGAAGGAGGTCACGCTGCTGCCGATCGGCGGCGTCGCCGACCTCAACAAAATGCCGGACAAGCCCTATCAAGAGCTGCTGATCGCGCTCGCGGGCCCCGCCGTGAATTTCGTGATCGCGGCGGCGCTGCTGCTGGGCGTCGGCGCGATCGCGCCGAGCGCGATCACCCATCTCGACGATCCCGCGATCGGCGCGATCGAGCGGCTCGCGGCCGCCAATCTCTTTCTCGGCCTGTTCAATTTGGTTCCTGCTTTTCCGATGGACGGGGGCAGGGTGCTGCGCGCGGCCCTGGCGATGTGGCTCGGGCAGGAGCGCGCGACGCGCATCGCCGCGCTGATTGGTCAGGCCTTCGCCCTGGTGCTTGGCTTCATCGGCCTGTTTGGCAATCCGATGCTGCTGTTCATCGCCTTTTTTGTCTTTTTCGCCGCGACGGGCGAGGCGCAAATGAGCTTTGTGTCGGAGGCGACGCGCCACATTAAGGTGGCCGACGCCATGGAGACGCGCATGGCGACGATCGGCCACGATGCCACCATCGGCGAAGCGGCCGACATTCTCCTCGCCACGTCGCAGGAAAGCTTTCCGTTCGTCGACGATTCCGGAACGTTTTTGGGCGTGATGTCCCGCTCCGATATTGTGGAGGCGATCAAAACCGGAGAAGCCGGCGCGCGGGTCGCGCCCTTCGCCCATGGCGAAATCGCGACAGTCGATCCAGCCGAAACGCTCGACAAGGCGATGGAGAAGCTCGGCGAAGCCTCGGTGGTCGGCGTCGTCGGCGCGGATGGCGTCTTCAAGGGTCTCATCACGCCGCAGTCGCTCGCGGAAGTGATGCTGATCAAAGCCGCGCGGCCGGATTGGCGGTTTTCCCGGCGCGGGTCTTAACGCGATCGCGGTGTCGCCGGCACGATTTTTCCTACAGGTTTCGAAGAGTGAGGCCGCTGTCTCAAATTGGGACGGCCGAGCCGTCTCGGTTCAGGGTCGCGCGGCTTGAATGGGCCGCGGCGCTTCCGGGTGTCGAGTTTTGATGGAGGACACGTTGATCAGCATGACGCCCGTCGCTTTTGAAGGCTGTTTTGGATGGCTGCACCAGGCGGCCGGCGGCAGTCGCGGCGTCGTGCTTTGCGCGGCTTCGGGCTATGAGGCGCTGGGCGCTCATCAGAGTTGGCGTGTTCTGGCGGATCGTCTCGCCGCGGGGGGGGGCGCCAACGCTCCGCTTCGACTATCCCGGTTGCGGCGATTCGCTCGGCGACGGCGGCGGTCCCGGCGCGACCGAAGCCTCGATCTCGTCGATTCGCAAAGCGGCGGAATTCCTGCGGGAACACACTGGCGTGAGCGAAGTCGTGCTGATCGGGCTGAGGCTCGGAGCGGCCTTCGCGCTGGAGGCGGCGCTCGCGGACAACGCCGTCGACAGTCTCGCGCTTATTACGCCGGTCCTTCGCGGCAAGTCGTTCTTGCTCGAGCAAAAAGCGCTGGCGAAGGTCATCGCCGCGCGGGGCGGCGCCAACACCATCGAGGACTTCAGCGCCGACCGCATTTCGATCGAAGGCTTCGAGTTCGATCGCGACGCCATCGACGCGATCGTGAAGATCGATCTCCAGTCGGTCGCGCGACCGCCCGCGCGGCGGATTTTGATCGTCGGGGAACCCGGCTCTGGTCGCTACGACGCATTCGCGGAAAAGCTGAAGTCGCTTGGCTGCGCGGTCGCGCGTTCGCAATTGTCCGAGGTGGGCGCGTGGCGCCCTTCGACCATTCCAACGCCCGCTCCGCTGGAGGATATCCAATCCATCGTCGACTGGGCGCGAGAGGGAGCCCGGGAGGGACAAGCCCGCGCGATCGTCGCCACGCGTCGGATCGAAACGGAGAATTTCGTGGAATCCGTCCTGCGCTTCGGGGAGGCGGACAGGCTGGTTGGCGTCCTTTGCCGTCCGAGGGCCGAGACAAAAGCGCGCGGACGCTCGGCCATGATACTGCTGAACACGGGCGCCAATCATCACATCGGCTCCGGACGCACCATGGTCGAACATGCCCGTTTTCTCGCGGGAGAGGGCCATGCGACCTTGCGGATGGATTGCTTAGGGATCGGCGATTCGGATTGGCTGCCGGAAGGGCCGCTCGCCGTCATTCATCACGAAGAGCGCGCCGCGGATGTTTCGCGGGCCATTGATGCGTTGGAGGTCGCGGGGTTCGACGACATTAGCGCGGCGGGCGTATGCAGCGGCGCGTTCCTCGCATTCCGCTCCGCCTTGAAGGACGCTCGCATCAGACGGCTTCTGCTCGTCAATCCGCAATTCTGGCTTCCTCTTTCGAGCGAACAGCTCGCGGACGCCCGACAGGGCACGTTCGGCTCCACTTCCACCTATCTCGCGAAGGCGCTCAGCCTCGATGCATGGCGGCGCGTCGTCGAGGGACAGGTGGACCGGAGCGCCTTGCTGTCGATCCTTGGCGAAATAGCCGCGCGAGGCAAAAAGGCGCTGATGTCGCGATTCCCGAGGCTTTCCGTTCCAAGAAGCCGCCTCGAAATCGAATTGTCGGCGCTGGGCGAGCGCGGTTGCCAGACTCTTCTCGTTCTCGGCGCCTCGGATTCCGCGCGGGAAATCTTCGCCGAACACATGGCCGCGGCCAATATGGCCAGCCTGCCCAAGGGTTTGGAGATAGAGATGGTTCAGGGCGCGGATCACGTGTTCGCGACGCGCGGCGCGCGCGGGGTGTTCAGGCGTCTGTTGGCGAGGGTTATCGGAAGGGACGAACGCGAACCATCCGCGACGGGAAAAGAGTCGCTTCCGAATGGAAGGCGGGATCGCGCCATGCCCAGGCGCGAGAGCGTTTCGGAACTCGCCTCGAAACCGATGTGAGAGCCACCCGCCGCGGGCGGCGCGAAAGCCCATATATTGGTCGTCCGGCGGATGCATGCTTTATCTCATTGGGCCGATGACGCTTTTGGTATTCGCTATCGGATTGCCTTCCTAGAGGCGGTTTTTCGGGGTATTCGCGACAAATTTTTCTTGTGAAGGTCACGTCTTATCAACTATAATTCGTCGTCGCCGTCGGAAGCGCGCGTCCAGTGAACGCGGCGCCGTCCCTTTGAGTTTCACCCTAATTGCGAGTCATTCGCTCATGAAGAATGTGTTTTTCGCCTTGACGATGATTCTTGTGCTGTCTATCGGCGATTTTTCCGTCCGCGCGCTCGACTCGTCATTGGCGTCAACGCAGGCGGATGCGACGAGAACGATTGACGCCTCTTCGCAGCAGCAGACGTCGCATGGCGATGTCGCCTCCAGGGCGTCATGCCGGGAAGTGGAAGTGGCGACCGACGAGGGCTATGGCGTGAGCAGCCATGTGACGCGTTGGGAATGCGCGCCGGCCCGTTAAGACCATAAAGGGTTTTCGCCCGTTAGCCTTCTCCTCGGGACCGCCGCGGAGAAGGCGTTTTTGCTTTCGGCCGCCGCGCCGGCGACGCGCGCGGCTCGACAATTCGTGAACCTCGAACTCTTTCAGCTCGCCGCCCGCGCCGGCTTCGCCTCGCGCTGCGCATAGCCGAGGCGAATGTTCAGCTCGTGCAGCAATTCCTCCGCGGCTTGCGGAATGTTGGTGCCGGGCGGGAAAATGGCGCTGGCGCCCGCGTCGTAGAGCGCCTGGAAATCTTGCTTGGGGATCACGCCGCCCACCACCATCATGATGTCGTCGCGGTTGGCTTGCTTCAAGGCGTCGCGCAATTCGGGCGTCAGCGTGAGGTGACCCGCCGTCATCGTCGAGACGCCGACGACGTGGACGTTCTCTTCGGCCGCCTTTTTCGCGACTTCATCCGGCGTCGCGAACAGGTCGCCGATCACGACGTCGAAGCCGAGGTCCGAGAAAGCGGAGGCGATGACCTTCTGGCCGCGGTCGTGGCCGTCCTGGCCCATCTTGGCGACGAGAATGCGCGGCTTGCGCTTCTCGTTTTCCTCGAAGGCCTTGGTCATGCCCTTGACGCGGTTCACCGCCGGCGCGTCGGCACCCGCCTCTCGCGCATAAATGCCAGAGATTACGTTGGCCTTTGGCTGATGGCGGGTGAAGACTTTTTCCAGCGCGAATGAAATCTCGCCGACGCTCGCCTTCGCCCGTGCCGCCTTCACCGCGAGATCAAGCAAATTCGCGCCAGATTTCGCGCCTTCGGTCAACGCGTCAAGCGAGGCTTGCGTCTTCGCTTCGTCGCGTTCGGCGCGCAAGCGTTTCAGCTTATCCAGCTGCGCGGCGCGGACGGCGGAATTATCGATTTTGAGCACGTCGGGCACCACGTCGTCGAGCGGCTGAAACTTATTGACGCCGACCACCACTTGCTTGCCCGTGTCGATGCGCGCCTGCGTTTTCGCCGCCGCCTCTTCGATGCGCTGCTTGGGCACGCCCAGCGCGATGGCCTTGGCCATGCCCCCCAGCTTCTCGATCTCTTCAATATGCGTCCAGGCGCGCTTGGCGAGTTCGGCGGTCAGCCGCTCGACATAATAGGAGCCGCCCCAGGGATCGATGATGCGCGTGGTGCCACTCTCCTGTTGCAACACGATCTGCGTGTTGCGCGCGATGCGGGCGGAAAAGTCGGTCGGCAGCGCCAGCGCTTCGTCGAGCGCGTTGGTGTGCAGCGACTGTGTGTGGCCCTGCGTCGCGGCCATCGCCTCGATGGAGGTGCGGATGGCGTTGACGTAAACGTCCTGCGCGGTCAGCGACCAGCCGGAAGTCTGGCAGTGGGTGCGCAACGTCAGGCTCTTTTCCGATTTCGCGCCAAGATCCTTCATCAGCCGCGCCCAGAGCAGCCGCGCCGCGCGCAGCTTGGCGACCTCCATGAAGAAATTCATGCCAATGGCGAAAAAGAACGACAGTCTCGGGGCGAAGGCGTCGATGTCGAGCCCGGCCTCGACGCCGGCGCGCACATATTCGACGCCATCGGCCAGCGTGTAGCCGAGTTCGAGATCGGCGGAGGCGCCGGCTTCCTGCATGTGATAGCCGGAGATCGAAATCGAGTTGAACTTCGGCATATTCTTGCTGGTGTAGGCGAAAATGTCCGAGACGATGCGCATCGACGGAAACGGCGGATAAATATAGGTGTTGCGCACCATGAATTCTTTAAGAATGTCGTTTTGAATCGTGCCGGTGAGCTTGTCGGCCGAGACGCCCTGCTCCTCCGCCGCGACAATGAACAGAGCCAGCACCGGCAGCACCGCGCCGTTCATGGTCATCGACACGCTCATTTGATCGAGCGGAATGCCGTCGAACAGCGTGCGCATGTCGTAGATCGAGTCGATGGCGACTCCGGCCATGCCGACGTCGCCGGAAACGCGAGGATGATCCGAATCGTAGCCGCGATGCGTCGCGAGATCGAAAGCGATCGAGAGACCCTTCTGGCCCGCCGCGAGATTACGGCGATAGAAGGCGTTGGAGTCCTCGGCGGTGGAAAAGCCGGCGTATTGGCGGATCGTCCAGGGCTGGGCGACATACATGGTGGGGTAGGGGCCACGCACGAAAGGCGCGACGCCCGGATAGGAGTCGACGAAGCCGAGGCCGTCGATGTCCGAGGGACCATAGAAATTCTTCACCTCGACGCCCTCGGGCGTCAACCAGTGACGCGGCTCCGACGCCGAGGGCTTCGCGTTCGCTGGAGCGAAGGGAATCTTGGTGAAGTCGGGAATGGCGGCCATCGGTTCCTCGGCTTGGCGTAGGGCGCTTTCCCGTCCGGTGAGACAGAAGCGGCGCCGATGCTATTTTCTTCGAATTTTCCCTCGCCCGAACCGACGTCCAACACGGCGAAAATACGTTGACAAGCGTTTTAGACCACGCACGCGCGCGGTGCAAAGCCCTGTCGCGACAATGGCCGCTTCCGCCGGCGGCGCCGAGCGGCGCGCTTCGTCGATTCGAGCACGCGCTCCGGATGATTCGAGGGCCGCTTGATTTTTCGCAAATTTGACTCTTGTCAACCCGGCCGGCGTCGGGCATAAGCGTCGTGACGGCCGTCGCAGTCTTATTTGCAAGCATTTGTTCAAAAAAGAAAATTCGATTGGCGACGCTTAGTCGCGGCTCCCAGCGGGCTAAACTCAAAAAAAACCTTGACTGTTGTGCGATGCAACATTATACAGAGTGCATCGCAGCGAGATTGCTCTTGCTTCGTAGCCCTCCTTGGGCGTTTCCTCCCTTGACTTGGGCCGCTGGTCTTCCGGCGGCCCCTTTTTTTACGCGATCACGTGAAAAAACGAGCCGGAAACGCCGCCCGCGCGTAAGCCGCAAGCCAATTTCGTTTCGTCATAAGCGTCGCGAACCATCGCGAAACATGCGCCTTCCTCCCGCAACACCGTCGCGTAATGGAACTCGTGCCCACGTAGCCGCGTGCCGGCCAGCCCCAGACAGTGATCCGCCGCGAGCGCGGCGTCGCGGTAGCCAAGATGCAGTTTGCGCTGCGAAAAACTCGTCTCCAGCCGCAACAGTCCCGCCATCGCGTGAACCTGGCCATCGGCGCCGGTCAACGCCTGCCCGAGCGTCATATAGCCGCCGCATTCGCCATGCACCGGCCGGCTTTCGGCGAAGCGCCGCAGGCCGCCCAGAAACTCCGCCGCGCTGGCTATGCGGCCCGCGTGCAATTCGGGATAGCCGCCCGGCAGCCAACACATGTCGCAATCCGCGGGCGGCGGCTCGCCCGCGAGCGGCGAGAAAAACTTAAGTTCCGCCCCAGCCTCCCGCCAGCTCAAGGCCAGATGCGGGTAAAAGAAGGAGAAGGCGTCGTCGCGCGCCACGGCGATGCGTTGGCCCGGCGGCCTCAAGCCCGCGATGGGCCCACTTCGCGCCGCCAATTCCGCGCCGCCCGCGCGGGCGCATAGCGCGGCCAAATCGACATGGGCTTCCACCCTGTCGGCCAGGGCGTCCAGCATTTTGTCCAACCCCTCGGTCTCGCGCGCCTGCACCAGCCCGAGATGGCGTTCCGGCAAGATCACGCCCGCGTCGCGGGGCAGGGCGCCGAAAACCGGCAGTCCGATCGCCTCGATCGCCTCGCTGGCCAGCCGGCGATGACGCTCCGAACCGACCTTATTGAGCACCACGCCCGCGATTTTCACGCGCGTGTCATGGGCCGCGACGCCGCGCAACACCGCCGCCGCCGTTTGCGCCTGTCCCGAAACATCCTGGACGACCACCACCGGCCAGCCAGTCGCGGCGGCGATGTCGGCCGAGGCGCCGGTGCGGCCGGGCGCGTTGGGGGCGCCGTCGAACAGACCCATCGACGCCTCGGCGATAACGATATCGGCATCGCAACCGGCGCGCGCGGCGAGACGCTCGATCAGGCCTTCACCCATCGTCCAGCTATCGAGATTGAGGCTTTCCCGACCCGTCGCCGCCTTGTGGAATGCGGGGTCGATGTAATCCGGCCCGCATTTGGCGGCGCCGACGCGCATCCCGCGCCGCGCCAAGGCGCGCATCAGGCCGAGCGCCAGCGTTGTCTTGCCGCTGCCCGAGCGCACGGCGGCGATCAGAAGGCCAGGGGCGGTCACGCCGGCTCTCCGCCGCCGCGCGGACGAAAGCGCCGATCGTAAGCCGCGTCATAAAGCGCGCTTTCGCGAAAATCCTGCGCGCCGAGCGCGGGTCCGACGAGAATCAGCGCCGTGCGCTCCATCGGCGCCTCGCCCGCGAGTTGTTCGATGGTCGCGAGCGTGCCGCGGACGATGCGCTCGTCGGGCCAGGAGGCGCGATAGACCAGCGCGATCGGGCATTCGTCGCCGTAAAAGGGCGTCAACTCGCTGACGACGCGAGCAAGGGCGTGGATCGACAGATGTATCGCCATGGTGGCGCGCGTGGCGGCGAAGGCGCTCAAACTTTCGCATGGCGGCATCGCCGAGGCGCGCCCGCTCGTGCGCGTCAGCACCAGCGATTGCGCGACCTCCGGCAAGGTCAGTTCGCGCCCGAGCGCGGCCGCCGCGGCGGCGAAGGAGGGCACGCCCGGCGTCAAGGTGAACGGAATTTTCAGCCGCTCCAGCCGGCGCGTCTGTTCGCCGACCGCGCTCCAGATCGAAAGGTCGCCCGAATGCAGCCGGGCGACGTCGAGGCCGGCGTCTTCAGCCGCTTGCATCTCGGCGATGATCGCGTCGAGCGACAGTGGCGCGGTGTCGACGATGCGCGCGCCCGGCGGACAATGCTGCAACACGCCGACCGGCACCAGCGACCCAGCATAGAGACAGACTGGGCATCGCGCGATCAGATCGCGTCCGCGCAGCGTGAGAAGATCGGCGGCGCCGGGGCCGGCCCCGATGAAATGCACGGTCATGGGCTTTCGCCTCCCTCTGTCGCGCGGGCGATGGCGCAGGCGAGCCGCGTCGTCGCGACACGCGGCGCGAGCAAAACACTGCCGGCGCCAGCCCCCGCGAGCGCGGCCGCCTCCGCCACGCTGCCGACGCCAAAGATTTCTTCGACGCGAGCGGAGCGGGTCAGCACATCCCTATCGCGCGCGCGCAAATTTTCGAGCGACAGAAAGACCACGGCCATGTCGAGCAATCGCGCGGCGCCCTGAAGGCCAAGCTCGTCGCCGCGCGCCTCTATCGTCGCAAGTGTCGCGGATTGAAGATCGACGCCCAGCCGCGCCGCGACCTCGCGCACCAAATCCGCCAGTTCTCGCGCGTCAATGTCCCTGCGCGCGCCTATGCCGATGGCGTAACGCGCGCTCACGGCTTCACCGCGCGCCATTGCAACACCGGCATCGCCGGGTCCAGCGCATGAAAGCGTCCCACCGGTCGGGCCTTGGCGATTTGGATATGCGTCAGCTCGCCACCGCGCGCGGCGAAAGCTTGGGCAAGCAGCGACTGCGTTTGCAGCGTCACGGCGTTGACGACGAGACGGCCATATTGAGGAAGCGCGTCCCATGCGGCGTCGAGCAGGCGCGCATCGGCGCCGCCGCCGATGAAGATCGCGTCGGGCGTCGCGAGGCCTTCAAGCCCTTCGGGCGCGCGCGCGGCGACAATGTCGAGACCGGGAACGCCGAGGGTCAGAGCGTTGCGCGCGATGCGCGCCGCCCGCGCGGAGTCGCATTCCACGGCGATGGCGTGGTTGGCGGGATCGGCCAGCATCCATTCAATGCCGATGGAGCCGGAGCCCGCGCCAATATCCCATAATAGCTCGCCCTTGCGCGGCGCGAGCGCGGCCAGCGTCACCGCGCGAATGTCGCGTTTGGTGATCTGCCCGTCATGTTCGAACCAATCGTCCGGCAGGCCCGGCGTCAGCGGAATGACGCGCGCGCCCGGCGAAGCCTTCAGTTCGATGGCCAGCGTGTTGAGCGGCCCGATGCCGGCGAGAGAAAAATCCGCGGCGCGCGCCGAGCGAATAAGCTCGCGCGGTCCGCCGAGATTCTCGAGCACATGCAGATGCGAATCGCCAAAGCCCAGTTCCGAGAGATGCGCGGCGACGTGGCCGGGCGTCGTTCCGTCCCACGAGAGAACCAGCAATCGCCGCCCCGGCTGCAAATGCGGCGTGATGCGCTCGAAGGCGCGCCCATGCAGCGACAGCAGCGCGCAATCCTGTTGGCTCCAGCACAGTCGCGACGCGGCGAGCGCGAAAGCCGACGGACAAGGCAGACAAACAATTTCCGCTGGCGCCACATGTCGCGCGATAAGTTCGCCGACGCCGTAAAAAAACGGATCGCCGGAAGCCAGCACGACCGTCGGCTCGCCGCGCCGCGCTAAAATGGCGTCCATCGCTTGGGCCAGCGGCAAAGGCCATTGCATTTGCTTCGCCGTGGTCGCGCCGATCAGCGAAAGATGACGCGCGCCGCCGACGATCAGCGTCGCATCTTCGATCAGCGCGCGCGCCGCGGGCGACAGCGCGCCGTCCTCGCCAATGCCGATCAACGATAGCCAGCGCTCTCGCGGTTCATGCGCCGATTGAGTCATGGCGCCTTCCGCGACGTGTAAACGAACGGCGTCCCCGCCGCGCGCGCGATCACGCGCGTGCCCCGAGCGCCGACGATGACCAGCGTCGACATATCGACTTGCGAAGGATCGGCCTCGTCGAGCCGCGTCACCAAAATATTCTCTTCCGCGCGCCCGACCGATTTGGCGAAGATGACGACGGTGTCCGGTTCGAGCAAGCCGCGCAAAATCCCGAAAGCGTCGTGAATGCGGTGAGGTCGCGCGCGAGAAGCCGGGTTGTATAGCGCGATGACGAAATCGCCGCGCGCCGCGTGTTCGAGACGCGCGGCGATCACATCCCAGGGCTTGAGATTGTCGGACAGCGAAATGACGCAAAAATCATGACCGAGCGGCGCGCCGAGCCGCGCCGCCGCCGCCTGCATCGCGGAGATCCCCGGCAGCACGCGAATGTCGAGATCGCGCCATTCCCGCTCGCCCAATTCCACCGCCTCGAAGACAGCGGAAGCCATCGCGAACACGCCGGGATCGCCGCCCGAAACAACCGCGACAACGCGCCCCGCCGCCGCGCGCGACAGCGCCTCGCGCGCGCGATCCAGCTCGACGCGATTGTCGCTGGCGAGCCTCGTCTGGCCGGGGCGCTCCAGCACGCGCGCGACATAGGGCGCGTAGCCGATAATATCTTGCGCCTCCTTTAGCGCGGCGCTGGCGTCATGCGTCAAAAAACCCACGTCGCCGGGGCCGAGCCCAACGACATACAGCCGGCCTTGGCGCGCCGTCATGGCCGCCGTCCCGCGCCCGGCGCCAGCACCATCGAGAAATAAGGCGCGTCATCGTCGAGCTTCTCGCCGAACGGCATGATTTTTTCATCTGCCATCGTGCCGCGTTCGACATAGATCGCGCGCTCGATCAGCATGAGGCGCGCGAGCACGCGTCGTAGCTTGGCGAAATTGCCCCCGAGCTTCATCACGACAGCCGCGTCGGCCCCGGCGAGACGTTGCGTCAGCGTCTCCTCGTCGAGCGTCGCGGGAACGACCGTCAGCACATCGTCGCCCCAGGTCATCGGCTGGCGCGCCGCCGCGAAACAGCCGGACATGCCGGAGACGCCGGGGCAGATCTCGGTGCGAAAGCGCGTCTTCAGCCGCACGAAGAGGTGCATGAAGGAGCCGTAAAACATAGGATCGCCCTCGCACAGCAACGCGACGTCGCGTCCTTGCGAGAGAATGATCGCGAGTCGCTCCGCGCTCTCCTCGTAAAACGCCGCCAACGCCGCGATATATTCGGGCTGATCGAAAGGCCGTTCGGTCGTCATCGGATAGGACAGCAGCAGCTCCTCACAGCCGGGGCGAAAATAAGCCCCCGCGATTTTTCGCGCATGGCTTTCGCGTCCGCGTTTGGCGAAATAGGCGACGACCGGCGCGTCGCCGATTATGCGCGCGGCCTTCACCGTGACGAGCTCGGGATCGCCGGGCCCAAGCCCGACGCCATATAGCGCGCCTCCGTTGTTTGGCGTCGCGTTCATTCCTTTTCGCTCGCCAGCGCGTTGATCGCCGCCGCCGCCATGGCGCTGCCGCCTTTTCTTCCGGTGACCACGATAAAGGGAACGCGTTTATCGGCGCGCAGCAGTTCTTTGGATTCCGCCGCGCCGACAAAACCAACGGGCATGCCGATCACCGCGGCGGGCCTCGGCGAGCCGGCGTCGAGCATTTCGATCAGTCGAAACAGAGCGGTCGGCGCATTGCCTATGGCCACGACGGCGCCGTCCAGTCGATCGCCCCAAAGCTCTAGTGCGGCGGCGCTGCGCGTATTGCCGGCTTCCTTGGCGAGATCGGCGACGCGCGGGTCGGCGAGCATGCAGATCACCTCATTGTTCGCGGGCAGACGCGCGCGCGTGACGCCATGCGCGACCATGTTGGCGTCGCACAGGATTGGCGCGCCGGCGCGCAGCGCCATGCTCGCTGCCTCGGCGGCGCCGGGCGAGAAGATGATGTCATCAGCGATTTCGACCATGCCGCAGGCGTGGATGATGCGCACGGCGACCCGCTCCTCCGCTGGCGAAAAGCGCGAAAGCCGCGCCTCGGCGCGAATGGTCGCGAAGGAGCGCGCGTAGATCGCGGCGCCGTCGCGAATATAGTCTATCCTCTGGGACACCACGCCTCCGTCAATCCATTCCGCGCGACGACATCGGCGATTTCGGCGAGCGTCAAACCCGTCGCGGCCGGCGCGTCGCTCGCCGCGCCGTTATAGACGAGATCGAAAAACCCGCCATTGGCGACGAGCGTCAGGGGCGTCGCAGATGGCTTGGCGCAGCCCTTGGCGCAGCCCGACACATGCGCGCCGATTCCGCCGCGCGATAGCGCTCTGGCGACATTGGCGATCGCGTCGAGGCCGATGCGTGTCGGCCCCTTCGCCTGCGACCATTCCGGCGCGCCGGGACAGGCGGCGATGGCGAGTCGCGCATCCGCTGCGTCGACAATGAACCCCAGCGCCCGCGCCGCCTCGACAACGCGCGCGGCTTGTTCAAGCGATCGCGTCGGCGCCAAAATCGCGCGCCAGGGCGTCAGCCGCAACTCCGTCGCGCCTTCTCTTGACGCGGCGTCGGCGAGGTTGGCGAACTCCCCCGCGAGAAATCGTCCGAATGGCGCGGCGAAACCGGAGAAGAAATTTTCGCCGACCTCTCGCGCGCCAAGCAAATCCGCTAGCGCGCCTTGGCGACAGGTCGAGCTGTATGGTTCGGACTTCAGGCCGGAGGCTCGCAGCAACGGCTCCACGCCCATCGCGTCGACCAAGGCGCGCATCCGACGCAATTCGAACGGCCGCCCCGCGCGCAATCGGGTGAAGGCGTGCGCCAGGGCGACCGCGGCGTCGATCGCGGCGGTCGGCGACGCGATGACTGCCTGGTCGCGCGCGCCGTCGAGGACGACAGCGAATAGAGCGCCGCGCGCCTCGAGTCGAATATCGGCGTCGACATCGCGAAGGCCGGGCGCCGAGCCGTCGTCGACGAGAAACAGGAATTTGCCCGGCAGCGCTTTCAATGCTTGATCTTCGGCGATGGCTCGCGCGAGCCGCGCCGCGATTTCATTGGCGTCGAAAGAAGCGGAGCCCGCGAGCGGAGACGCCACGACGTTGAGCCGGCTTTCCGTCGCCGCGTCCAGCGCGAGCAGTCCGATGGATTTGAGGCGCGCTTGCGCCGCGGTGAGCGTTGTCTCGGTCACGCCGCGAATTTGCAATTGCGCGCGCTGCGAGAGATCGATCCGGCCATTGCCGCAATCAAGCGCGATCGCGGCGATTTCGCGCGCTTGCGTCAAGCTCAGCTTCGAGCCGACGACTTTGGCGCGCATCAACAGGCCGTCGCCGCTTTCCATCGGCGTCAAGGCGCCGGGGCACCATCCCTTGATTTCAGGCGCGCCTGGCATCGACGACCTCGCTTAAGGCATGCGCGCTATTGCGCCGGCTGCGCCACAGGCCGCGCGCGAGAGCCTCATTAAAGGCCCGCGCGATCGCTTCATAGGCGCGTGGATTTTCGGCCCGGATAAACTCCCGCACGCTTTCGTCGCCCATCGTCGCGGCGAAGGCGAGATCGAATTGCGCGTCGCTCACGAAGTCCCCGAGCGCGGCGAAGGCGAAAAGATTGTCGATCGCCTCGGCGATCTCGCCCGCGCCGCGATGACCGTGACGCATCTGACCTTCGAGCCATCGCGGATTGGCGACGCGGGCGCGCAAAACGCGCGCGATTTCTTCATGCAAAGAGCGAGCGCGTAAACTCTCGGGCCGCGTCGCGTCGAGATGCACCAGCGCCGCCGCGCCGCCAAGCGCGCGATTGGCGGCGGCGAAGCCCCCTTCGAATTCCGCGAAGGCGGGGCCCGCGAGCACGTCGACCTCCGCCATGTCCTGCGCATGCACAAGCGCGTCGGCGCCGGCGACGCGCGCCGCGAAATTTTCGCGCGCCGGCGCGCCTTCGCCAGCGCGGTCATAGGCATGACCGCCCGCGTCGAGAAACGCCGCGCCCAAATCCTCTCGCGTCGTCCAGGATCCCCGAGAAATCGCTTCGCCAAGACCGAGTCCGTAAGCGCCCGGCGCGGCGCCGAAAATTCGGTCGAGCGGGCCGCCGCGAAATTGCGTCAACGGATTGGCGTCGGCCTCCTCGTCCAGCGCCGCGACGGCGCCTGCGGCGTCGTGAAACAGTGCGATCAGACCCGGAAACATGTCGCGAAAAAGCCCGGAGATGTGCAGCGTGACATCTACGCGCGGGAAATCGCGTTTGGCCATCGGCTCGATCTCGAAGCCGATCACCCGCGCGGTGGTGTTGTCCCACAGCGGAATGACTCCCAGCAGCGCGAGCGCTTGCGCGAAATCCTCGCCGCCGGTGCGGATCGTCGCGCTGCCCCAAAGATCCAGCATGATCGCGCGCGGCCAGTCGCCATGCTCCTGCGCATGGCGCGTCATCACTTCGGAAGCGGCGCGGCGGCCGATGTCATAGGCGACGCGCGTTGGCACATGACGCGGATCGATGCAAAAAAGATTGCGCCCGGTCGGCAGCACGTCGACGCGCCCACGCGAGGGCGCGCCGGCGGGACCGGGCTCGATGAAGCGGCCCTCAAGGGCGCGCAACAGCGCCGACATCTCCGCTTTGGCGCAAGCGTCGCGCATGGCGTCGCCGTCCAACGCGCGGCCAAACACATGCAGCCCGTCGCCGATGCGCATTTCCTTCATGTCGCACAGCCATGCGTCGAGCTTCGCCAGCGCGTCGACGGCGTTGGCGCCGCGGGTCACGCCGCATTCCGCGCCAAGGCCGGTGCGTTCGGCCTCGTCCATGATGGCGCCGGCGATGAGTTTCGCCCGGCGCGGATCGAGCGCCGCCGCATTGGCGTATTCGTCGAGCATTTGTTCGATGCGCGCGGCGTCGTCATAAAGTTGCGCTTGCTCGAGCGGCGGCGTCAGATGACCGATGGTGATCGCGCAGGCGCGCCGTTTGGCCAGCGCGGCTTCGCCGGGGTCGTTGACGATGAAGGGATAGATCAGCGGCGTTGGGCCAAGCACCGCCTCGGGCGCGCAGTCCTCGCCGAGCATCGCCGATTTTCCCGGCAGCCATTCTAGCGTGCCATGCGTGCCGAGATGAATTAGCGCGTCGATGGCGCGTCGATGGCGCAGCCACAGATAAAAGGCGACGTAGCCATGACGCGGCAGCGCGTCGGCGTCGTGATAGGTCTCGCGCCGCTGGGCCCTCGCGCCGCGATCGGGCTGCAATGCGATGACGAGCTTGCCCGACTCGAAGCAGGAGAAGTGAAAGGCGCCGTCGTGACAGCCTAAGTCTTGCTCGGGCTCGCCCCAGGCGCTTCGCACGGCGTTGGCGAATTCCCGCGGCAATCCTTCGAACAGGCAGCGATAATCGTCGAGCGGCAGCCGTGCGTGGTGACGACTGTCCTCGAGCGCGCGCATCAGATCGCGCGGGGGCTTTGATTCGCCGACATCGTAATCCGCTGACCTCAACGCCTCGACAATCGCCTCCACGCTCGCTTGGGTATCGAGCCCGATAGCGTAACCGCCGCGCCCGCGCCGCGCGGGGTAGTCCGATAAAATCAGCGCGAGGCTTTTTTCCCGGTTCGCCTTGCGGCGCAACCCGGCCCAGTTGGCGGCGAGCTGCGCGACGAAGGCGATGCGCGAAGGGTCCGGCGCGTGGCGCGTTTGCGCGAACTCGCTGGCGAGAAGCGCGCCCGCCGGCGCCTTGAATGAAATCGCGCGGGTGAAGATGCGGCCGTCGACCTCGGGCAGCACGATGTTCATCGCGAGATCGGCGCCATTGGCGCCGCGCTTCGAGGCCGTCCAGGCTTCGCGCGTCGATGTTGCGAGCGCCGCTTGCAACACTGGCGCGTCGGCGAGATCGAGCACGCAGCCATCGGCGCCGCGCGCGGAAAAAGCGGTCGTGTTCACGATAACGTCGGGCTTGAACGCGCCGATCGCCTCCCGCAGAAACGCCTCGCTCGCCCCATCCTTCAGGCTGGCGACGAATGCCGCTTCCACCGCGACTCCTCGTGCGGCGAGGGCGTCGGCGAGCGCGACGATTGGCGCATGGTCGTCCGAAAGAAAGAGGGAGCGGTAGAAGACCAGCAGCGCGCGCCTCGCGTCCGCGCCGGCCGTCCGTCGCGCCGCGGGGCAATAGCCGGCGCTCTCAATGCGCGCGCTTTCGCACCACGGAGCGGGCATGCCGATGAGGCTAGCCATGAGGCCGAGCAGGGCGCGCATGTTCTCCGCGCCGCCGTCCTGGAAGAAGGACCATATGCGCGTGCAATCCCGCGGCGCCAGCGTCGAGGCCTCGCGCAAACGCGGATCGTCCAGGCCGTCGCCCGGAACGATCGCGAGCGCGAAACCCTGCGCGCGCGACAAGGCCGCGAGCTGTTCGACGCCGTAGGACCAATATTCCTTGCCGCCAAGCAGCCTGACCACGACAAGACGCGCATGGCGCGCCACCTTGTCGAGATAAAGATCGACGGAGAAGGGATGTTTCAATTGCGCGAGCGAGGCGCAGCGCAGGCTGGGGCGCGAGGCCGCGTCCTCGTCGTGAACGCGCGCCAGCAGGCCAAGCTCGGAGTCCGAGAAGGACAGAAAGACGATTTTCCCCGGCGTCTGTTCGAGATCGATCGCCGCGCCCGCGTCGTCGAGTCCGTGAAGATCGCGGGCGAGGAGATGCATGGCGTTACGACGACGCGAGTTGCCGGGCGACGCGCGCCCGGTCGAGGCCCTTTTGGCCGATCACCACGAGACGGCTCGCGCGCGCCTCGTTCGGTCTCCAGGCGCGGTCGAAGTGATGCTGAAAGCGCGCGCCGACGCCCTGCACCAACAGGCGCATCGGCTTGCCGGAGATTTCGACAAAGCCCTTTATGCGCAAGACATCATGCGCGAGAGCGACTTCCGCGAGCCGCGCGACAAGCGCCGCTGGGTCCCTCGCGGCCGCGATCTCGATAACGAAACTCTCGAAATCGTCGTGATCGTGATCTTCCAAGCCATCGTGATGCGACGGGCGATTGGCGAGATCGTCCTCGGCGGCGGCGGCGAGGCCAAGCAGAACGCGCGCGTCGACGGCGCCCTGTCGCGCGCGAAGAATCTTCGTCGCGCGCGGCGCTCCGGCGCGCAGCGTCGCCAGCACG